>Ga0306924_10000101_pt1 | contig 58114 bp, 56 predicted proteins | sample sta12Can44000111_FD_203756 | JGI IMG/M metagenome (GOLD analysis project Ga0306924, IMG submission 203756) | Lab enrichment of tropical soil microbial communities from Luquillo Experimental Forest, Puerto Rico - statanox.12C.anox.44.000.111 (v2)... | ecosystem: Environmental > Terrestrial >... | reverse complement strand
CCCACACGACAAAGGGGGCCGCGGGCGTTGCCCGTGACCCCCTCGTCGACAACCGCCTGCCCGCTCACTTGGCGGGAGCGGTCTCCGTCCTCGGGGCCGTCTCCGTCTTCGGCGCGCTCGCCGTGTGCTTCTTGCTCCCCTTCTTCGCGGCCTTCTTCTCGCCCGCCTTCTTCTGGTCCGCCTGGGCCACGCGGCGGTGCGCCTGGTGGTGCTTCGGCTGGGCCGTCTGGACCTGTGCCGCGCCGGTCGCGGGGGTGGTCGCGGCGAGCGCCGGGGCCGCGAGGCCGAGGATGGCGAGGCCGGTGGCGAGCTTCGAGGCGAGCTTCGTCATGGTGCTTCTCCTTTCGCGAGGAGAGACGAGGACCGGAGCGGATCTATTCAATTCATCAATCGACGAACGTCGCCTCCCGCGCCCAGCGGAAGGTCTGCTCGATCTGCTCGTCAGCGAGCACCAGGTGGCGCTCGAGGAGCTCCACCTCGCGGCGCATGTCCGTGTCGAGCAGGTACGGGCCGTCGGTGTTGATCGTGAAGCGCACGCCGCGCCTCCAGAACCGTTGCAGGACTTGGCCCAGCTCCTCGACGCTCTCCACGGCCCGCGTGGCGAGGTTCGAGCTGGGGCAGATCTCGAGCACCACCCCCCGCTCGCGCAGGAGGTCCATGACGCCGTCGTCCTTGGCGGCGCAGATCCCGTGGCCGATCCGGTGCGGCTCGAGCGCCTCGACGACCGCCCGGATGCCCTCGACCCCGGTCCGGGCGGTCTCGCCGGTGTGAACGGTGCACTTGAGGCCGCCCTCGCGGGCGCGGCGGAAGAGCTCGCGGTACAGCTCGACGTCCTCCCCGAGCTCGACCGCGTGGCGCTCCGGACCGGCCAGGTCGATCCCGACCACCCCGCGCCGGCGGTAGCGGATGGCCTTCTCCACGATGATCTCGTTCAGGTGCGGCTCGAACTCGCGCGCCAGGCAGAAGATGAGGCCGGCCTTGACGCCGTACTCGAGCACCGCTCGATCCATGCCGCGCAGCGCCGCGTGGATGATGTGATCGAGATCGCGCTCGCCCCCCTCGTTGCGCTTCATGGGGTTGAAGCGCAGCTCGATGAGGTCGACGCGCGAGGAGCGGTACTCCTTCCCGATGATCTCGTAGACGCTGCGCTCCATCGCCTGCGGCGAGGACTGGATGCGCTCCGTCCACTGGTGCATGACCGCCAGGTACTCGTCGAGCGACTTGACCTTCCCCGGCCGCGCGCTGACGAGCTCCTTGAACTCCCAGTAATCCTGGACCGGCAGCTTGAAGCCCTGCTCGTGCGCGATGGACCAGAGGATGTGCGGCGCGACGGCGCCGCCGACGTGGATGTGGAGATCGGTGAGGTCGCGGGGCATGCCGGAAGATAACGGGAGAAGACGCCACCGTCACCCCTGCGGCCGCGCTCCCCGCCAGTTAACCAAGCTCGACGGAGGCCCCATGCCCCTCGCCGTCACGCTCCTGGCCACCCTCTCGCTGCGCGCCGCCGGCTGCACCCCCGCCACCGCCGACGTCCTCCTCGCCGCCGAGCGCCGCGCGACCGAAGCCGATCACAAGGCCGAGCAGGCCGAGTCCATTGCCGTGCGGTCGGGCAACCCCGGCGCGCAGGCCCGGGCGAAGGAGGCGCGCGCGCAGGCGACGGCGGCGCACGAGGAGGCGGACGCTCTGGCGTGCAAGCCAGGGGCGAAGCTTCCCGCGAAGCCGTTCGGACGCGCGGCGACGGGGTACTGAGGGTGGTGCGATGCGGCGGGGGACAAGCCCCCGCCCTACGGCGGAGGGACGGTCGGGCGTCGCGCCGTAGCCCTACCCTTGCTCGGCTTCGTCCGGCGCCGCCTCGGCGGGTGCGCCGAGCGAGAGGCCGCAATCGGGGCACTCGGACTGAGCCGCGCTCGCGACGAAGCGGTGCCCGCAGGCGGGGCACTCGATCTCGCCGCCGGCGTCGAGGTCGACGCCGCGCAGGCCGCGCTCGGCGGCGCGCGTCGCGTCAAGGTCGCCGAGCAGCTCGGCCCAGTCCGTCTGAAGGAGCTCGAAGGCCTGCTTCGCGTCCGGCTCCGGCACGTAGATGTTCCACAGGGGGTGCTGACGCTCCTCCGGGCGGCGCGGAGGGACCTGCTCGATCTCGGGCGCGAGCCCGTGCCCCTCGAGCCGCTCCATCATCTCGCGCACGGACGCGTACCCGGAGCGCGACAGGAGCGCGAGGCCCTGCTCGGTCGCGCGGCAGGTGACGCAGGCTCCGCTCGCGTCGAGCGGCGTGTTGCACTTCTCGCACGTCGGGACCGCGTCCATCCTCCACCTCCGTGGCGCCATCTTACACGCCGTCCAGCGCGGCCGGGCGCCGCGGCCATCGCCTGCACCCGGCCGTGACGGTGCGGCGTGCGATCGCTATACTGCGCGCCCTCATGGCCCATATCATCGACGGGAAGGCGATCGCAGCGCAGGTCCGCGGCGAGGTCGCACGTACAGTGAAAGAGCTCGCCGCGACCGGGCTCGTCCCCGGCCTCACGGTGGTGCGTGTCGGCGACGACCCCGCCTCCGCCGTCTACGTGCGCGGGAAGCGGAAGGACAGCGAGGAGGTCGGGTTCCGCTCGGTCGAGCACCACCTGCCCGCCACCGCCACGCAGGACGAGATCCTGGCCGTCGTGGCGAAGCTCAACGCCGATCCGCTCGTGCACGGCATCCTGGTCCAGCTGCCGCTCCCGAAGGGCGTCGACGAGCGAGCCGTGCTCGAGGCGATCGATCCGACGAAGGACGCCGACGGCTTCCACCCCTACAACGTGGGCGCGCTCTCGATCGGCATCCCCGGTCCGCGGCCCTGCACGCCGGCGGGCGTGATGCGGCTCCTGCGCGAGGCGGGGTGCGACCCGAAGGGGAAGCGGGCGCTCGTGGTGGGGCGCTCCAACATCGTCGGGAAGCCCATGGCGCTCATGCTGCTCGAGGCCCACGCCACCGTCACGCTCGCGCACTCGCGGACGGCCGACCTGCGGGAAGAGGTCGGGCGGGCCGACATCCTGGTGGCGGCGATCGGGAAGCCCGAGCTCGTGAAGGGTGCCTGGGTGAAGGAGGGCGCGGTGGTCATCGACGTCGGCATGAACCGGCTCGAGGGCGGCAAGCTCGTCGGCGACGTCGAGTTCGCCGCGGCCGCCCAGCGCGCCCGCGCCATCACGCCGGTGCCGGGCGGCGTCGGCCCGATGACGCGCGCCATGCTGCTCGTGAACACGCTCGAGCTGGCGCGCGCCGCGACGCGGCGATGATCCGGTGGGCGGGCCCGGCCGTCGCGGCGGCGCTCCTCGCCCTGGCGCTCCTCGCCGTGGCGCTGACCGCGTCGAGCGCCAGAGCGCCCACCTCTTTCACGGTGCGTCGCGGGCCGGCCGCGGCGCCTCCGCCCGGCGCAGCCGCGCCACCTCCGGCCGTCCGCGCGCTCGTCCTGGCCGACTTCGGCGACGAGACCGCCCAGCAGTCGGCGCTGTCGCGCGCCGTGGCGGAGGCGCACGCGCGCGCTCCGTTCGACGTCGCCTTCTCCCCCGGTGACAACGTCTACGACTGCGGCCCCGACCCGCTCCGCCCCGGCGCCGACGGGTGCCGCTTCGCCGAGGACGGCGCCTCGATCGCGCCGGGCTTCGCGCCGCCGGTCGACCGGCGCTTCGACCGCTTCGACGCACGCTTCCCGGCGCTGCGGAAGGACGGCGCGCCGATCCCGGTGTTCCTCGCGCTCGGCAACCACGACGTGGAGAGCCGCGGCCAGTGCGCCGACGGCGCGCTCGCGCCGGACGCGCAGGCGCGGCTCAAGGCGTGCCTGGAGGTGGCCCACGCCTCGGCGGTCTGGCGGATGCCGGGCCGTCACTACCTCGTCGATCGCGGTCCGGCCCGCTTCGTCGTGCTCGACTCGAACCTCCTCCTCGGCGACTACGGCGGCTTCACGCTCGAGGGCGAGCTCGCGTTCCTGCGCGCCGCAGCCGAGGGCTGCCGCGAGCGCCCGTGCTTCGTCGTCGCGCACCACCCCGCCGCCACCGCCGGCCAGCACCGCGCGGAGGCCGACGCGGCCTACCGCGCGCGCGTGCGCCGGCTCGAGGAGGCGGCCGGCGGCGCCATCGCGGCCTGGCTCTGCGGGCACGACCACGACCTCCAGCACCTCCGCGCCGCCGCGGGTTACGACGTGCTCGTCTCGGGGAACGCGAGCCGAGGCCGCCCGCGCGAGCGGTTCGAGAAGGTCTCTGCCCCGGGCGCGCAGCTCCTGTTCGCGTCCACCGCCTGGGGGTACCTCACGATCGAGGTCTCCGCGCGAGGCTGGGCGGCGCGCTTCGCCTCGGTCGAGGGCGCGCCTCTCCACTGCTGTCAGGCCTCCTTTCCGGGCCGGTGCGAGCCGGTGACCTGTCCGGCTCACTGACCATTCCGAACAACCCTGTGCGAGCGCTGTTGAATTCGAGGACTGCGTCGCTATGATGCGGCCACTCATCCCCCCTTCGCCGGATGTCACCATGCCCCAGCGCACGCCGCTTCATGACGTCCACGTCCGCGCAGGAGCGCGGATCGTCGAGTTCGCCGGCTGGGACATGCCGGTGCAGTATGAGGGCATCCTGGCCGAGCACCAGGCCATACGTGAGCGGGTAGGCCTCTTCGACGTCTCGCACATGGGCGAGGTCGTCTTCCGCGGCCCGAAGGCGCTCGCGTCGCTGCAGCACCTCTTCACGAACGACCTGTCGCGCTGCCTGGACGGGCAGGCGCAGTACGGAGCCCTGTGCCGCGAGAGCGGCGGGATCGTGGACGACGTCGTGGTCTACCGCCGCTCGGCGGATGACCTGCTCGTCTGCGTGAACGCCGCGAACCGCCAGAAGGACTTCGACTGGCTCCACGGCCACGCCTTCGGGGCCGAGGTGACGAACGAGTCCGACGCGTGGGCGCAGCTCGCGCTCCAGGGGCCGCTCGCAGCCGACGTCCTGCAGAAGCTCACCAGCGTCCGGCTCTCCTCGGTGGGGACGTACCGATTCACGGAAGGTGACGTCGCCGGCATCCGCTGTATCGTGGCGCGCACCGGCTACACCGGGGAGGACGGGTTTGAGCTCTTCTGCGCCTCCGACGCCGGGCCGAGCCTGTGGGCCGCGCTCATGCAGGCCGGCCAGGGCGAGGGCATCTTCCCGTGCGGGCTGGGCGCGCGCGACTCGCTCCGCCTCGAGATGGCGTACCGCCTCTACGGACAGGACATGGACGACGGCTCGACGCCGCTCGAGGCGGGGCTGGCCTGGGTGGTGAAGCTCGACAAGAGCGATTTCGTGGGTCGGCAGGCGCTGCTGGAGCAGAAGGAAGCCGGCCTCTCCCGCAAGCTGGTCGGGTTCGTGCTGACCGAGCCCGGGATCCCGCGCCACGGCTACCCGGTCCTGCAGGACGGGAAGCCGGTCGGAGTCGTCACCAGCGGGACGAAGTCCCCCACCCTCGGCACCGCCATCGGGCTCGCCTACGTCCCGCCCGCGCTCGCGGCGGAGGGCTCCACCTTCGCGGTCGAGATCCGCGGCCGGCCCGCGGCCGCCAAGGTGGTGAAGACGCCTTTCTACGTCAGGAAGCCGCGCGCTCAGTGAGGAGAACGCCATGAACGTCCCCGAGGATCTGAAGTACACGAAGGAGCACGAGTGGTGCCGCCTCAAGGGCAACCGGGCGGTGATCGGCATCACGGATCATGCCCAGGACCAGCTCGGCGACATCGTCTACGTCGAGTTCCCGGAGGTCGGGGATCCGGTGAAGAAGGGCGAGTCGTTCGGCGTGGTCGAGTCGACCAAGGCCGTCTCGGAGCTCTTCGCGCCCGTGAGCGGCAAGGTGGTCGAGGTGAACGACCCGCTCTCCGACGCGCCCGAGAGCATCAACGAGGATCCGTACGAGGAGGGCTGGATGATCCAGGTCGAGCTCTCCGACCCGAAGGAGGTCGAGTCGCTGCTCGACGCCGCCGGGTATCAGAAGTTCCTGCAAGAGGAGTCGGAGTAGCGGACCCGCAGCGGCTCGTCCCACGTCCCGATTCGCCCTGCCGCGCCGGTACCGCCTCGCGGTGCCACGGACCTCGCAGGGCAGTGGAGCACACACCGTGCGTTATCACCCGCATACGCCGGAAGAGATCCGCGAGATGCTGTCGGCGGTCGGGGCGAACAGCCTCGACGATCTCTTCCGCTCCATCCCGGCGCAGCTCCGGCTGAAGCGGCCGCTCGCGGTCGCGCCGGCGCAGGACGAGATCGCGCTGTTCGCCGACATGCGGCGGCTGGCGGACCGGAACGAGGTCGCCCACCCGCCCTTCATCGGGGCCGGCGCCTACCCCCACCACGTGCCGCCCGTCGTGGATCAGCTCCTCCTCCGGGGCGAGTTCTTCACCGCGTACACGCCGTACCAGCCCGAGGTCTCGCAGGGCACGCTCCAGGCCCTCTTCGAGTGGCAGACGTACGTGTGCCTCCTCACCGGCATGGAAGTGGCGAACGCCTCGATGTACGACGGGGCCTCCGCCACCGCGGAGGCGGCGCTCATGGCGACGCGCCTGACCGGCCGGAGGAAGATCGCCGTCTCCGACGCCGTCCACCCCGAGTACCGGCGCGTGCTCGCCACCTACCTCGCGTCGACCGGCGACGAGCTGGTGCTAATCCCGCACGCCGACGACGGCCGCACGGACCTCGCCGCCCTCGGCCGGGCGGTGGACGCCTCCACGGCGGCGGTCATCCTCGGCTACCCCAACTTCTTCGGCGTGGTCGAGGACGTGGCCCAGACGGCGGCGCTGGCGAAGCAAGCCGGCGCGCTCACGGTCACGGTCACCACCGAGGCCGTGGCGCTCGGGCTCCTGCGCGGGCCGGGAGAGCTCGGCGCCGACGTGGCGGTCGGCACGTTCCAGAGCTTCGGCAACCCGCTCCAGTTCGGCGGGCCCGCGCCCGGGTTCTTCGCCACCCGCGAGGCGAACATCCGGCAGATGCCGGGCCGGGTCTGCGGCGCGACCGTCGACAAGGAGGGGCGCCGCGGGTTCGTGCTCACCCTCTCGACGCGCGAGCAGCACATCCGGCGCGAGAAGGCGACGTCCAACATCTGCACCAACGCCGGCCTCTGCGCGCTCGCCTCGACCATCCACCTGGCGCTCCTCGGCCGCCGGGGGCTCGCCGACCTCGCCCGCCTCAACTTCGACCGCGCGCGCCACCTGCGCGCCGCCATGCAGCGGGCCGGCTTCGCGCCCGTGTTCTCGGCCCCCGCCTTCAACGAGATGGCGTTCGAGGTGGGCGACCCCGAGGCGGTCGTGGCGCGGCTTGCGAAGAAGGGCCTCGCGGCGGGCGTCCCGCTCGCCCGCTGGTACGGCGCGGATCCGAAGCTGAAGGGCGCACTCCTGTGCGTCGCCACCGAGCTGCACTCCCCGGAGCTCATCGAGCTCTTCGCGCGCGAGGTGAGGGGCTGATGGCCGCCACGTTCGAGACCGCTCGGCGCACCGTGGAGAACCGATGAGCAACCCGACCGGATGGAAGCCGAGCATGGAGCAGGCGGCGGGGGCGCAGGCCGGTCCCCGGCCGGACGTCGGCGCCGGGGGCGCGACGCGCGGAATCGCCTACGAGGAGAAGCTGCTCTTCGAGCGCGGCTCGGCCGGCGAGCGCTGCGGCGTGTCGCTGCCTCGCCCGAGCGGCGACTTCGACCCGGCACGTGAGCTCCCGGCGGAGCTGCTGCGCGGCGAGATCGGCGAGCTGCCTGCCGTCTCCGAGCTGGAGGTGGTGCGCCACTTCACCCGGCTCAGCGCGTGGAACCACGGCATCGACACCGGCTTCTACCCGCTCGGCTCGTGCACCATGAAGTACAACCCGAAGTCCTCGGAGGCCCTCGCGCGGCTCCCCGGCTTCGCGAACGCGCACCCGCTCCTCCCCGAGGAGATGGCGCAGGGCTCGCTCGCGCTCATGTACGAGCTCGAGCGGGCGCTCACCGAGATCTCCGGCTTCGCCGCGACCACGCTCGCCCCCGCCGCTGGCGCCCAGGGCGAGCTCGCCGGCGTGATGATGATCCGCGCCTGGCACGTCGCGCGCGGCAACGCGCGGCGCAAGGTGCTCATCCCCGACACCGCGCACGGGACGAACCCCGCCACGAGCGCGCTCAACGGCTACGAGGTGGTGCAGCTGGCGAGCGGCCCCGACGGCCGGCTCCATCCCGAGACGGTGCGGGCGGCGATGGGCGAGGACGTCGCGGCCATCATGATCACGAACCCCAACACGCTCGGCGTCTTCGAGTCGCACATCGCCGAAATCGCGGAGATCGTGCACGCCAAGGGTGGCCTGGTGTACGGCGACGGCGCCAACCTCAACGCGCTGCTCGGGGTGGCGCGGCCCGGCGACATGGGCTTCGACGTGATGCAGTTCAACCTGCACAAGACCTTCGCGACGCCGCACGGCGGCGGCGGTCCGGGCTCCGGTCCGGTCGCCGTCTCGGAGGAGCTCGTCCCCTTCCTCCCGTTGCCCATCGTGGTGAAGGAAGGCGCGGGCTACCGGCTGGTGACGGACCCCGCCGAGCGCCCGCAGAGCATCGGCCGGGTCCGCGAGTTCCACGGCAACTTCGGCATGTTCGTGCGGGCGCTGGCGCTCATCCGCGAGTACGGCCCGGAGGGCCTCGCCGCCACCGGACGGCTCGCCGTGCTGAACGCGAACTACGTCCGGGCGAAGCTGAAGGACGTGTACGATCTGCCGTACGAGACCGACTCGCTGCACGAGGTGGTCTTCACCGACAAGAACCTCAAGCCGACCGGCGTCACCACGATGGACGTCGCCAAGCGGCTCATCGACCACGGGTTCCACCCGCCGACGGTCTACTTCCCGCTGGTCGTGCACGGCGCGCTCATGATCGAGCCCACCGAGACGGAGACGAAAGAGACGCTCGACCGCTTCATCGAGGGCATGCGCCAGGTCGCGGAGCAGGCCAGGCGCGATCCCGAGGGCGTCAAGGCGGCGCCCCGGAATCCGGTGAGAGCGCGCCTCGACGAGACGCGCGCCGCTCGCAAGCCGGTCCTGCGCTGGCGGCCGGGGATGCAGGTCGGATAGCGATCGGGACGCCGGCGAGCGCGGCGGCCGCCAGCCTAGGGCGGCGCCGCCCCCCGGAAGATGTGCAGGCCCGAGCCGACCTCGAGGTAGAAGCCGAAGACGAACGGGATCTCGCCGCGGTCGTTGGCGAGGCCGCGCGGCGGGTTGACGAACGGCTGCGCCTTTCGGAACGCGTCGAGCGCGGTCGCGTCGAGGAAGTCCACCCCGCTCGAGCGCTGGACCTGGACGTCCTTGAGAGCGCCGGCGGCGTCGAGCGTCACCGAAACCACCGTGACGCGATCCTTGTAGGCGAACCGCTCGCCGGTCGGATCACGCGAGCGGAGGCTGTCGGTGGGCCGCCACTGCATGGCCACCGCCTGCTTGATGCGGTTGAAGTAGCTCGCGTACTTCCACTCGCGCGTGTTGAGGTACGTGCCCTCCCCCTCCTCGACGCCTTCGAGCTTGTCGGGGGCGGGTCCTCCGGAGAGGTGGTCGTAGTTGCTGGCGCTCGGCCGGAGCTGCAGCGGCGCGCCCTTGCCCGCGCCTTCGCCTGGCCCCTCGTTCCCGCGACCGGCCTCCCCGGCGTTCGACTGCGCGCCGGGCGGCGAGAACGGCGTGTTCTGTCCATGGGACGGCAGTCGCGGGTCGTGGAGCTGGAGATCGCCGCGCGGGTCGAGGCGCAGCGCCAGGCGCTGGTGGCCTGGCAGATCGGGCACGCTCGGGCGGCCGCCGGCCGGCTTCCCAGCGCCGGGCGGCGTCGCGGCGTGCGACCCGGCGCGTCCGCCACCGGCCTCGTTGCGCGCCTGCTGCCGAACCTCCGGCGGCGGAGGCTGGCTCGGATTCGGCTGCGACGGCTTGGGGAGCGTGTTCTGGTAGCCCGCCGCGGCGTGGCGAGACCGCGTCTCCTTCTCGACGGTGCTGTCGTGCTCCGAGACGAACCGGCTGTCCTTGGGCGGCGTGGTGTTCTTCGAGGGCGCCACGTCGACCACCTGCCCCGGCGCGGAGCGCGGGGGCGGCGGAGGGGGTGCGGGGACGACGGCGAGCGCTGGCGGGGCGGGGCGCGATGCGGACGGCCCGCTCGTCGAGCGCCGGTTCGCCTCCCACTGGGCCGAGGAGAGCGGGGCCAGCTCGACCGCCCGCTGAGGTCCCGCCGTGCGAGTGGGCACCATGACGCTCGAGGTTCGGACGAGCAGCAGCCCTACCGCGTTGGCGAGCAGGGAAACGAGCACCGCCGCGAGGACGCGGAAGCCGGGGCGCTGGCGCCGGGGGCGCCGGCGGAGACTTGGACCGAGGTAGCTCAAGGTTCCTTCCGCATTCTAACGCATGGACCCCCCCCGGCCTGCCCGCGCGGCGGGTGCAACGGCCCGCCGGGGCCGCCGTTGACCCCCCGTTCGGCTAGGGCCAGGATACGCGGCCTTGTACTCCGTCCCCATTCCGTCTCCACCCTCGACACCACCCCCGGCGACCACGCCTCCGGGGCGCGCGAGGCCGCGCGTCCTCCGCGCCACAGCCATCGTGGTCGCGATCGGCGCGGCGCTCGCGTCGTCGCTCTGGGCGGCGGCGCAGACCGGCCGCGCCCGCGCGGAACTGCGCGCGCGCGTCGCGGAGACCCTCGCCGCGCGCCTCCCCGGGGCACGGCTCATCGGCGAGGCGCGCCTGAGTCCGACGCTCCAGCTCGTCTTCGGACCGGTGGTGGTGCCGGCGCGGGCGGCAGGCGCGCCGCCGGCGGTCACCGTCGGCCGCGTGGTCGTGAGGCCGCGGCTGGCCGCGCTCCTCGCCGCCCGTCTCGAGGCAGGGTCGGTGCGCCTCGAGCGCGTGGTCGTCGACGCCGGCGTGCGCGGCCAGGCCTTGGAGGACCTGGCCGACCTCGCCACGACTCCGCGGGCAGGATCTTCCGTGGCGCAGCGCGCCACTCCGCCGGAGGTCACACTGCGCGACCTGCGCGTCCGGGTGGCGCTCGCGCGAGGGCCGCGCGCTCTCGTCATCGAGGCGGGGCCGCTGTCCGGCCGGGCCGCCGTGACGCGCGACGGCGGCCGCCACCGCGCCCGGGTCGAGCTCCGGCTCCCAGGCGGCGGCGACGGCGAGCTCGACGTGCGATGGGGCGCGGGCCAGCCTTCGCTGGCGGCCAAGGTGCGCGGCGCCGGCCCCGACGCATGGCCGGCCGCGGTCCGCGCCAGGCTTCCGTGGTCGGTGGGAGGGGGCGAGGTCGACCTCGACGTGGACGTCCCGCGGCTCGCGCGCGACGAGTACATCTCGGCGGCGATCGACGCCCGGTTGCGCGGGGTCGATGTGCGGTGGGCGAGGCTCGCGGCGGAGCCCATCGGGCCGTGGAGCGGGCGCCTCGCCGGCACCCTGCGCTGGGACCCGGCGGAGCGTCGGCTCGCGCTCGAGCGCGCCCGGATCGATCTCGGGGCGAGCGGCCGCGCCGGCGCCGAGCTCGAGGCCGCCCTCCGCTTCCGTCCCGAGGCGAGGGTCCAGCTCGCGATCCGGGGCGCCAGCGTCGACTGGGCGGCGGCGCTGGAGGCGCTCCCGCCCACGCTCCACCCGCCGGCAGAGGTGCCCCAGCTCGAGGGCACGCTCGTGGGGCGGTTCGCCTTCGATGGGCCGGCGCGGCGCCCGTCCGCGTGGCGGCTCGAGGGCGACGTCGATCTGCGCGGGCTCCGCCCGGCCGCCACGCAGCGTCTCGCCCTCGAGGGGCCGTTCGCGTTTCGGGCCCCCCTGCCGGGCGGGGGCGAGCGCGAGGTGGTGGTGGGCCCGCGGAATCCCGCCTTCGTCCCGCTCGCCGCGCTCCCCCCCTACGTCGGGCGCGCGGTCGTGCTGAGCGAGGACGCCGGCTTCTTCGCGCACCACGGGTTCGACGTCAGGGAGATCCAGGAGGCGCTCGCCCGCACCGGCGGGCGGCGCCTCCGCGGCGCCTCGACCTTGACCCAGCAGCTGGCGAAGAACTTGTTCCTGTCGCCGGATCGGACGCTCGCGCGCAAGCTCCGCGAGGCCCTCACCGCGCTCGCGCTGGAGAGCTCGCTTCCGAAGAGGCGCATCCTCGAGATCTACCTCAACGCGGTCGAATGGGGTCCAGGGGGCCTCCACGGCCTCGGAGAGGCCGCGTCCCACTGGTTCGGGAAGGACGCGCGCGATCTGTCGCCGAAGGAGGCCGCCTTCCTCGCCACGGTCTTGCCGAACCCCGCCCGCTACGACCTCTACCGGCGGCGCGGCGGTCTCACCGAGCGGTGGGAGGAGCGCGTTCATTCACTGCTCGTCAAGATGCGGGCGGCGGACGCGCTCGATGACGAGCAGCTCTACGAAGCGTGGCACGCGCCGCTGACATTTGCCGGTCAGTGAACCATGTCGCCGTACAGTGAACGATCCACTCGCAACGCGGGTCCTCGTTCGTGGTAGGTATCCCTGGCGATGCCGTGCGCCCCCGCGAACCGCCCTCTCGGCCTGGCCCGCCTCATGACGCATCGCCGGCACGCCATCGCGACCGCCACGTTGGTCGTGCTCGCCTTCGTGCCGCTCGATCTGGCCCAGGCGACGGGGGGCCACCGGGCGGTGCTCGTGCGGCTCGGGTGGGTGGCGGTCCTCCTCGCCATCGTCCCCACGCAGCGGCCCGAGCGGCCGCGCCTGGCCGCCTTCGCGGGGCGGCTCGTCGGCCTGGTCAGCGGCGCGGCCCTCGTCGCCATCGCGACGGTCACCGGGGGCGCGGACGGCCCGTACTTCCAGTTCCTCCTCCCGCTCCCGCTCGCCGCGATGGTGGTCGCGCCGGACCTCCCTTCTGGCGCCGCGCTCGCGACGGTCGTCGCAGGCGCGGGGGGCGCGACCCTGCTGCTGCGCAGCGGGCACGGGCCCCTCCACGTCGTCACCTGGGTCCTCATGGAGGCCGCGGCCGGCGGCCTCGCGGTGTGGGGCACCGTGCTCTTCGCGCGATCCTGGGCGACCGAGGTCGCAAGCGAGCGGGCCCGGGCGTGGGCCGCCGAGCAGCTGGCGCGGTCGGAGCGGCGGCGTGCCACCGCCGAGAAGCTTGCCACCCTCGGCCGCCTCGCCGCCGAGATCGCCCACGAGATCAACAACCCGCTCGCCTACGTGAAGGGGAACATCGAGTGGCTCTCCGAGGCCCTCTCGGCGAGTTGCCGTGCCCCCGAGGAGGCGCGCAGGGTCCTCGCCGACACCTCCGTCGGCCTGGAGCACATCACGCGCGTCGTCGCCGACCTGCAGGCGTTCGCGCGTGACGACCGCGAGGCGCCCGGCCCATGCGCGGTCCAGGAGCTCATCGACGTGGCGTTCCGGCTCGCCTCGAGGCGGCTCCGCGACGTCGACATCGCCGTGGAGGTGGAGCCCGGGCTCCCTTCCGTCCACGCACACGCGCGCCGCGTGGCACAGGCGGTGCTGAATCTCCTGGTGAACGCCGCCGACGCGCTCCAGGCGGACGGCGGTCAGGCCGATCGCCGGATCCGTGTCCGTGCGCGCGCGGCAGGCGAGATGGTCGCGATCGAGGTCGTGGACTCGGGCCCGGGCCTGAGCCCGGAGGCGGCCGAACGTCTGTTCGAGCCGTTCTTCACGACCAAGGGAGACCGCGGGACCGGGCTCGGCCTCGCGCTCTCGCGCGAGAACGTGGCCGCGTCGGGCGGGTCGATCGAGCACGAACCGGCGCCCGGAGGTGGCGCCCTCTTCCGCATCTGCCTGCGCAACGCCGAGGCCTCGAGCGGTGAGACGGAGCCACGCGAGGGGCTCGCCGCGCTCGCGACGCGCGGCAAACCGACCGGCTAGTGGCGCGCGTCGGAAGATACGAGCCCGGCGGTCGCGCGCCACGCGGGTGGGGGGTTCGGGGGGGGCGGCCCCCCCCCCCCCCCGGTAGGGCCCGCGGGGAGGGCCCGTGCCTTGCCGCTTCCTGCAAGGCACGGAGCCTTCCCCGCGAAGTGCCGCGGAGCACACGTTTGGTGCACGGGCTCGTCATCTTTGCGGAGCGGCACTAGGCGCCAGCCTACTACGCGGGGCTCGCGGTGCCTGGGACGGCGGCGCCACTTCCGCCGCGCCGCCGCCTCGCGAGGCGGTCCGCCGCCGCGGCGAGGCCCCACGTCACGGCGCTCATGGCTGCGATGCCGAGCAGCACGCTGTTCATCGAGAGCGCGCCGTGGAAAGGGTGGCTGGCGAACCCGTAGGTGAGCTCGACGGACGCCACGTACCCCAGGAGCGAGTGGCGCCCCAGGGTGGAGAGCCACCCGAGCCCGCGCTCCCGAGCCGGCGCGAGCTGCAGCAACGCCGTGAGCGCCAGTACGCCCGCGAGTCGCAGCGCGAACCACGCCGGCGCCGTGTGCCAGAAGTCCTGGTAGGCGTAGAAGGGGGGCAGCTCGTGGGCCACCCACCCGGCCACGGCCAGCGCGGCGCCGGAGGCGAGCAGCAGGCCGGGCCGGTCGCGCTCCACGACGAGCGACCCGACCGCGGCGCCGGCGAAGAAGAACCCCACCCAGTTGAGCAGCGAGAAGTTGGCGCGGGGATAGGTCGCGTACAGGTAGTCGAGCAGCCGGCTCGGCGGGTGCACCCAGGCCGCCGCGGGCGGCGTGCAGAGGACGACGGCCGCGGCGGCGAGCAGAGCCAGGCCAAGGCGGAGGCGGCGCGGGCGGCCGATGAGGAGGACCGCGCCGAGGGCGAGCGCGACCGCGAGCACGTTGAGGATGTCGACCCTGAGGAGGTCACGCCAGCCACCGGGGACGCGCCAGGCGCCGCCGAGGACGTACTCGGCCAGCCTGAACGCGTAGGCGACCCCGAGCAGCCACGCCGCGCGAAGGAGCGCTCGCCGCCGGCGCCCGCCGGGAGCTGCCCCACGGGCCGCGAGCGCCGCGTCTCCGAGCACCTGCGACAGCCCGGCCATGAACAGGAAGGCAGGCGCGGCGAAGCCGCCCAGCATGAGGAGGACGTCGCGCAGGGGGCCTTCGCCGGTTCGTGGCGCGAGCCAGGCGTCGACGGTGTGCACCTCGACCATGAGGAGCACGGCGAGGCCGCGCTGCCGATCCAGCCAGTGCTTGCGGGGGGGCGCCATCCCGGACCGCCGGGGCGCCTACTTGTCGCGGTAGGTGATGCGGCCGCGCGTGAGATCGTACGGGGAGAGCTCGAGCTTGACGCGGTCGCCGGGGATGATGCGGATGTGGAACTTCTTCATCTTCCCCGATGCGTAGGCGAGAACCGTCGGGCCCTGGTCGACCTTGACGCGGTACATGCCGCCGGCGAGCGCCTCCTCGACCGTGCCCTGCACCTCGATTCCCGCTTCCTTCTCGCTCATCGCTCTCCTTCGCGCGCCTTTACCGCGCGCGGAATATCCCCGAGTGTCCCGCGACCGTCAAGCGTCAAGCTTTGGGTGAGCGCAACGGGGCCGCTCAACCGGCGACGAGCCACCGCCCCGCGGCGGCGCCGAGCGCTCCGGCCGCGAGGCACCCCACCCCGGTGGCGAGGACATAACCACCCCCGAGTGCCCACGCACCGCGCTGAAAGTACGAAAGCGCCTCGTAGTTGAAGGAGGAATAGGTCGTGAAGCCGCCCATGACCCCCGCGGCGAGGATGACCCTCACGTCGGGCGCGATCGCCCCGCGCAGCGCCAGCTCCATGACGACGCCGAGCAGGCAGGACCCGACGATGTTGACGGCGAGCGTGCCGCTCGGGAAAGCGGGGCCGAGCCAGCGCAGGAGACCGGTCGAGACGAGGAAGCGCGCGCCGGTCCCGGCGGCACCAGCGAGGCAGATGACGAGGAACCGTACGGTGGACGACACGGGCCGGCAGCATAGCCGGTCTGCGCTCGCTTCGGCTCGCCATCGAACGGCCCTCAACCGAGCGCGGCGAGGAGCGCGCGCGCCCGCGCCGCGACGCGCTCACCGCACTTGGCGCCGGCGATCGCAGCGAGCTCGGCTCGCGCCCGCTCCCGGTCCGCGGGATCGCAGAGGAGGACCTCGGCGCGCACGAGCCGGACCTGCGCGTCCTCGGGCGCGAGCCGGTAGGCCGTCTCGGCGCAGACGCGCGCGGCGAGGAGCCGGCCGCGCCGCCGCGCCACGAGCGCCAGCATGGCCCAGGGGGCCGGGTCGTACGGGTTCGTGACGGCGAGGCCTTCCAGGATCTGGCGAGCGGTCTGGAGGTGCCCCACCTCCAGCTCCTCTCCCGCCACCCGAGCCGCGGCGCGCCCCAGCTCCTCCGTCATCCCCTGGGCCTCGGCCAGCGTCGTCCCGCTCGCCACCTCGTCGATCGTGATCACGGCGCCCTCCGGTCAGCGTCAGCGGATGTTGTTCACGGCGACCATCTGGCTCTCGTGCAACGACTTGAGGACGTTCGAGAGCGCGGCGAACATCGTCTCCTGCTTCTCCACCAGCCGTTGCAGGTTCATCATCTCGAGCTTCTCGTCGAACTCCTCATCGCCCGCGGCGCTCGTCGCGCTGCTGGCCGACTTCGAGGCGGTCGAGGATGTCGAGGACGAGGCGCTCGACTTGGACGCGCTCGTCCTCGCCGCGCCGCCCCCCAGCTCGTCGACGCCGACCGCGGAGGCGAGCCCGCTCACCGCGCTCCTGGCGAGCGGACCGCCGATCTCCAGCGCCACCGGCGCCAGGAACGGCAGCCCGACCGCTGTGCATCCCGCGGCGAGGAGCGGGCCGCCGAGGTCCTTCGCCAGCGACTCCGCTCCGCTCACCACCGTCTTCGCGATCCCGCCGAGCGCGTCGCCGAGCGCCCCGAACAGCCCTCCCCCGCCGCCGGAGCTCTTCTGCTGCGCCGAGCCGGTGGAACCGGTCGAGCCCCCCGCGGACGTGCTCTTCGTCGTCTTCGCGGCGGCGGTCTTCTTCCCCTCGTACGACTTCATCGCGTCGGTGAGCTCGCGATCGCCCTTCTGCTGCATGAGCGCCATGAACTGGAAGAGCTTGTCCTCGATGCTCAGGCGCGGATCGTCGAGGAAGGCGAGCTCGGCCGACGCCGTCTTCGGGGTCGTCTTCGTCGACTTCGCCGAGGAAGACGACTTGGTCGTACTCGCCTTGCTCGTGGTCTTTGCCTTGGTGGTCGTCGTCTTTCTGGCCGCCGCCTGGGTCGTGCTCGCCGTCGAGGCGGCCAACTTCTCGCCTCCTGCCGCGTATCCCCGCTCCGCGGGGGCGAAGTCGAGGGCGGCCGGCGTGTACCCGGTGCTGGCAGGCATGGCCAGATAGGCCGGTGCGCCCGCCACCCGCGACTGCGCCACCCCGACGCCGGAGATCGCGGCCCCGTCGAGGCGCGCCAGGCCGAGCGCGCCCGCGTCGCGGAGCTGCGCCGACGCGACCTCCGGCTCGACGAGGCTCCTCCCCGGGGCGGCGCTGCCGCCGCTCACGTCCACGATCGCCATGTGTCCTGCCTCGCTCGAAGGAGTTCTCCTGCGACCTTCGCGCACAGCGCATTCCGTGCCAGCGCGGGCGGCCGTGGTTTCGGGCCTTTGCGGGCGTGCCCGTGGACGTGCCGCGACCCCCCGGCCGCGGGCCGGACGGTTGGACGGAGCGGCCGCTCGGCGTAGATTCGGGCGGTGCGCTATCTCGGCCTCGACCTCGGCCGCGCCCGCATCGGCCTTGCGCTCGCGGACGACGTGCTGCGGACCGCGCGACCGCTCGAGACGGTGGAGCGGCGCGGGGACGCCGCCGATCTGGAGCGGTTGCGCCACATCGTGGCCGAGTGGGAGGTGTCGCGCGCGGTGGTGGGCCTCCCGCTCAACATGGACGGGACGGAGGGCGGATCCGCCCGCCTGGCGCGCGCCTTCGCGCGGAAGATGGCGGAGGAGCTGGCGCTGCCGGTGGAGCTCTTCGACGAGCGGCTTTCCACCTTCGAGGCGGAGGTCAGGCTGCGCGAGCGAGGCGTGGACGCGCGCGCGCAGCGCGCCGTCATCGACGCCGAGGCGGCGGCCGTCATCCTGCAGGGCTGGCTCGAGGAGCAGAAGCGATGAAGGCACTCCGAATCGCCGGCGCCCTCCTCGCGATCGCGCTCGCCCTCGCGGCCGCCGTCGCGGTGACGCAGGCCCGGGCGCTGCTCCGCTTCCGCGACACGCCGTACGGGTCCGAGGAGGAGAAGGTCGTCGAGGTCCCCTCCGGCGCGGGGCCGCACCAGGTCGTCCGCCTGCTCGCGCGCGGAGGCGCGCTGTCGGACGAGCGCCTCGCCTGGCGCTGGCTGCGCTGGTGGAAGCGCGATCCCCGACCCCTCCGGGCAGGTGAATACGCGTTCTCGGGAGCGCTGCGGCCGGACGAGGTCCTGGAGAAGGTGTACCGCGGCGAGGTGAAGACCTATCAGTTCACGATCCCCGAGGGCCTGCGCATGGACGAGATCGCGCAGGTGATCGAGGGCGCGGGACTCGGCCGGGCCGCCGAGCTCCTCCCGCTCATGCACGACCCGTCGTTCGCGCGAGAGCTCGGCGTCCCGTCCCACGACCTGGAGGGCTACCTCTTCCCCGACACGTACACGTTCCCGCGAGGCCCCAAGCCGCGGGCGGTGCTGTCCGCCATGGTCCAGCGCTTCCGCGCGGCGTGGCGCGAGGCGGACGCCGCTCGTTTGCCGGGGGTAACGCTCGACGAGGCCCACGCGGTCACGCTCGCCTCCATCATCGAGAAGGAGACGGGACAGCCGGAGGAGCGGCCGCGCATCTCGTGCGTCTTCCACAACCGGCTCAGGCGCGGCATGCGACTGCAGACCGATCCGACGGTGATGTACGCCACCATGCTCCGCAACGGCGGGCGGTGGTCCCAGAACATCACGAGCGCCGACCTGGCGGCGGTGCACCCGTACAACACGTACACGGTCCAGGGGCTCCCGCCGGGCCCGATCGCCAGCCCAGGGGCGGCAGCCTTGCGCGCCGCCGTCCACCCGGCCGTGTGCAACGACCTCTTCTTCGTGTCCCGCAACGACGGCACCCACGAGTTCTGCCCCGATCTCCGCTGTCACGAGGCGGCCGTCCAGCGCTGGCAAATCGAGTACTTCCGGTCGCGCCGCGGCCACTGACGCCGGCGCTCCTCGCCGCCTCCTACACCGTTCCCGTGAGCCCGGAAGGGTGGGCGGGTCCGCCCGCCTGCACACGGACCGGTCGCACACTATTGTCGTCTCGTCCGGGAGGAGCACGCATGCTCGAGCCTCGCGAGTTGACCACCAGCTGGCTGTCCCGCATCGCGGAGATGCAGGATCGGCGGAGCTACTCCGAGCAGCACTGGGAGGGTTCGTTCGAGGACTACCTCGAGATCGTGCGAAAGAACCCGAAGGTCACCCGGACCGCATACCAGCGCGTCTACGACATGATCCTGTCGCACGGGAAGACCGAGTACCTCGACAACAAGAAGAAGCTCATCCGCTACAACTTCTTCACCGACCCGGAGTTCGGCGGGAAGGACGCCATCTTCGGCCTCGACATCGCGCTCATGAAGCTCGTGAACGTCTTCAAGAGCGCCGCCCAGGGGTACGGCACCGAGAAGCGCGTCCTCCTCCTCCACGGTCCGGTCGGGTCGTCGAAGTCGACGATCGCCCGCCTGCTCAAGAAAGGGCTCGAGGCTTACTCCAAGACCGCGGACGGGGCGCTCTACACGTTCAGCTGGGACGTCGAGCGCACCAACCTCGACGGCGTGAAGCGGCGGGAGGTCATGCCCTGCCCGATGCACGAGGAGCCGCTGCACCTCGTCCCGCAGGAGTGGCGCGAGAAGGTGTACGCCGAGCTCGCGCCGCAGGACAGCGGCTATCGCATCACGGACACGGGCGACCTGTGCCCGGCGTGCCGCTTCCTCTACCGGGAGCTCATGACCGAGTACAAGGGGGACTGGCAGCGGGTGATGAGCCACGTGCGGGTGCGCCGGCTCGGGCTCTCCGAGAAGGACCGGATCGGCGTCGGCACGTTCCAGCCCAAGGACGAGAAGAACCAGGACTCGACCGAGCTCACAGGCGACATCAATTACAGGAAGATCGCGGAGTACGGATCTGACTCCGACCCGCGCGCCTTCAACTTCGACGGCGAGTTCAACATCGCGAACCGCGGCATCATCGAGTTCGTCGAGATCCTGAAGCTCGACGTGGCGTTCCTGTACGACCTCCTCGGCGCGACGCAGGAGCACAAGATCAAGCCGAAGAAGTTCCCGCAGACCGACATCGACGAGGTCATCGTCGGCCACACCAACGAGCCCGAGTACCGCAAGCTCCAGAACAACGAGTTCATGGAGGCGCTGCGCGACCGCACCGTCAAGATCGACATCCCGTACATCACGCGGCTCGCCGAGGAGGTGAAGATCTACGAGCGCGACTACAACGCGCACAAGATCCGGGGCAAGCACATCGCCCCGCACACCCTCGAGATGGCGGCCATGTGGGCGGTGCTGACGCGGCTCGAGGAGCCGAAGAAGCACAACCTGACGCTGCTCCAGAAGCTCAAGCTCTACAACGGCAAGAGCCTCCCGTCGTTCACCGAGGACAACATCAAGGAGCTGCGCAAGGAGGCGCACCGCGAGGGCATGGAGGGGATCAGCCCGCGGTACGTGCAGGACAAGATCTCGAACGCGCTCGTCTCGGACAAGGGCGAGGGGTGCGTGAACCCGTTCATGGTCCTGAACGAGCTCGAGGCGGGGCTCCGGCAGCACTCGCTCATCAGCTCCGAGGATCAGCGGAAGAAGTTCCGCGACCTCCTCACCGACGTGAAGCGCGAGTACGAGGACACCGTCAAGAACGAAGTCCAGCGCGCCATCAGCGCCGACGAGGACGCGATCACGAAGCTGTGCGCCAACTACATCGACAACATCAAGGCGTACACGCAGAAGGAGAAGGTGCGCAACAAGTACACCGGCCAGTACGAGGAGCCCGACGAGCGGCTCATGCGGTCGATCGAGGAGAAGATCGACATCGCCGAGAGCCGGAAGGACGACTTCCGGCGCGAGATCATGAACTACATCGGCGCGCTGGCGATCGAGGGGAAGACCTTCAACTACCGGACGAACGAGCGGCTCCACAAGGCGCTCGAGCTCAAGCTGTTCGAGGACCAGAAGGACTCGATCAAGCTGAAGAACCTGGTGGCGAGCGTGGTGGACCGCGAGACGCAGGAGAAGATCGACGTCGTGAAGCAGCGGCTCGTGAAGAACCACGGGTACTGCGAGATCTGCTCCACCGACGTCCTTAACTTCGTGGCCTCCATCTTCGCCCGCGGCGACGCGAAGGACTGATCGAATGGACCGGCGAGAACGGAGGCGCGGCTCCTAGGGCGAGCGGGTACCCGCCGGCGCGCCTCCCTTGGCGCGCGCCGAAGGGTGGACCCTCGCCGTCGCGGACGACCCCATGTCGCTCAAGATCAAGCAGGACCACGCTCGGTTCCGAGACATCGTCCGCGGCCGCATCAAGAACAACCTCAAGAAGTACGTCCAGAAGGGAGAGCTGATCGGGAAGAAAGGGAAGGACTTCATCACCATCCCGGTCCCGACCATCGACATCCCGCACTTCCGGTACGGCGAGAAGCAGCAGGGCGGCGTCGGCCAGGGCGAGGGCGATCCGGGTGATCCCCTCTCCCCCTCGCAGCCCGGCGGCGGCGGCGCCGGCGCCGGCCAGGGCGAGGGACATCACCTGCTCGAGGTCGACGTCTCGCTGGATGAGCTGGCCGACATCCTGGGCGAGGAGCTGCAGCTCCCGCGCATCCAGCCCAAGGGCAAGGACCGCATCGTCACGAGCCGCATCAGGTACACGGGCGTGGCGCCGAGCGGCCCCGAATCGCTGCGCCACTTCAAGCGGACCTACAAGCAGGCGCTGCGGAGGCAGATCGCGAGCGGCGCCTACAATTACCGGCGGCCGGTGATCGTCCCGGTGCGCGAGGACCGGCGCTACCGCACCTGGAAACAGGTGCCGCTCCCCGAGACCAACGCGGTCGTCATCTACATGATGGACGTGTCCGGCTCGATGGGGGACGAGCAGAAGGAGATCGTGCGGATCGAGTCCTTCTGGATCGATACCTGGCTGCGCAAGCACTACAAGGGTCTCGAAACTCGCTACATCATCCACGACGCCGTGGCGCGCGAGGTCGACCGCGAGACCTTCTTCCACACGCGCGAGTCGGGCGGGACGATGATCTCGTCCGCCTACAAGCTCTGCAAGGACATCATCGAGGCGGAGTACGCGCCGAGCGCGTGGAACATCTACCCGCTCCACTTCTCCGACGGTGACAACTGGAGCGCCGACGACACGCGCGTCTGCGTCGACCTCCTCCACAGCGCGATCCTGCCGGCGGTGAACCTCTTCTGCTACGGCCAGGTCGAGAGCCCTTACGGCTCGGGTCAGTTCATCAAGGACCTCAAGGAGACGGTCGGCGCCGCGGACAACGTGGCGCTCTCCGAGATCGCCGACAAGGAGGCGATCTACGGCAGCATCAAGCAGTTCCTCGGGAAAGGTAAGTAGGGCGAGGGCAGCCCCGCCCTGCGGGGCCCGGCCCCCGCAGCGGGCACCGCATGCGCGACAAGAGCACCAACCTCCCCGCCCACCTGCACGACATCCGGCAGCAGGTGGAGCGCTACGCCCGCGAGTACGGGCTCGACTTCTACGACACCATCTTCGAGGTCCTCGGCTTCGACGAGATCAACATGGTCGCCGCGTACGGCGGCTTCCCGAACCGCTACCCGCACTGGCGGTTCGGGATGGACTACGAGCGGCTCTCGAAGGGCTACGAGTACGGGCTCTCGAAGATCTACGAGATGGTCATCAACAACGACCCCTCGTACGCCTACCTGCTCGAGTCGAACATGGACGTGGACCAGAAGCTCGTGATGGCCCACGTCTTCGGCCACGTCGACTTCTTCAAGAACAACTTCATGTTCCGGCACACCAACCGGAAGATGATGGACCAGATGGCGAACCACGCCACGCGCGTGCGGCGCTACCACGACGAGTTCGGCGTCGAGAAGGTCGAGGACTTCATCGACCGCTGCCTCTCGCTCGAGAACCTCATCGACTACCAGTCGCCCTACGTGCGCCGGCACGCCGACCCGAAGCTCGAGAAGGAGCAGCAGTCGAAGGTGGCGAAGGGCTTCAAGACCGGGCGCGAGTACATGCGGGAGTACATCAACCCGCCCGAGTTCCTGCGCGCGCAGCAGGAGCGGATCGAGCAGGAGCTCCAGCGGCAGAAGAAGGTGCCGGAGCGGCCGGAGCGCGACGTGCTCCAGTTCCTGCTCGACTGGGCCCCGCTCGAAAGCTGGGAGCGCGACGTCCTCTCGATCATCCGGGAGGAGGCCTACTACTTCGCGCCGCAGGGCCAGACCAAGATCATGAACGAGGGGTGGGCCACCTACTGGCACTCCACCATCATGACGCAGAAGGCGCTCACCGCCTCCGAGCTCATCGACTACGCCGACCACCACTCCGGCACGCTCGCCACGCACCCGGGGCAGCTCAACCCTTACAAGCTCGGCGTGGAGCTGTGGCGCGACATCGAGGATCGCTGGAACAAGGGGCGCTTCGGCAAGGAGTACGAGGAATGTGACTCGTTCGAGGAGCGCCGGCGCTGGGACCGCAAGCTCGGGGCGGGCCGGCAGAAGATCTTCGAGGTGCGCAAGCACTACAACGACGTCACCTTCATCGACGAGTTCCTGACGATCGAGTTCTGCCTCGACCAGAAGCTCTTCACGTTCGGCTACAACGAGAAGCACCAGCGCTGGGAGATCCTCGAGCGCGACTTCAAGAAGGTGAAGGCGAAGCTGCTCCACATGTTGACCAACTTCGGCCAGCCCATCATCGCGGTGGAGGACGGCAACTACGAGAACCGGGGCGAGCTCCTGCTCATCCACAAGCACGACGGCGTCGACCTCAAGCTCGACTACGCCCGCGACACGCTCCGGAACCTCCAGACGCTGTGGCGCCGCCCGGTCAACCTGGTGAGCAGGCTCGACGGACGCGGCGTCATCTTCCGCTACGACGGACGCGACCACTCGGACCGGAAGATCGAGCTGTAACCGGGCCACCCCGCCCACCTGGCCGAGCTGGTGGCGCGCCACTCCACTCGCGGTGCCCGTGCGGGTTCGCGCGCGGCTCCTCCGATATCGCTCGCCTGCCCCGTTGGGACTGGGCTCGTGCTTCTCGACCCCACACGGGCGCACTCGCCTGCGGATTTTCCTGTCCCTCAACCTTGGGATCACGCGCCTCGGCTGGTAGATTGCCGAGCGCGTGATCGACCGCCGTGACAGCGTCCCGAAGCTCGGCCGTGGCCGCCTCCTCGCCGCCTCCGCCGCACTCGCCGCCATCCTCGCCATCGCCCTCCTGGGCGCGCTCGGGCGCCTGCGCGCGCCGGTGGAGCCGGAGGTGGCCGCGCTCGCCCCCGATGCGGCCGCCGTCGCCACCACTCCGCAGGCCGCCGCCCCCACCGCGGCGCCCGCGCCCGCCGCCCGGCCTCCGATGCGCATGTCGGTCCTGACGGTCCGCCTCGCGCGCAACCAGACGCTCTCGCAGGCGCTGTCGCGCCTCAAGCTCGCGCCAGGCCAGGCGAAGGCGATCCTGGCGGCGCTGGCCGACAAGTTCCCCTTCCGCCGCTCGCGCCCCGGCGATCAGATCCAGGTCGAGCGCGTCGAGGGCGAGGAGGTGCTGCGGCGGTTCACCTACCGCCAGAGCGCCGCCGACGAGTGGACGGTCGTCCCGGACGAGGGCGGCGCGCTGCGCGGCGAGAAGCGCACGGTCGCGCTCACCACCGAGGTGGCGCGCATCGACGTCGAGATCCGCGGCTCGGTCTGGGAGAGCCTCCAGAAGGCCGGCGAGGATCCCGCGCTGGCGGTCGCCGCGGCCGACGTGCTGGCATGGGACGTCGACTTCTACCAGGACGTGCGCGCCGGGGATCGGATGAGGGTGCTGGTGGAGAAGGTCTTCGCCGACGGGAAGCTGCTCCGGTACGGCGAGGTGCTGGCGGCGGGGTACGAGGGCGCCGTCACCGGCGCCAAGCGGCTCTTCCGCTACACCGACCCGACCGGCCAGACGAGCTACTACGACGACCAGGGCCACAGCGCCCGCCGCGGCTTCCTCAAGTCGCCGCTCAAGTACGCCCACCTCACCTCGGGGTTCGGCGCGCGCATGCACCCCCTGCTCGGCTACGTGAAGGCGCACCAGGGCGTCGACTACGGGGCGCCGGTGGGCACCTCGGTCTGGGCGGTCGGCGACGGCACCGTGGCGCAGGCGGGATGGAACGGCGCCTGCGGCAAGTCGGTCACCCTGCACCACAGGAACGGGCTCGACACGGTCTATTGCCACCTCTCGGCGGTGGCGGTCCACGCCGGCGCGCGCGTGACGCAGAAGCAGCTCATCGGCGCGGTCGGCACCACCGGCCGCTCGACCGGGCCGCACCTGCACTACGCGGTCCGGCGCAACGGCGCGTTCGTGAATCCGCTCAGCCTCAAGGTGCCGCGCGAGGCGCCGATCGCCGAGGCGCACCGCGCCGACTTCGAGGCGAAGGTCGCGCCGCTGCGGGCGAAGCTGGACGGCGCGCCAGTCGCGTAGCGCGCAGCGGCGGCGGAGGACGAGCCCCGCCCTACCACGAGATCCGTTCGTCCTGAGCGTAGCGCCGCCGCAGGCGGCGCGTAGTCGAAGGGCGAACGCGCGGACCCGGGCGGCGGAGCTCGCGGCGGCGCGCGCGCCTCAGCGCCTGCGGCGCCGCGCCTTCTCGGCGGTGAGGGCCTTGCCCTCCCATTCCTTGCCGTTCAGCGCCGAGACGGCCTGCTCGAGCGCGTCGGGCGCGACCTCGAGGAAGCTGTGGCTCTGGCGCAGCTCGACGCGGAGCGGCTCGACACCGGGCACCAGCGCCGCCACTGCGGCGCGCACCTTCGCCTCGTCCGCGCCGTCCTTCTCGCCGTAGGAGAGGAAGACGCGCGACCGCGGCGGGCGCTGCGGCTCTGCCGCGGGCGCATCGGCCGTCCCGGCGCCGCGCTCGACGCTGATCTCGCTCGACGGCGTGGTGGTCTCCTGGGCCGGCGTCGCCGGCGCGTCCCCGTGACCGCCCTCGAGCCCGCGCACCGCCCGGTCGCCGCCGCGACGGCGCCGGCCGGGCCGCTCGGCCGCGCCTTCGCCTCGCTCCTCGCCTCGCTCCACGCCTCGCGGCGCGCGGTCGCCACCGCGCCGGCCCCGCTCCGGGCGCTCCGCCCGCGGGTGCTCCGCGCGGTGCTCGTGCTCCTCCCGCTTGTGCTCGGCCTTCGCCTGCTGCTGCACGCGCTCCATGTGCAGGTGCGAGAAGAAGTACTTGAGCGCGAACGCGATGAGCCAGTCGCCGTCCGGCCGCGCCTTGAGCCGCTGCGCCAGGGGGATGAAGGCCTCGAACACGGTCGAGCTCATCGCCTCCTTGAGCTCGTCCACGCGCCGCTCGGTCCAGATCCGCCGCGCCTCCTCGGCCGGCGGGAGCGTCCTCTCCTCGAACGCGACGCCGTACTTGGTCTGGAGCGCCTTGAGCGTCATCATCTCGGCGCCCGAGACGAGCGAGAGGGCCGTGCCCTTCTTGCCGATGCGGCCGGTGCGGCCGGCGCGGTGGAGGTACACCGCCGGGTCCTCGGGCAGCGAGTAGTTGATGACGTGCGACAGGTCGGAGATGTCGATCCCGCGCGCGGCGATGTCGGTCGCCACCATGAAGCGCACCTCGCCGCGCTTCGCCCTGGCCATCACGCGCTCGCGCTCCTTCTGCGGCAGGTCGCCGTTGAGGAGCTCCGCGTCGTAGCCGTTGCGGTTCAGCACGGCGGTGACGAGTCCGGTGTCACTTCGCGTGTTGCAGAAGACGATGCCGCTCTCCGGCTCCTCCATCTCGATCATGTAGAGGAGGTTCCGCGGCTTCGGGTAGTCCTCGACCGTGTGGAAGAAGACGTTCCGGATGTTGTCGACGCGGTACTCGTCGCCGGAGAGCAGGATCGTCTCGGGCTCGGTCAGGTACTGGGCGATGAGGTGCTCGATGTCGGCGGGGACGGTGGCCGAGAAGAGCAGCTGCTGGCAGTCGTCCGGGAGGTGGTCGAGGATGCGCGTCACCTCCTCGAAGAACCCCATGTTGAGCATCTCGTCCGCCTCGTCGAGGCAGCACACCTTCACGTCGCCGAGGTCGAGCGTGCGGCGCCGGATGTGGTCGTAGATGCGTCCAGGGGTGCCGACCACGATCTCGGCGCCGTTCTTCAGCGCGTCGAGCTGATCCCCCATCGAGGCGCCCCCGTACACGGCCACGACCGAGAGGTCCTTGTGCTTGCCGAGCGCCGCGATCTCCTCCGCCACCTGCAGCGCCAGCTCGCGCGTGGGGCACATGACGAGCGCCGACGGGCGGCGCCGGCCGGCCGGGATTCTCTCCAGGATGGGGATGCCGAAGGCGGCGGTCTTGCCGGTGCCCGTCTTGGACCGGACGATGACGTCCTTGCCGGCCACGATGGGACCGAAGGTCGCCGCCTGCACCGGGGTCGGGCGGGTGTAGCCGCGCTCCGCGATCCCGCGCCGGAGCTCGGCCGAGAGGTCGAGGTCGTCGAACGTCCGCTCGGCGACGTAATCGGAGCCGGGCGCCGCGGCGCCGGCCCCACTGTTCGTGCTTTCCACGTGCAGCTCGCTTTCCAGGACGGTGCAGAGGTGCACCGCCGCTTCAGCGGCGCATGGCGGCTCGCTCGAACGCGTGAGCCCCCGTCGCGACGGGGGCTCGCGCGCATCCCGCGAACACGCCATGCGCCAAGACACGCCTTGATCGCAAGGCGAGACGCTTATATCACAACCACTTACCCCGCCCGAATAGTTCCCGCCGTCACCTGCGTCCGCCCGTGAAGATGACCACGTCCCCCGAGAAGTCGCGCGCGGTCAAGAGCAGGGCGCTCCCCGCGCCAGGCCGGGCGTCCGAGGGCGGGCTCGTCAGGTACGATCCTCTCCGTGCGTACATGGCGGAGGTCTCGCGCCACTCCGTGCTGTCGCGCGAGGAAGAGCATGCGCTCGCAGTGAGGTACCGCGAGACCGGGGACGTCGCCACGGCCTACAAGCTGGTCGCCTCGAACCTGCGCCTGGTGGTCAAGATCGCGCACGAGTACCGGCGCAGCGCCTTCAGCCTGCTCGACCTCGTACAGGAGGGGAACATCGGGCTCATGCAGGCCGTGAAGAAGTACGATCCGCTCAAGGGCGTGAAGCTCTCCTCGTACGCCGCCTGGTGGATCCGCGCGTACATCATCCGCTTCATCATGGACAACTGGCGGATGGTGAAGCTCGGCACCACCCAGGCCCAGCGGAAGCTCTTCTTCAACCTGGCCAAGGAGCGCGAGAAGCTGCTCGCGCGCGGCATCGACCCCACCCCGCAGCTCCTCGCGAAGAACCTCCGCGTCGAGGCGAGCGACGTGGAGGAGATGAGCGCGCGCATGGGGAGCGAGGACCTCTCGCTCGACGCGCCGGTGGGCGGCGGCGAAGACGAGCCGCGTCAGACTCGGCTCGAGCGGTTCGCGGACGCCGAGCCCGCCCCCGACGAGGCGCTCGGCGACGAGGAGCTGAAGCGGCTCTTCCGGGAGAAGCTAGACGCCTTCGCGCGCTCCCTCACCGACGAGAAGGAGCGCTTCATCTTCGAGCGGCGGCTGCTCCCGCGCGACGGCGAGGAGCCGCTCACGCTCCAACAGGTGGGCGACCGGTTCAGGCTCACGCGCGAGCGGGCGCGCCAGATCGAGGCCAAGCTCGTGAAGCGCCTGCGCGACGAGCTGAGGGACGAGATCCCCGACTTCGAGCTGATGACGCCGCCGGAATGATCCCCGCCCCCTCGCCCCGGCCCTCTCCCCCTCCAGGCGAGAGCGAGAGCCGCGCCGACCCGGAGCGCCCGCTCTCCTGGCGCGGGTGGGTGGCGCTCGGCGCGTGCGTGCTCGCGGCGAACGCGGCGCTGCTCCACCATGCGCTGCGCGGCGAGGCGCCGGTGACGGTCGCCGGACCGAGCTTCGAGGATCACTTCGACCGCGACGCCATCGGGCCGAACTACTTCACGACGGGCATGCACTGGCGCATCGCGCGGGGAGAGCTGTGGTCGCCCGAGGCCAAGAACAACCCGCTCTGGCTCCAGATGAGCCTCCCCCGCGACGTCGCGATCGAGTTCGACGCCCGGAGCGAGTCCGCGACCGGCGATCGTCCGGGCGACATCAAGTTCGAGATCTTCGGCGACGGCCGCGCGCACGCCTCCGGCTACGTCTGCATCTTCGGGGGCTGGGGCAACAAGGTGAGCGTCATCGCGCGACTGGACGAGCACGGCGAGGACCGGGAGGAGCGGACCGATCGCAAGGTCGAGCCGGGGCGCACCTACCACATGCGCGTGGAGCGGCGCGGCGACACGCTGCGCTGGTTCATCGACGGCGCGCTCTTCCTCGAGTACGAGGACGAGGAGCCGCTCGAGGGCCCAGGCCACGACCGCTTCGGGTTCTCGGGCTGGGCGGCCGATCTGTTCTTCGACAACCTCGAGGTGAAGCCCCTGCCCTAGCGTCTTCGGCGACCTCTCAGTCGCGTAGCTGTCCGCCGTGGCCGCCGTGCCCCCAGCTCGGGCGCACGCGTCGCGTGGAGCCGAGCTGGTACGCCGTCCCCGCGATGGCCAGGACCCCGGCCACCGCGGCCGCGACGAGGGGACGATGCGCCAGCGCGGCGAGTCGAGGCACGCCGGCCGAGAGCGCGATCAGCGCAGCCACGACCAGCACCGACCCGGCGACGGCCCCGGTCGCCGCGAGGACGAGCCGGCGAAGCCACACCGCGAGCAGCGCGAGCACCACGGCCCCGGCCAACGCGCCTACCCACGCCTTGCCGGCCACCGCGACTCGCATCCCGAGCAGGGCACCGGGGATGCCCCCGAGGACGAGCGGATACAGGTCGGGCGCTCCGAGCGCGAGCACCCCGAGCGTGATCGCCGCCGCCCAGGCCGGGGTGGCCGGTGGGAGGTTCCACAGCTGGAACGAAGGGACGAGGAGCGAGCCCGCGAGCCAGCCCACCGCCGCGGCGCCCGCGGCCGCCAGGACGCGGCCGAGTCGGATGCCCGCCACGAGCAGCGCGAGGCCGAGCGCGAGCGCGAGGATCGCCGCCGGCCACGAGCCTCGCGTCAGCGAGGTCGCCGTCTGCGGCAGCCGGGCGGCCAGTCGCTCCGCCGCCGCCAGCCAGGATTCGAGGAGGGCGAGCATCCCGCTCATGCCCACCCGCCGCGTGCAGGGCCGATCATGCGGGCGCAAATCTACCAGCCGCTCCGCGCCGCCGGAAGCGCGATTCCGTAGTACTCTCACTCACTCCGGCGCTCGCTCCAGCACGCCCGACGCGCACCTTCACCGGATCCATGCGGCGACGCGACTTCCTCGAGATGCTCACGGTCGGCGCGGCGGCGCTCGCTGTGCCGCGGCTCGCGCGCGCGGCCGTCCCGGCCGCGTCGCAGCTCGTCATCGGACAGATCGAGCACGGCGGCCGATGGAATCCGCGCCCCACCGCGCTGCGTCGGCTCCAGTGGGAGCTGGCGCAGCGGACGAGCATCGAGACCTCTGCCGACGCGGCGCGGGTGCAGCTCGGTCATCCCGGCCTGCACCGGCTGCCCTTCCTGTACCTCGCCGGAGACGGCGGGTTCCCCGCCTTCAGCGAGCTCGAGCGCGCCGCGCTCCGCCGCCACCTGCAGCACGGCGGGTTCCTCCTCGTCGACGCGGCCGACGGATCCGAGGGGGGCGGCTTCGACGCGTCCGCCCGCCGCGAGCTGCAGGCGCTCCTGCCCGCCTCGCCGCTCCTCCGCGTCCCGCGCGAGCACGTGCTCTACAAGAGCTTCTACCTGCTCGACCACCAGGGCGGCCGGCTGGCGGTGAAGCCGTGGCTCGAGGGACAGCTCCTCGACGGCCGCCTCGCCGTCCTTTATTCGCAGAACGATCTCGGCGGCGCCTGGGCGCGCGGGCCGCTCGGGGAGTGGGAGTACGCCTGCACGCCGGGGGGCGAGGCGCAGCGCGAGACCGCCTTCCGGCTCGGCGTGAACGTCGCGATGTACGCGCTGTGCACGGACTACAAGGACGACGCCGTCCACCTCCCCTTCATCCTGAGGCGGAGGAGCTGATGTGGAGCTGCCAGCGCGGCCCGCTGCTCGAGGCCGGCTACAACGCCTGGCGGCTCACCTCCCTCGCGCCGTGGCCGCCGTGGGCGATCGCGCTGTTCGTCGCGGCGGCGGTGCTCGCGGTCGCGCTCGCGTGGCGCGGGCTCGCGGGGGAGCCGCGGCGCGGCCGCCGGGCGGCCCTCGTCGCGCTCCGCGCGGCGTCGGCGCTGCTGGCGCTGTTCCTGCTCCTCGAGCCCGCGCTGCGGCTCCTGCAGACCTCCCGCGTGAAGAGCCGGCTCGCGATCCTGGTGGACGGCTCGCGGTCGATGCGGTTCCCCATCGAGCCGGGCGGACCCACCCGCGCGGCGGCCGTCGCGGACTTCGTGCGGCGGCACCGCGCCGAGCTGGAGCGCCTCGGCGACCGCGTCACGCTCGAGTGGCACGCGTTCGACCGGGAGCTCTCACCCGCGGATCCCGGCGCCCTGGCGCGGGGGGCGCCCGCGAGCGGCGGACGCACCGATCTGCTGGGCGCGCTCAAGGCCGCCTCCGGGGGCGGCAGCGGGCGCAAGCTGGCGGGCGCGGTCGTCCTCTCCGACGGCGCCGACAACACCGCGCTCGCGGAGGGACTCACCCCGGCGGCGCGCGCAGAGCTGCGCGCGCTGGGGGTGCCGGTCACCGCGGTGGCGGTCGGGAGCGCGGCGCCGAAGGACCTCGCGGTGGAGCGCGTCGCGGTCGACGACTTCGCCTTCGTCCGCAACACGGTCACCGTCGAGGTGACGCTCACGGCGCGCGGCTTCGGGCGGGAGGAGGTCCCGGTCGTGCTGCGCCGCGAGGGCGCCGTCGTCGCCCACGGGACGGTGCGCCTCGAGCCGGGCAAGGAGCGCTACACGCTCCCCCTCTCGTTCGCGCCCGACACCACCGGCACGTTCGTGTTCACGGTGGCTGCGCCGGTCTACCCCGGGGAGGCGGTGGCCGAGAACAACGCCCGCTCGTTCGTGCTGCGCGTCATCCGGGACCGGGTGCGCGTCCTGCTCGTCGCAGGGCGGCCGAGCTGGGACGAGCGCTTCCTGCGCACGCTGCTCAAGCAGGACCCGAACGTCGACCTCATCAGCTTCTTCATCCTGCGCACCGCGAGCGATCAGCCCGGCAGCCAGGAGGACCTCTCGCTCATCCCGTTCCCGGTGACCGAGATCTTCGGCGACCAGCTTCGGACCTTCGACGCGGTCGTGTTCGTGAACTTCGCCTACCAGCCCTACCGCTCGCTCGACATCGAGCGGTTCCTGCCCGCCCTGCGCGACTACGTGACCCGAGGCGGCGGCTTCGCGATGATCGGGGGCGAGCAGGGCTTCGGGGAGGCGCACTACGGGCAGACGGCGCTGGCCGACGTGTTGCCGGTCGAGGCGGCGGAGGGGCTCGGCATCACCGAGACGGCGGTGAAGCCCCACCTCACGGCCGAGGGGCGGCGCCACCCGGTGACGAGCCTCGTGGCCGGCGAGGTCGCGAACGAGGGCGCCTGGGCGGCCCTGCCGGCCCTGCCCGACCTGAACCGCACCCGGCCGTTGCCGCCGGAGAGCGGGGCGCGGGTGCTGCTCGACGCGCCGGCGGCGCCGGTCGAGGGGCGCGCGGCGCCGCTGGTGGCGGTGCGCGAGGTCGGCTCGGGGCGGGCGCTCGCCGTCGCGACCGACTCCTCCTGGTACTGGGGGTTCGTGGCGGCCGAAGAGAGCGGCTCGTCTCGCGCCTACCAGCGGTTCTGGAACAACGCCCTGCGGTGGCTGGTGCGCGATCCCGCGCTCACTCCCGTACAGGTCGAGCCCGACCGCCCGGCGGTCGAGCCGGGCGAGCCGGTCGGGCTCTCCGTCTCGGTGCGCACGCCCGACTACGGCCCCGGCGCCGGCCTGCCGGTGCACGGCGAGCTCGTCGGCGAGGACGGGAAAACGGTCGCGCGCGGAGACGCGGTGGCCGGCGCCGACGGCACGGCCCGGCTCGAGCTCGTCCCGCCCGGCCCGGGCGCCTACAAGGTGATCGCGAGCGCGCGGCCGCGCTGCCGGCAGGAGCCCTGCCCGCCCGATGCGCCCGTCGAGACAGCCACGGGCGCGGTGGCGGTCCGCGCCTCGGGGCCGGAGGACGCCGATGCCGCGCCGCGGCCGGAGCTCTTGCGCGCCATGGCCGAGGCGACGGGCGGCGCATTCTCCACCGCCGATCGCGGGCTGCCGCCGGTCCACCTCGCGGAGGCGGACGTCGTGGAGGTCGGACGCCGGAAGGACGTGCCGATCTGGGATCGCGCGTGGTTCCTCGCCGCGCTCGTGGCCTCGCTGGGCGTCGAGTGGGTGCTGCGCCGGCGCTGGGGCTACTGGTAGCCGCCCTGCCAGCAGTGCCGTGCTTTCCGCCGCACGCCCTGCTATGAGGGGCCGCTCACGAGAGTCTCGCCAGAGACCGGGACGGAGGCATCATGAAGGTCGGCAAGGGCAGCGTGGTGTCGGTGGACTACGAGCTCCACCTCGGAGACGGCCAGGTGGTGGACGCGTCCGCGCCCGGCGAGCCGATGTCCTACATCCACGGCGAGGGACAGATCGTACCGGGTCTCGAGCGCGCGCTCGAGGGACTGTCGGTGGGGGACGCGAAGAAGCTCGTGGTGCCACCGGAGGACGGCTACGGCGAGCACGACGCCCGCGGCGTGCAGGAGGTGCCGAAGAGCGCGTTCCCCGCGGAGATGCAGCCGGCGGTCGGGATGGAGCTCATGGCGCAGGGCCCCGGCGGCGAGGCGGTGCCGTTCGTGATCCGCGACGTGAAGCCGGAGTCGATCGTCATCGACCTGAACCACCCGCTGGCTGGCAAGACGCTCCACTTCGCGGTCACGGTGCGCGAGGTGCGCGCCGCCACCGACGAGGAGCTGGAGCACGGGCACGTGCATGGGGCCGGCGGTCACGAGCACGACCACGACCACGAGTAGCCAGGGCGCCGGGCGACGGGAAGACGAGCTCGCGCTCGGAGCCGGTACGAGCCGCGCGTTCCCAACGCGCGCCGTCGAGAACCTCGAGCACCTGCGCGAAGGACGAGATGGCGAGCGGCCACCGAGGCGGGGGCGCGCGCAGCCCGGGGTCGGCCACCTCGTCCGAGACGTGACGGCGGGTGACGCTCTTCGCGGAGATGACGGCGAGACGATCGCGGTACTCGGCGGAGATGTAGGTGCCGTACTCGGCCCACACGCCGACCACGCCGCACGTTTCGGCCAACGGCATGTCCTTCTTGACGTTGTCGCCGACGTACAGCACCTCGGAGGCGTCGAGACCGAGGTCGCGCAGCACGCGGCGGAGGCCGAGCGGGGCCGGCTTCTCCGCCGCCCGGGGTAGCTCGACGACCTTCGTCTGCTTGAGGCGATAGTAGCCGGCGGCGTCGCGGCGGCGGATCTCCGGGTTCACGTTCCGAGGCAGCCGGTACGAGCGCAGCGCGTAGAGCGCGTCGAGCAGCCCGTCGAGCTCGAGCAGGCGGACGCGGTACTCGACCGCGTTCCGCGGCGCGTCGGTGAGCGCGACCACCGGGATGCCGCGGTCCTTGAGCGCGAGGAGCGTCGCGCGGACGGCCGGGTACGGGGTGAGGTAGCGCCGCCGGGCCTCCGCGAAGGCCCGCTGCGCCGGCCGCACGACGAGCGCGTCGAACGAGTCGAAGTCCGACTCGTACGGGTGGAACAGCGACGACTCCTGGATCGCGAACGGGTACTCGTTGGAGCCGTGCCGGGCGTAGACCGCCTTGAGCGACTGGATGATGTCGATGCGCGGGCGGCCGGTGGTCTGCTCGAGCGACCCCACCATCGCCTCCAGGCTCGGCACGATGTAGTCGACCCAGGGGTAGAGCGTGTTGTCGAGATCGGTGACGACGGCGCGGAGCGGCACGGGGCCATTCTAACCGCGACTGCGACGTCGACGGCGGGTCGGGTCAGGATCGAGGTCGGGGTCGAGGTCGAGGTCGAGCTGGTTATCGTCTCCCTCGCCCCGCGAAAGCGGGGAGAGGGTCGGGGAGAGGGGCTGTCGACGGCGAGCTCGCCCCTAGGCACTTCCCGCTACTCCGTCGTCTCACACGTCGCGTAGCCACACGCCTGGCAGGTCTCGCACCCGCCGCTGCGGGTGAGGAGGCCGCCGCACTGGGGGCAGCCGCCCGGCGCCGTGACGCCGTGGGTGAGCACCTGCCCCTCGCGCGTCCCGTCGCGGTAGACCGTGATGCCCTTGCACCCGAGCTCGAAGGCGAGCTCATAGGCGCGCCGCACGCTCGCCGCGGTCGCCTCGCGCGGCAGGTTGATGGTCTTCGAGACGCCGTTGTCGACCTGGCGCTGGAACGCGGCCTGCATCCGGACGTGCGCCTCGGGGGCGACGTCGTGTGCGGTCGCGAAGACGCGCTGGATCTCCGGCGGCACCCCTGGCACTCCGCGCGCGCGGCCGTTGGCCAGGAGGCGCGGGACCGCGCCCTCGGCGCCCAGCGCCCGCAGGCGCGAGAGGAGCTCGGGGTGCTCCTCCTCCAGGCTCACGCCGCCGAGCGCGTGCCGGACGTAGGCCACCGCGAAGAGCGGCTCCACGCCCGAGGAGCAGCCGGCGATGACCGAGAGCGTCCCGGTAGGCGCCACGGTGGTGACGGTCGCGTTTCGGCGAGGCCGCGCCCCCGCCCGCGCCAGGGCGCTCGTCGCGAAGCCAGGGAACGGGCCGCGCTCGACCGCGAGCGCCTCGCTGGCCGCGTGCGCCTCCGCCTGCACGAAGCGCATCAGCTCGTCGGCGAGCGCCAGCGCCCCCGGCTCGTCGTAGGCGACCCCCAGCTTCACGAGCAGGTCGGCCCAGCCCATCACGCCGAGGCCGATCTTCCGGTTCCGCGCCGAGACCGCGGCGATCTGCGACAGCGGCCAGGCGTTCACGGTGAGGACGTCGTCGAGCATCCGCACGCCGTCGCGAACGCAGGCGGCCAGCGCGTCCCAGTCGACCGCCCCGCCGCGGGCGAAGCGCGCCAGGTTGATCGACCCGAGCGTGCACGCCTCGAACGGCAGGAGCGGCTGCTCGCCGCACGGGTTCACCGCCTCGAACCGCGCCAGGTCGGGGGTCGGGTTCGCCGCCTCGACGCGGTCGAGGAAGACGAGCCCCGGCTCGCCCGACGCCCAGGCCGCGCTGGCGATGCGCTCGAGCAGCTCGGGCGCGGCCATCTCCGCCACCCGCGCGCCGGTCCTGGGGTGGCGCAGCGGCCACGGCGCGCCGCGCTGCGCGGCGAGCATGAACGCGTCGCTCACCGCCACCGAGATGTTGAAGTTCTCGAGCCCTAGCCCTCGCTTCGCGTCCACGAACTCCAGCACGTCGGGGTGGTCGACCGACAGCACCGCCATGTTCGCGCCGCGCCGGACGCCGCCCTGCTTGATCGTCTCGGTAGCGGCGTCGAAGACGCGGATGAATGACAGCGGCCCGCTGGCCACGCCGTGGGTCGTGCGGACCAGGTCGCCCTTCGGCCGGAGTCGCGAGAAGGAGAAGCCGGTCCCGCCGCCCGACTGGTGGATGAGCGCCGCCCACTTGAGCGCGTCGAAGATCGAGGCGAGGTCGTCGTCGACCGGCAGCACGAAGCAGGCGGCGAGCTGCCCGCCCTCGCGACCCGCGTTCATGAGCGTCGGCGAGTTGGGCAGCAGCTCGAGCGCGGCCATGCGCGCCTCGAACCGCTCCGCCCACGAGGCTCGCTCGCCCGGCGGCTCGGCGGCTGCGAGCGCGTGCGCCACCCGGCCCCACAGCGCCTCCGGAGCCTCGATCAGCGTGCCTGCGTCGTCGCGGAGCAGGTAGCGGCGCTCGAGGACCGCGCGGGCGTTGTCGGTGAGCTTCGCCATGGGGCTTTTCTAGCGCCGGACGCGCGACGCCGCCCGCCGCGCCGGTCCATTCCCGCCCGCCCCACCACGCCGCGCGAGCGGACGCGGCGCTTGCGATGCAGGGCTCGCGATGCAGGGCTCGCTCCATCGCCTGCCGCGCCGCCGCCGTGACGCGCGGCGGGAGAGTGCGCCCTTGCCCTGCGCGAGCACCGCTCCCAGGTTACCCCCTGAAGAGAGGGAGCGATCATGCCGCACAAGGAGAAGGGTCACAGCAACATGACGGTGCGCGAGGCCGGCCGGCTCGGCGGTGAGGCGCGCAAGCAGCAGCTCGGGAGCGAGGGATACTCGGAGCTCGGCCACAAGGGCGGGCAGCGCGTCCGCGAGCTCATCGAGGAAGGCAAGGCCGCCGGCCGCGGCGCCGCGCGCGAGGAGTCGCACGGCACCGGCGCGAAGCGCGAGTAGGAAGGCAGGCGCTTGTGGCGGGCGGGCGCCGGTGCGATACCAGTCGGCCATGCGCCGCGCCCTCGCCCTCAGCCTCGTCCTCGCCGCCTCGGGTTGCTATCCGCGGGCCTCCGTCCCCGACACCGAGCGCCAGAAGTCGTCGCGCGAGCTCGAGGGTCAGCAGCGGTTCGCGAAGGTGGCGCTGTACGTCGGCCCGTTCTTCGGGGACGCGACTCGCCTGCTCGCCTCCGATCAGCCGCTGGACGAGCTCGATCTGCTGCAGAACGGCGCGGGCGAGACCATCGCTCCGCCGCGGGCGGAACGTATCCTCGCCCCCGGGACGCCGCTGCGCATCGAGAAGGTGGAGTTCCCCACTGGCTGGATCATCGCGCGGCGGGTGGTGATGACGCCGCGCTATCACCCGTGGGTCTTCCTTTCCCTGCAGGGCGAGCCGCGGCCGGCCGTGCTGGTCCTGCCGCAGACGCTCGCCACGGCCGAGGACGTTCGCGTCGAGCTCGAGCGGTACCTGGGCGGCCCCGAATCGGCGGCCGCCTACGAGGTCCTCCCCGAGCCGCAGCACGCCGCGGTCGCGAAGAAGCGGCTCGTCGAGGGGATGACCGCGCGAGCCGTGGAGATGGCCTGGGGCTATCCCGAGAAGAAGATCATCGACCGCCCCGCGCGCACCGAGACGTGGTCTTGGGCGGACGACAGGCGGAAGGCGTACCTGCAGGAGGAAAAGCTGGTGCGGTGGGAGCCCTTGCGCTGAGAGGGCTGTCCAAAAACGCCCGTCCCGTCGCCGCGGCGAGCGATCCGCGGCGCATCGCTTCGTTGCTCCTCCCTCACATCGCCTACGGCTATGCTCGGTCGTCGCACCTCGCCGGGCACCCGCGCCGCGCTTCGATCATGCGCGGCGTGGGTGTTGCGGCTCGCTCTGTCAGCGGCGGTCGCGCCCGCCGCGCCGGCGATCTCCGCGGTCGCGTCCGCCGCCGCGCGACGGCGGCTGGGGCGTGACCCCGATGGCGACGCAGAAGACGTGCCCGGCCTGGATCTGCCGGACGACGTCCGCCTCGCTCGCGACCGGCTCGCGGAAGAGCGTCGCCGCCTTGCCGACGTCTTCGAGAATGTCGTGGGCTCCGGAGCCGCCCACGCACGGCAGGCTCATGTGGTCGGCCGCCTCCACCGCGAGGTCGTTGGCGGGCCCCTTCCGGCGTGCGCACAGCCCCTCGACCGCGGAGAGCCCCTCGAGCGCGAAGATGAAGTCACCGCTCGGGCGATCGATGCTCTTGTCGTACGGGTGGGCGGCGACCACCACGGCCCCCAGCTCGCGGACGCGCTGCACCACCTCACGCACGCGCCAGGGAGTGCTCCCGAACATCTGCGGCGGCGCCGGGACGCGGGCGGGGTCCGGGAAGTAGCAGAGGTAGTGCCCGTGGTCGGTCACGAGCTCGGCGCCGACCAGCGCGAGGAGGCCCTCCTCGCGCCCGGCGGCGCGCACCTCCTCCAGGCCGTCGAGCGTGTTGACGTCGGTGACCACGACCCCGTCCAGGCCCGCCGCCTTGGCACGGCGGACGATGTCGCGCGGCGCGAGCGCGCCCCCGGGCGAGTGGTGGCTGTGGACGTGCAGGTCGATGAGCATGGCGTGGCGGCGGATTATCACGCCCGGCGCGCGTCCGCCAGGCCGGGGAGGCCAGGCGGGAGGCTAGGCGCGAGCCGTCCGGTGGCGCTCGACGTCTTCCTCCGCCGCGCGGATGAGGTACCCCATCAGCATGAGGCTGGAGGTGTTCTCGAGGACGCGCTCCGGGTCGCGCGAGATGAGCCGCGCGCTGTACGAGAGGAAGAACTGCGCCAGCTCCTCGCCCGCCTCGCGCTGGATGAGCGCGTTCAGGACCGACGAGTCCATCGAGCGGATGCGGTTGATGAACTCGACCGCGAAGCTCTTCTTCCCGTCAGTGATCGGCGAACTGGTGAGCGTCCGCATCATCTCTCCGCCTCGCCGCGGCTCGTTTTGCGGCTCGTTTTGGGGGAATCTAGGCAGCCAGCGCTCGCATACGTACCCCCCTGCCCTCCCAAGTCGGGCCACGCACTTTTCTCCTGACGCGTCCGGCGGTTGCGCGCAGCAATCCTTTGACAGCTCGAAAAACCGCATGCCATACTCGAGTCGAGTCCTTCCCCCCGGGGGTGAGGCGTGAGTGGGTCCGAGCAGGGGAGCGGCGTGCATTTCACCGGCGTGAAGGTCTTCTCGGCCACCAAGGCCAAGGAGCGCGAGGAGCTCGGCGATCACGTCACCCGCTGGCTTCGCTCCAACGCGGACCTGGAGGTGGTGGACCGGGTCGTGACGCAGTCGTCCGACAACGAATTCCACTGCCTCACCATCGTGCTCTTCTACCGGCAGCGGTCCGCGGCCTAGCGGCGGGCTCCGGCTGGCGGGCCGAATACAAGGGTTCCATGAAGCTCAAGCAGCGGCCGGAGGATTTCTCCGTCACGGAGTCGTGGCGATTCGACCAGGATCCGCGCGGCGGTTGGTTCGTCTACCTGATGGACAAGCAGAAGCTCTCCACCTTCGAGGCGGTGGAGCGCATCTGCGCGCGGGCGGGCGTGCAGCCGGCCGAGGTCAGTTACTGCGGGCTCAAGGACAAGCAGGGGCGGACCACGCAGCTCGTGGCCGTGCACCGTAAGCCGGTCGAGCTGCAGGACGCCGATCTCCGCCTCAAGCCGCTCGGCCGTACGGGGGGGCCCCTCTCGGCCGCCAACACCACCTCCAACCGCTTCGCGGTGACCGTGCGCGACCTGTCCGAGGAGGACGTGGCGCGTCTGCCGGCGGCGGTCGCCGAGGTGCAGCGCATCGGGGTCGTGGACTATTTCGACTCCCAGCGGTTCGGCTCGCTCAAGCATGGCCAGGGCTTCCTGGTGAAGGACCTCATGCGCGGCGACGCGGAGGCCGCGCTCCGCAACCACCTCGCCCGGCCCAGCGAGCTCGACCGCACCGCCGACGCCCGCGTGAAAACGTTCTGGAAGGAGCACTGGGGCGAGTGGCGGCTCAAGAACCCCTACCCCGGCGCCGAGCGGTACGCGCCCGTGCTGCGCTGGCTCCGGCTCCACCCGCAGGACTACCTCGGGGCGTTCCTCCGCACGGAGCCGCGCTGGCGGGCGCTGCAGGTGTTCGCGTACCAGAGCTGGCTCTGGAACGAGGGCGTGAAGCAGTACCTGCGCGACCTGGTCGGCGTGGCCCGCCTCGTCTCGATCCGCTACCAGGCCGGCACGCTGCTCTTTCCACGCACCCTCGAGCCGGCGCAGGCGCGGCTGCTGCAGCGCCGCACGTTCCCGCTCCTCGCTCCCGACTCCCGGTTCGATGACCCCGCCGTGGAGAAGGCCGCCCTGTCCGTGCTCCGGCGCGAGGACATGACGCTGGCGAGCCTGCAGGTCCCGGGCGCTCCGCAGATCCACTTCGACCACGAGGAGCGGCCCCTCCTCGTCGTCCCGGGCAAGCTGGTCGTGAGCGAGCCCTCTCGCGACGAGCTCAACAAGGAGCGCCTGCGCGTGAACGTCGCGTTCACGCTCCCGCCCGGCGCCTACGCGACGCTGGTCGTGAAGCGGCTCTTCTGGTGGACGCTGGCGCCGGGACCGGAGGCGAAGAAGCCCGCCAAGCCCCCGCGCCCGACCGCCGAGCAGATCCACGCCCAGCGGCGGGAGACCGGCTTCCTGGCCAAGAAGCGCGCCCGAAAGGCCGCGCGCGCGACCGGCAAGAAGAGCTGAGCCTCGGCTCAGTCGATGTGAAGCGTGAACGAGTCCCAGCCCGGACCATACCGGGCGCGGGCTCGTTCACGGATCAGCTCGGCAGGGGATCCGCCCACTCCCAGACGAGCACGCCGTCGCGGCGCTGTGTCTGGAGGCGCGAGACGACGTCGCCCACCTCGACCTCGGGCGGGACGTCGAGCGCGACGATCTTCGGGGGCATGGCTTCGTAGGTGCAGCCGAGCGCGAGCAGATCGTCGAGGAATCGCTGGACCTCGTGCCGATCCAGATCGAGATCCAGATCGAGCGCGACGCGCAGCGTGCGGTGGCCGCTCTTGCGCTCGACGTCCCCGAACCGCGCCGTCTCCCCCTCCTCGCGCGCGCGAACCACGTCACCGTGCGACAGGCCGTAGGCGAAGAACGGCGTGCTCTCGACGCGGAAGCGGTCGGAACCGAGCGGCTCCGCCCAGAGCCATTCGTCCTCGGGTCCGTCTGCCGCTGGCTCGCGCTCGAGCGAGACGAGGAGCCGCACGTATCCGCCGGGGGCCTCTTGATCGGCCATCACACCTCCGTGTCACCACCCCGAACTTTGCGTCGCGCCGCTGGGCGCGGCACATCCCCGCGTGGGATCACGGCGCGGAGGCGTCCCGCGAGGACGGGCAAGGGATCGCGAACGAGAATGCGCTGCCCTGGCCCTCCTCGCTCTCGACCCAGATGCGGCCGTGGTGCGCCTCGGCGATCGCGCGTGCGATGGCGAGCCCTAGCCCCGAGCCCGGGTAGCGCGGATGCCGCCCACGGTACCAGCGCTCGAACAGGTGCGGGAGGTCCTCGGCGGGGATGCCCGGGCCGCGATCGGACACGGTGAACACCGCCCCCGCGGCGTCGCGTCGGACCGCCAGCCGCACGCTGCCGCCCGCCGGTGTGACCTGGAGCGCGTTCGCGAGCAGGTTCGTCAGCGCCTGCAGGACCCGGTCGCGATCGCAGTAGAGCGGAACGGGCGCGTGCACCTCCAGCGCGACCGCGACGTTCCGGTCGGAGGCGAGCGCCTGCAGGGCCTCGGTCGCTTCGCGGGCGACGGCGGCGGCGTCGTGCTGGGCCGGCGCGAGCGACAGACGCCCCGCCTCCATGCTGGCGACGTCGACGAGATCGTGGATGAGGCGCCCCATCCTCTCGGAGGTGCGGCGCACCGTGGCGGCCGCCTTGCGCAGCTCGTCGCCCGCGGCGCCGGCCGGCGCGAGGCGCACCACCACCTGCGCGCCCATGAGCAGCGCGCCGAGGGGCGTCTTGAGGTCGTGCGAGACGACGGCGAGCACCTCTTCCCGGACGCGGGTCGCCTCCTGTGCCGCCCGGTACAGGCGCGCGTTCTCGAGGGCCGAGGCGCAGCGCTGCGCGAGCGCTTGCGCCACCGCCAGATCCTCCGCGCCGTAGCGGCGAGGGCCATCGGCGACCCCGAAGGCGATGGCGCCCAGGATGCGTTCGCCGACCGCCAGCGGCGCGCCGAGGTACGACCGGAGCCCGAGCCGCTCCAGGATCTCCTGCCGCACCGGGGTGCCGGTCCCTCGGTCACCTTCGACGAATGCCCCGGTCGGGACCTCCGGCATGAGCTCCGCAGTTCCGCTGCGGAGGATGTGCCCCACGCCGTGCCTCGCGTCGAGGTCGATGGGGTAGCGCTCGAGCAGCTCGCGGACGGCGGCGGCGCGAGCAGGGTCGCTCACCTCGGCCGCCACGCTGCGGGGCCGTCCCTCCGCGTCGACCACGACGACGAGCGACCAGTCGCCCATGAACGGCACCGCCAGCTTCGCGACGCGCGCGAGCGTCTCGTGCCAGTCGATGGAGAGCGCGAGCTGGCGGCTCGCCTCGGCGAGGAACCGCTCGACCTCGAGCGTGTGGCGCACCCGCTCCTCGGAGCGGGCTCGCACGACGGCCGTCCCGATCACGTTGGCGGCCGCCTGCAGGAAGCTCGCCTCGTCCGCGCCGAAGGTCCGGCGCACACGGCTCTGCGCCGTGAGGACCCCGAACGAGCGCCCGCCGGGACCGGCCGCGACGATGGGGGCCACCAGGACCGAGGCAGCCCCGGCCTGGAGGAGGTGCGACGAGGCGATATCGGGCTCGCTCGCGAGGTCGTCCACCGCCAGCGGCTCGCGCGCCGCCAGCGCGCGGAAGGCGAGCGGCGCCTCCGGACGCGCGAGCACCTGGCCCACCGCATCCCGAGCCCACCCGGCGCCGTTTCGCACCCGGACGGACTCCCCGTCAGGCTGCAGCTCGAGCAGGCTGGACGCGTCGCAGTGCAGCGCCCGCCGCACGGCGGCGACGGTCTCGCAGAGCAGGGCGTCGAGGTCGCCCTCCGCCAGAGCGCGGACCCCGAGCTCCGCGGCGATGCGCTGCGCGTCGGCGCGCGCCTCGGCCTTGCGGCGGCGCGCCTGCGTGTGCCGGTACCCCTCGCGCGCGGCGCTCGCGGCCCAGACGCCCAGGGCGGCGAAACCCACGAAGAAGGCGAGCCGGTGGACGGGGTCCGGTTCCTCCAGCCACGCCGCGCTGGGTGGCTCCCCCGTCTGCATCGCGTAGGCGGCGGCGCACAGGGCGAGCGCCACGAACCCTGGACCGGCGCCGCCGCGCAGACCCGCCAGGAGCACCGCGCCGACGGAGATGAAAGCCGTGTAGGCGCGGAGCGTGCCTCCGACCAACGCGACGGCGCCGGTGGCGACGGCGGCCAGCGCCACGGCCAGCGCGTAGCGCAGCACAGGTGGCTCCTCCCCCTGACCTGCCAGCAACCGCCAGGCGCGGTCGGGACGGCTGCCGCGATCGCCTTCTCTCATCGCGCGCGCCGTGCGCAAGAGCCCTCCTGGCCAGCGAGAAGATCCCGAGCATACACGCCTGGTCCGGACAGGTCATTGACGGCGTGGACGGATCCGCGCAGCTCGCGAAAGCGCCGGCTCAGTTCGGGAGCGGTCCGAGCTGTTCCGCCAGGGCCTCGGCCAAGGCATCGACGGATGCGCGCGCCGGCTGGAGCACCGTGGCGAAGCCGACGGCGCGCAGCTCCGCGGCCGTCGTCGGGCCGATGGCGGCGAGCGTGGCGCGGCCGAGCAGCGGCCGCAGCTCACCGAGCGATTCGACGACGCTCCGGACCGCGGACGGCGAGGCGAAGACGACCGCGTCCAGCGCCCCCTTTGCGAGCGCCGCCGCGAGCGGCGCTAGCGCCTCGGGTGGGGCTGCCACGGTGCGGTAGGCGGCGGGAGCGACGACGATGGCCCCCGCCCGGGTGAGGCCCTCGACGAGCTCCGGACGCCCCTCCTGGGCGCGCGGTACGAGCACCCGCCGGCCGCGGACCTCAGGCGCCAGCGCCGCCGCGAGCGCCTCGCCGCGCGCTTCCGCCGGGACGAGGTCCGGTGCCCGGACGAGGCGCGCCAGCCGCTCGGCGGTCGCGTGCCCGACCGCGGCGAGCTGCGGTCGCGCGAGCGCCGCCGGCAGGATACCCAGCTCGGCCGCGCGCGCGACGGTGCGCTCCACGGCGTTGGCGCTGGCGAAGGCGATCCAGTCGGTGCCGGGGAGATCCCCCAGGGCGGCGTCGAGCTCGCTCCAGGAGGCTGGCGGCGCGAGCGCGATCGAGGGAGCGTCCAGCACCTCCGCCCCGAGCTCGCGCAGCCGCCGCGACAGCGGGTCGTCGCCACCCGCACCGCGGGTGACTGCGACGCGGCGACCGGCGAGCGACGATGCTGACATGGCGGCTAGTGCGGAACCGGCTCGGCGGCGCCCTCGAGCTCCTTCAAAAGCTGCGCGGCGCCGCGCGAGAGCAGGTCCTCGCCGAGCGCCTCCCCCATCGCCCGCGCCTCGGCGACGGGGCCGGTCCGCTCGCCCCGGACCACCCGCGCGCCGTCGAGCGACGCGACCAGCGCGCGCAGCGTCACCTGGCCGCCCGCCACCGTCGCGTGCGCGGCGATCGGAACCTGACAGCCGCCCTCGAGCCGGCGCAGCAGGCCGCGCTCCGCCTCCACGCGGTGGCGCGTGTCGGCGTGGTCGAGCGGCGAGAGGCGCGCGAGCGTGGCCGCGTCGGCGCCGCGCGCCTCGAGCGCGAGCGCCCCCTGGGCCACCGCCGGCAGCATCTCCTCCGGCGAGAAGACGTGCGTCGCGTGCTCGGCGAGGCCGAGGCGCCGCAGGCCGGCGTACGCGAGCACGACCGCGTCGAGTCCCTCCGACGCCTTGCGCAGTCGCGTCTCGACGTTCCCGCGGATGACCTCGATGTGGAGGTCGGGGCGGAGCGCCTTGAGCTGGGCCGCGCGGCGCAGGCTGGAGGTGCCGACCTTGGCGCCCCTGGGGAGCTTCTCCCAGGTGCCGTGCTTCGGCGAGCACAGCGCGTCGCGCGGATCCTCGCGCTCGGGCACCGCCCCCACGACGAGGCCGTCGGCCAGCACCGCCGGGAGGTCCTTCATGGAATGGACGGCGATCTCGGCGTCCCCGGCGAGGAGCGCGTCCTCGATCTCCTTCACGAACAGGCCCTTGCCGCCCACGCGGGCGAGCGCCACGTCGAGGATCTTGTCACCCTTCGTGACGAGCTCGTGGAGGCGGACGTCGAGCCCCGGCTCGCGCGCGCGGAGCAGGTCGGCGACGTGGTGGGCCTGCCACTTGGCGAGCGGGCTGCGGCGGGTCGCGATGCGGATCATCTCTTCTCCGGGAGTGCCATCATGTGGACGGAGGGCGGTGAGCCCTCCGCGCGGGGAGCGGCCTCGTCGGCCAGCCCCTCCTCGATGCCAAAGAGCTCGGCGGCGGCGCCGGGCAGCGTGCTGTCTCCGTTCGAGGCGGCCTGCTTCAGGCGCGACGTGGGCCCGTGCAGGAGCTTGTTGACGATGGCGCGCGCCATCGCCTCGACGCTCCGGCGCCCCTTCTCGTCGAGCTTCTGGCCGACCTGCGCCAGCGTGCGCTCCGCCTCCGCGAGCGCGATCTCCTCCGCTTGCCGGCGCAGCGCCGCCAGGACCGGCAACGCCGCGCGCGCCTCGCGCTCGGCGGAGAAGGCCATCACCTCCGCCTCGACGATCGCCTCGGCCCGAAGCGCCTCCTCGGCGCGGGCGGTCTTCGTCGCCTGGACCACCTTCTGCAGGTCGTCCATGTCGTAGGCGAACACGTCGGCGATCTGGCTGCAGCCCGGATCGACGTTGCGCGGTACGGCGAGATCGATGAGGCAGAGCGAGCGGTGGCGCCGCGCCTTCATGGTCGCCTGCGTCAGCTCGGCGTCGATGACGTAAGTGGGCGCGCCGGTCGAGACGATGACGACGTCGGCCTCGACGAGCAGCTCCGGCAGCTCGTCCCAGTCGCGCGGGTGGCCGCCGGTCTGCTCCGCGAGAGCCACCGCCCGCTCGCGCGAGCGGTTCGCGACGAGGACGCGGTCGGCCCCGAGGGAGGCGAGCGCCTTGGCGGAGAGCGCGCCCATCTTGCCGGCGCCGGCGAGCAGGATCGCGCGGCCCTTCAGGTCGCCGAAGATCTTCGCGACCAGCTCGACCGCCACCTGCGACACGGAGCTCGAGCCGCGGCCGATGTCGGTCTCGGTGCGGACGCGCTTGGCGGTGGCGAAGGCACGGTTGCACAGGCGCGACAGGACGGAGCCGGCGGTCTGGGCGGCGCTGGCGAGCCCGTAGGCCTCCTTCACCTGACCGAGGATCTGCTGCTCGCCCAGAACCATCGAGTCGAGGCTCGCCGCGACGCGGAACAGGTGGCGCACCGCGTGCGAGCCCTGCCGCTCGTACAGGTGCCCATCGGCGGTCGAGGCGCGGTCGAGGAAGAAGCGGCGCGCCGGCTCGGCCGAGTCGGCGAGCACGTAGACCTCCATCCGGTTGCAGGTGGAGATCGCCATCGCCTCCTGCACGCCCCCCACCTCGCGCAGGCCGCGCAGCCCCGCCTTGAGCACCTCGTCCTTGAGCGCCACCTGCTCGCGCACCGCGATGGGCGCGGAGTGGTGCGACAGGCCGACGAGGAAGACCTCGCTCACTGGAAGCTCCCCCCGTGCCGGGTGACGTTCGGGACGGCGCCCATCGCGATCATCGACGTGAGCACGAGGACGAACCCGGCCAGGGTGAGGAGCGCGTACCGGCGGCCGTGGATGCCGACGTGCCGCAACTGGACCATCGCGCCGTAGAGGAGCCACACGACGAGCGACGCGACCTGCTGCGGGTCCCAGGTCCAGAAGCTGCCCCAGGCGTTCTTCGCCACCACCGCGCCCGTCACGAGCGCCACGGAGTAGATGGCGAACCCGCTCCGGACGAGCCGCTGGTTGAGGCGATCGAGCGCGTCGAGCGAGGGCAGGCGCGAGAAGAGCGCGCCGAACCGCTTCCCCTTCACCTCGCGCTCCTGCAGCAGGTACATGAGCGCCACGCCGAAGGCGATCGCGAACAACGCCACGCCGCCGATCGCCGTCGCCACGTGCAGCTTGAGCGAGGGCAAGCGGACGACGGCCGGCACCGCGCCGTGCGCGTTCGGGCCGAGGCCGAAGATCCCCGGCAGCACCGACATGAGGACGAGCGGCGTGACGAAGGCGCCCACCGAGGGGATGGGCCAGAAGCGGAGCAGGAGCAGGAACGCGCCGGCGGCGAGCCAGCCGAGGAGGCCGAAGCCGCCCCGGAGGTTGAAGAACTCGTTCCCGCCGAACTCGCTGCACGCGAGGCCGATCGAGATCGCGTGCACGACGAACGCGAGCGCGACCAGCGCGTAGCCGGTCGTCGCGGCGCGGCGGTGCCGCGGCCGCGCGAAGAAGACGACGTAGGCGGCGGCTCCGGCGGCGTAGAGCGCGGTGGCGAGCCTCAGGACGGTGATGCTCATCGGCGTGGCCTTCTCCCTCGCGGCGTTGGGCCGGCGCACGGCCTTACGCCAGCCGGCCTGGCGGGCGCAACCCTTTCGGCACCGGCGCACCCGGTGCGCGTGGTCACGGCCGCGCCCCCGCGGGCGCCGAGCCAAGCTCGCATTCCTGCCAACATGCGAGGTTCACGAGAGATTCTCTAGCAGAAAACGCGCCAGTGCTTGAGCATCGTCCCGCTGCCCTCCGTCCGCGCCCGCCCGAGGAGACGCCGTCGCGAGGAAACCCGGCTGCACCTCGTAGCCGATGTCACCGAGGAGGACCGAGTCGCCCATCCGCTCGGCCCCGAGCCCCCGCAGCTGTGCGTCCGTCTTCACCTTGGCCACCAGCCCGTGCGGGTCGCGGTCGGCGCCGACCACCTCGAGGAAGCGCACCGCAGGCTCGAGCGTGTAGCTGAGCCCCGAGCCAGGCCCCTCGCGGACGGTCATGGTCTGGCCGGCGAACGCGATCCTCCCCTGCCCGGACCAGGCCTCGAGCATCTCCTGGGTGACAAAGAGGAGACCCGCCATCGCCGCTCCCTCCCTGCGACGAAACACCACGTGAGCGCGCGAGGTTAGCACGCTCGCTGCGCCGCTTGCCACCCCGTCGCGTGTCCGTTAAACAAGCGCCATGGCATCGAATGACGTGGTCACCCTCGAGGACGGCACCTTCGACCAGGAGGTGCTGAAGAGCGATACCCCCGTGCTGGTCGACTTCTGGGCGACGTGGTGCGGGCCCTGCAAGGCCATCGCTCCCGCCGTCGACGAGTTGGCGAAGGAGTACAAGGGCAAGCTCAAGGTCGGGAAGCTCGACATCGACCACCACCAGCAGGTGCCTCAGAAGTACGGCATCCGCTCCATCCCTACCCTGCTCGTCTTCAAGGGCGGACGGGTGGTCGACACCATCATCGGCGCAGTGCCGAAGTCGAAGCTCGTCGACGCGGTGAAGAAGGTGGTCGCGTAGTCGAAGGGCTCAGGCGAACGAAGACAACCCAACGGTACGTAGGGCGGGGGCTTGTCCCCCGCCCTTAGTTTACGAACCGTCTACTCGCGACGTTGTTGAGCAGGCCGACGCCCATGAGCACGGCCATCACCGACGAGCCGCCGTAGCTCATGAGCGGGAGCGTGACGCCCACGACCGGGAGGACGCCCGTCACCATCCCCATGTTGATGAAGGCGTGCCAGAAGAGCATCGCCGTCACTCCGATCGCCAGGAAATGTCCGAACCGGTCGCGGGCGTTGCCGGCGATCCCGAGCGCGGAGACCACGAGGGCGTAGTAGAGGGCGAGGAGCAGCAGGCAGCCGACGAAGCCGTGCTCCTCAGCCCACACCGAGAAGATGAAGTCGGTGTGCTGCTCGGGGAGGAACGAGAGCAGCGTCTGCGTCCCCTGCCCCCACCCCTTGCCGAGCCCCTGCCCGGAGCCGACCGCGATCATCGACTGCGTCGCGTGATACCCGGCGCCGAGCACGTCTCCCTCCGGGTTGAGGAAGGTCTCGACGCGCTTCTTCTGGTACGGCTTGAGGTGCGGGTACGCGAACACCGCGCCCGCCAGCACCACGACGCCGACCGTCACCAGCGCCTGCCAGCGCACCTTCGCGAACAGGATCATCGTCGCGCCGACCGCCACCACGATGAGCGCCGTCCCGAGGTCGGGCTGCTTCAGGATGAGCAGCGCCGGAACGAGGGTGATGGCCGCGGGGATCGCGAGTCCGAGCAGGCCGTAGCCGTCCTTGCGCTTGCTGGCGTCCATGTGGAACCAGCGCGCCAGCGCCATGGTCACCGCGATCTTGGCGAGCTCGGAGGGTTGCAGGTTGAGCGGGCCGATGGCGAGCCAGCGGCGGGCGCCCATGACGACGCGCCCCTTGAGCGCGGTCGCGACGAGCAGGAGCAGGACCAGCGCGTAGAACACGTAGGCGCCGCGCATGAAGCGGCGGTAGTCCACGAGACCGATCGCGAGCGCTACCGCGGCGCCTGCGCCCATCCAGGAGAGCTGCGAGATCCAGACCGGGGCGTGGGCGCTGCGCGACGCGGAGGCGAGGTTCCACACGCCGAGCGAGGCGATGCCGAGCACGAGGAAGGCCACGTGCCACGGGTAGTGCGCGAACGCGCGCCGCTGGGAGGCCAGCCCGGCGCGCGGGAGCGAGAGGTCAAGCGCCACGCTTCTCTCCCTGGACCGCGGCCGGCACGGTCGCCGGCGTCTCGAGGTGGGGCGGGGCCGTGGGCACGCCGGGCGCCGGCGCCGCCGCGGGCCGGTCGCGGGGGACCTCGACGCCCGGCGGTGGCGGCGGCCCGAACTGGATCCCCGCCCGCTCCAGCGCGTCGGCGCGCTTCAGCTGGAAGTAATAGCGCATGACCGCGGCGGCGGTCGGGGCCGCGTTCGACGCGCCGAAGCCGGAGTGCTCGTTCAGCACGACGACGACGATCTCGGGATCGTCGGCCGGCGCGAAGGACGCGAACCACGCGTGGTCGCGCTCGAAGTACGACACCTGCGACGCCTTGAGCCGCTTCGCGCCGAGCTTCACCACCTGCGCGGTGCCGGTCTTGCCCGCCGCCACCATCGGCTTGCCGTCGACGACGACGTCCTTGAGCCGCGAGGCGTAGGCGGTGCCGAACGGCTCGTTGACCGCCGCCTCCATGCCCTTCAGGACCTGCGCGCGCGTCCCGGGCTTGATGGGAATCTGGCGGGTCACCACCGGGCCGAACTCCTGGACCGTCTCGCCGTTCGGGTCCTCGATCCGCCGCACCACCTGCGGCTTGAAGACCTTCCCGGTGGCGAGCGCGCCGTAGAGGACGACCTGCTGCATGGGCGTCACGTTCACGTCGCCCTGCCCGATGGCGATGTTGAGGGACATGCCGTGCTGGTAGCCGCCGGCGAGGTGGCGGTCGTGCCACGCCTCGTCCGGCATGACGCCGGAGATCTCGCCCGCCAGGTCGAAGCCGGTCGGGCCGCCCAGGCCGAGCAGGTGCGCCCACTTCGCGATGGCGTCGGTGCCGAGCCGGTCGCCGAGCGCGTAGTAGAAGACGTCGCAGGACGCGCCGAGCGCGTGCTCGAGGTCCACGTTCCCGTGGCCCTTCTCCTTGTCGCAGCGCCACCGGTGGCCGCCGAGCGTGTAGTGGCCGGGGCAGTAGATGGTGCCGCCCGGCTTGAGCACGCCGTCCTCCAGCGCCGCGATGGAGGTCACCACCTTGAAGGTCGAGCCGGGGTGGTAGTGCTCCTGGATGGCGCGGAACAGCTCGGGGCGGAGCGGGTCGTCGTGGATGACCTTCAGCTCGGCGCGGGAGATGCGGCCGGAGAGCTTGTTCGGATCGGGCGAGGGCCGGTCGACGAGCGCGAGCAGGAAGCCGGTCTTCGCGTCCATGACGAGGACCGCGCCGGCGGTGGCCGGGAAGAACTTCTCGGCGAACTCCTGCAGCCGCCAGTCGATGGAGAGGACGAGGTTCTGGCCCGGCCGCGAGGCCTCGAAGCGCTGGTCCTCCGGGATGAGGTCCTCGAGGTCGCCGCCCTTGGCGTTGCCCTTCGCGTCCACCACCACCCGACGGCGCCCGTCGACGCCGCGGAGGCGCGACTCCCAGCGGCGCTCCAGGCCCCGCCGGCCGACGTAGTCGCCGAGCTGGTACTGGAGCTCGCCGTCGTTGCGCTGCTCGATCTCGGCGTTGGCCTTCTTGAGCTCGTCGGCGCCGATCTCGTTCATGTAGCCGAAGAGGTGCCCGCCCCAGGCGCCGTAGCGGTAGTTGCGGTGCGGCGCGGGGATGACGTCGACGCCGGAGAGCGCGCCCGGCACCCGGTTGGCCTCGATGATGTCGAGCTCCTCGCGGGCGATGTCCACCTTCACCGTGAAGGGCCGGAAGCGCTCCAGGCCGCGCGCGGAATGGAGCCGCTGCTGCGACCGCTCCAGCTCCTCGTCGGTCAGCGACAGGAGCGTGCCGAGCTGCCCCAGCAGCTCGTCGCACTGCTTTCCGCAGAAGTACGGCGTGAGGGTCACGTCGTACGAAGGGCGCGAGTCGACGAGGATCCGGTGGTTTCGGTCGAGGATGAAGCCGCGGTCCGCCGGGACGCGCAGCTCCTTCACGAAGTTCTCGTCGGCGCGCTCCTTGTATTCGTCTCCGCGCAGGATCTGGAGCTGGTAGAGGCGCACCCCGAGCACGAGGAACGCGATCGACGCCACCACGGTCATGATGGCGGTGCGCGGCCGGAGCTCGGCCTGGGCGGTGTTCGGGGCGGTGGCGGTGGGGACGCGGACCATCTCTTTTTCAGGGTCTCCGGCGGAGGGCGCAGCCGGGCGATCTCCTCATCGGAGGAGGCCCGGCTCCTCGCGCGCGAACAGGCCGTCGAGGCGCCGCATCCCGAGGAGCACGAGCGGGGATAGCGCGCCGGTGAGGCACGCGTCCACGAACACGCGGCCGAGCAGCCCGAATCCGGGCGCCGTCTCGACCGGCGACACGGCGCGGGTGAGCAGCAGCGCCCCGACGCCGAAGAGGAAGGCACCGACCGCGGTGATCACCGCGAAGCCGGTCTTGCCGTGGATGGACAGGGCGGCGCCGGCGAGGCGGCTCCCGAGGAAGAGCGCCACCGCGAGGAACGTCATGAGCCCCTTCGGCCCACCCGCCATGAGGTCGAGGACGTACCCGACCGCCGCGGCGCCGACCGCCCCGTCCACGTTCCCTGCGAACAGCCCGAGATAGACCACGACCGGCAGCGCGAGCGAGAGGGAGACGGCGCCGCCGCCCAGGTAGCGCAGCAGCGCGGCCTGCACCGACACGAGCAGCAGCGCGGCGGCGAAGGCGAAGACGGGCTTCAAGGCTTCGCCTCCGCGGCCGCGGTCACGCGGCCCGGGGCCGGCACCGGACCGGCCTCGCCGCCCCCGACGCCGGTCACCGCGGTCGCGGCTGCCGCCGTGCGCGCCGGCGCGGCGTGAGCCGCGGCCGCGGGCACGGCCTCGTCGGTGCGGCGGTCGAAGGAGGTCATCACCAGGACCTCCTCGACCTTCGTGACGTCCACGGCCGGCGCGACGTCGGCGCGCTGGTAGAGGCCCTGGCCGCTGCGCTTCAGCCCCGTGATCCGCCCCACCGGCAGACCGCGCGGGAACACGCCGTCCGTGCCGGAGGTGACGAGCACGTCGCCGTCCTGCATGTCGTCCGAGCGCAGCGCGTACTCGAGGCGACACGTGTCCGGTGCGCCGGTGCCGCGGACGTTGGCGCGGGCGCGAGAGCGCTCGACGCGCACCGCGATCGAGCTGTTCCGATCCGACAGCAGCAGCACGTCGGACGTCGTGTCGGTGACGGCGTGGACGCGTCCGACCACCCCCTGCGCGACCACGACGGGCATCATCCGCGCGACACCCTCGCGCGCGCCGCGATCGAGGGTGACGAGCTGCAGCCCCTTGGGATCGAGGCGGACGCCGACGATGCGGGCGCCAACGACGCGCCGGTCGGGCACCTCGCGGGCGAAGCCGAGCAGCCGCCGCAGCCGCTCGTTCTCCTCGCGAGCGCGAGTGAGCTCGAGCTGGTCGAGCTTGAGGGCCGTGGCCTCGTGCTGCAGCGCCAGCGCGCGAGCGTGCGCGCCCCGGAGCCCGACGTAGCTGTTCCAGGTCTCGATCGCGCCGCTGATCGTCCAGCCGATGGCCTTCTCGATCGGCCCGGTCAACGCCAGGATCACCCGATCGAGGCGCGTGCGCTCGCTCGGGTGCTTGGCATGAGCAAAGAACACCCCGAGCGGCAAGACGAGCAGCAGGCAGACGAGGATGAGCTCGCGATAGCGCTTCAGCAGTCCGACCACACCGGCTCCCGGGCGCAGCCGTCCGCCGCCCCCCTCGGTTCCAAAAACCCTTGCATTTTAGCGCATCTCGACTAGGGTGCAACCTTCCTCAAGCGGCCCGCAACCGGCGGTATCGCCGCGTTCAACAATCCGGAGCGCCGTTCCATGCTCGACACCCTGAGGGCGAACTCGCGCAGCGTCCTCACCTACGTCCTCTTCGGCATCATCATCGTCGTGTTCGTCGTCTCGTTCGGGCCTGGCTCGAAAGGGTGCAGCGGCGGTGGTGGCGCACCCCAGACCTGGGCGGCCAAGGTGAACGGCGAGGTGGTCTCGCCCACCGAGTTCGACCAGCAGTACGGGCAGCTGGCGCGCATCTACCAGCAGCAGGGCGCGCCCGACCTGAACGCGCTCCTCCAGACGCGGCTCCGCCAGATGGCGATGGAGCAGCTCGTCCAGCGCGAGCTCATCGATCAGGAGGCGCAGCGGCAGGGGATCGTGGTGAGCGACGACGAGGTCTCCGCCGCCATCAAGGCCCTGCCCGCGTTCCAGAGCGAGGGCCGCTTCGACGTGGAGCTGTACCGGCGCGCGGTGACGAGCGCCTACGGTTCGCCGGGGAAGTTCGAGGAGCGGATGCGCAAGGACCTCGCCTACCAGAAGATGGTGGCGCTCCTGCGCGGGGCCGCCAAGGTCACCGACGACGAGGTCAAGGACGCCTGGGCGGCCGAGAACGACCGCGTCGCGCTCGAGCTGGCGCGTTTCCCGTACGCGCTGGCGCGGGCCGAGGCGAAGGTGACCGACGCCGAGGTGAAGGACTACCTCGCCAAGAACGGCGCGCAGGTGGAGGCGTACTACAAGGCGCACCCCGCCCGCTTCGACAGGCCGAAGCGGATGCGCGCCCGGCACATCCTGGTGGCGGTCCCGGAGAACGCCGCGCAGGACGCGCAGGAGGCCGCGAAGAAGAAGATCGAAGCGCTGGCCGAGCGGGTGAAGAAGGGTGAAGCCTTCGGCAAGCTGGCGCAGGAGGCCTCCGAGGACCCCGGCTCGAAGGCGCAGGGTGGCGACCTCGGCTTCTTCGGCCCCGGCGTCATGGCGAAGCCGTTCGAGGACGCCGCCGCGAAGCTCTCGCCCGGCCAGGTCTCCGAGCCGGTCCGGACGCAGTTCGGCTGGCACCTCGTGAAGCTCGAGGCGGTCGAGCCGGCGAAGAAGCAGACGCTCGACGAGGCGAAGCCGGAGATCGCGCGCGAGCTGCTCGAGGGCGAAGCGGCGAAGAAGCTGGCCGCGCAGCGCGCCGACGACGCCCTGAAGAAGCTCCAGTCCGGCAAGAGCTTCGCCGAGGTGCTCCCCGCGAAGGGGGCCCAGGTCAAGGTGGGCGGGCAGCCCATCGTCGCGGAGGAGACCGGGTCCTTCCCGGCCTCGAACGCTCCCAACGTGCCGAAGCTGGGGCCGGCCCCGGAGCTCTTCGCCGACGCGGTCAAGGCGAACGCCGGCCAGGTGCTCCCGCGCGTCTACGACACGGCGGGCGGCCCCGTGGTGGCGCGGGTCAAGGAGCGCCAGCGCGCCGACGCCTCCAAGTTTGCCGAGCACAAGGCCGACGTCGAGTCGCGCCTGCGCCTGCGCCGCGAGTCGGAGCTGGAGCGCGCCTGGGTGGACGCGCTCCGCAAGAAGGCGAAGGTGCAGACGAACGAGGCCTTCGTGCAGGGGACGGCTCGCTCCGGACCGGTCGAGCTCGATTAGCCGCGGCCGGCCGCGCGGCCGCACGCCATGACGCTCACGCTCGCCTCCCAGAGCCCGCGCCGGCGCGAGCTGCTCGGCCAGCTCGGCCTGGCGCTCGACGTGCGGCCCGCGGAGGTCGACGAGACGCCGCGCCCGGGCGAGGAGCCGCGAGCGTACGTGCTGCGGGTCGCGCAGGCGAAGGCGCGCGCGGTGGACGCGCCGGGTGTGGTGCTCGCCGCCGACACGGCGGTGGTGCTCGACGGGCGCATCCTCGGAAAGCCTCGCGACGCCGGCGACGCGGCCGCGATGCTCCGCGCGCTGTCCGGCCGCGCCCACCAGGTCATGACCGGCGTCTGCGCGCGTGGCGGTGGGCGGCAGGAGCTCGTCCTCGTGACGAGCGTGGTCGAGCTGACCGCGCTCTCCGAGCGACAGATCACGTGGTACATCGGGACGGGCGAGCCGCTCGACAAGGCGGGCGCGTACGCGGTGCAGGGCGTCGCCTCCGCGTTCGTGACCGCGGTGCGAGGCAGCGTCTCGAACGTCATCGGCCTGCCGCTCGCGGAGACGATCGAGGTGCTGCGGCACTTCGGGCTCCCGCTGCCCTGGGAGGCGCGGGGATGACGTCGCTCGCCGATCGGCTCGCCACCGTTCGCGCGCGACTCAGGCCCGGCGTGACGCTGGTCGCGGTCTCGAAGACGCAGCCGTCGAGCGCGATCCGCGAGGCCTACCAGGCCGGCCAGCGCGACTTCGGGGAGAACTACGCCCAGGAGTGGCGCGACAAGGCCTCCGAGCTCGCCGACCTCCCCGACCTCGTCTGGCACTTCATCGGCGGGCTTCAGACGAACAAGGTGAAGTACCTGGTGCCGGCGCCGCGCCCGGCCGCGGTGGCGGCGCCCGCGGTGCGCTGGGTCCACACCGTCGACAGGCTCGCGCTGGCGGAGGAGCTGTCGCGTCGGTCGGCGGCGCGGGGCGGGACGACGCGCGTCCTGCTCGAGGTGAACGTCGGCCAGGAGGCCTCGAAGGCCGGGTGCGCGCCCGGCGAGGTCGCCCGGCTGGCGGAGGCGGTGATGCGCCTCCCGGGCCTCGAGCTGCGGGGGCTCATGTGCATCCCGCCCGCCGAGGACGACCCCCGCCCGCACTTCGCGCGCCTGCGCGAGCTGCGCGACGCGCTCGGGCTCGCGCTCGCCGACCTGTCCATGGGGATGAGCGGCGACTATCCGGCGGCGATGGAAGAGGGCGCGACCCTCGTCCGCGTCGGCACCGCCATCTTCGGCGCACGACCCCGCGACTGAAGCGAGGGCACGGTCGTTCGGATGCACCGGGACCGACGGGGGCGTCTCGGACGCCCCCTCAGCTCTCCTTCAGCTTGAGCCGTCCGTCGTCGCTCACGGCGGCGCGAAACTCCTGCCCGCAGTAGCTGCACAAGACGTCGTCGCCGTCGCCGAACCCATCGTCGCAAGGGTTGGTGGCGTCGCACGCCGGGCACTCGAACTCCGTGTAGCGGCGCCGCCGCTCCTCCTCGCGCGGCTCGGCGTCCTCGTCGAAGGCGTATGGGTCGGTGGGCACGGCGGCGATGTTACCGCGCCGGCGCCAGATGAGCGTCGACTTCGCGCTGGGGAGCGTGGTGGTCGTGCCGAGCGGGTATCGTCCAGGTGGCCCGCTCGCCGCGCGGCGCTAGACTCGCAGCATGCTGCCGGCCGTCCTCGCGCTGGCCCTCGCCGCGCCGGAGTGCGGGCTCCCCCCGCTCGCGGACGCGCCGCCGTTCCGCGTCGGTGAGACGCTCGCTTACGACCTCGACGTGCTGGGCGTGGTGAAGGCGGGCACCGCCACGCTCTCGGTCGAGCCTCCCATCTCACGCGGCACGCTGCTCCCGCTGCGCGCGCGGGTCAGGAACATCTCCGTGTTCGCGAAGGCACGGCACGTGAAAGGCTACGCGCTGTCGTGGGTCGACGCCAGGACGCTCCGCCCGCAACGGTACCTCGACGACGTGGAGGAGGACGGGGTGCGCAAGAGCACCGATACGCGCCTCGATCGCCCCGGCCCGATCACGATGGAGTGGCGCCTCGGCGAGCGCCGCGGCACCACCACCGCCCCGCGCGAGAGGGAGGTCCTGGACCTCCTCTCCGCGATCTACTATCTGCGCGCGATCCGCCTCGAACCTGGCACGCGGCTGTGCTTCGACCTCGTGGCAAACCGCCGCATCTGGCGCCTCGACGGTGAGGTGGCTCCGGGCCACGAGAAGGTGGACTCCGCCGCCGGCTCGTTCGACACGGTCCGGGTCGATGCCGTCCTCACCCGCGCCGACGGCACGGGCGCGCGGAGACCGGTTCACTTCTGGTACAGCCGGGGTGAGCACCGCCTCCCCGTCGCCGCCGTGAGCGAGATCGATCTCGGGCCCGTCCGCGCGATGCTCGCCCGGGTCAGCGCACCGGCGACGCCACCGGCCAAGTGATCGCGATACGGGAGGAAGCCGCCCCGCGAGCTGCGCGGTCCCCGTCGGGGCCTCGGCGAGCTTCGCCCGACGGGGCGGATGGGGCCCCCGCGCCGGCGCACCGGCCGGCGTGGGTCGACGCACCGTCTAGATGAGCCCGCGAGAACGGCGGAGCAGGTCGACGGTCTTGTTGTACTCGACCTCCCAGGCGCTCGTGCCCTCCTGCAGGTGCTTCAGGCGGGCGCGCGCCTCCCGGTCGATCTCCTCGTCGACGTCGAGGTGCTTCTTGAAGATCCCGAAGATCTTCTTACGGAGCGAGGTGTCCTCGGCGTAGACCTCCTCCACGTTCCGCGAGATGAGGAGGAACTCGATCATCTGGCCGATGACGTACTCGATCCCCTCGTCCCCCATCTTGAA
>Ga0306924_10000100_pt1 | contig 58217 bp, 47 predicted proteins | sample sta12Can44000111_FD_203756 | JGI IMG/M metagenome (GOLD analysis project Ga0306924, IMG submission 203756) | Lab enrichment of tropical soil microbial communities from Luquillo Experimental Forest, Puerto Rico - statanox.12C.anox.44.000.111 (v2)... | ecosystem: Environmental > Terrestrial >... | reverse complement strand
AGCTGGTGTATCGCTGAGCGCGGGCCACATGCGCTGGCTTGCCGACGAATGCGTAGACGCAATCCTCGTAAACCAGCTTCGCGGCGCCGGGCATGACACACTGTACGTGGCAGAGGTTGCATCGGGCGCAACCGACGCAGAGGTGCTGCGACGGGCGCGAAACAACAGCAGGTTGCTGCTTACGGAGGACAAGGATTTTGGCGAACTTCTCTTTCGCTTGAAACTCGCCGTGCCCGGACTCGTGCTTCTGCGCCTTCGTCCCGAACAGCACCTTCTCAAGTGGGCCCGCCTCGAAGCTGCTATCGGGCAATTCGGCGATAAGCTATTCGGGCGCTACCTAGTCATCGAGGATACCCGGTTCCGTTCCCGCCCGCTGTTGAGATCGGTCCGCGGAAGTCCCCAATAGATCTACTCCGCCGCATCGACGAGTGTGCCAAGAACCGATCCGCCTCTCCTCTCCTAACTCGCGCCGCCGAGAAGGCTCTCACGGAAGGCTGACCGGAAAGGGGCGTCAGCCGATCCGCTGCGCACTCCCGCTGGAAGGGCAGCGGGCGGAAGGGTATCGTCGCGTGCAGCAGGGAGGCACGAAATCATGCCCGACGACACGCACATGGATCTCAGGCCGAGGGTTGCCGCACTCAAGCAAATGCTCGTCGCGCGTACCGCCGAGCGCGATGAGGCGCTGCAGCGAGAGACCGCGATCCGCTTTAGACACCCTCCCCCTCGAGGGGGAGGGCCGGGGCCGGGGTGGGGGTGATGCCAAGGACTGATCCATGGTGAAGAAAGCGCCGAGTGCGGGTGCGGGCGAGCGCGCCCGGAACCCCCATCGAGGGGGAGGTCCGAAAGTAACAACGACGGATCCTGCCGATCCCGCGCAGCTGATAGCCGATCTGCAGCGTCAGCTTGCCGAATGCCGAGCCGAGCGCGACGCGGGGCTGGCCCGCGAGGCGGCCCTGGCAGAGGTGCTTCAGACAACGAATTCCTCGCCCGGCGATCTCACCCCGGTGTTTGACGCTATTCTTGAAAAGGCGCACGCCCTTTGCGGCGTCGAGCATGGCGCACTGGTCACCTATGACGGCGAATATTTCCGCATGGCCGCCGATCGCGGCATGCCCCAATTTTGGATCAAACAGTTTCGGCAGCCTTATCGCGGCAGCAGCCTCCATGAGCGGCTGCTGTGTGGCGAACGTTATGTCCAGGTCGCCGACGCCCGGGCTGCTGCGGAAACCCTGCAAAGTCGTCTCACGATCAGGGCCGGCACTCGCACGCTCCTGATGGTTCCGTTGCGCAAGGAGGGCGCCCTGCGCGGCTTCATCACCGCCCACCGGCGGGAGGTGCGGCTGTTCTCCGACAAGGAAATCGCGCTGCTCGAGAACTTCGCAGCGCAGGCGGTCATCGCGATGGAGAATGCGCGGCTGCTCGGCGAATTGCAGGCCCGCACGCGCGACCTCGAAAAATCGCTCGAATACCAGACCGCGACGAGCGATGTGCTCAAGGTCATCAGCCGCTCGACCTTTGATCTCCAGCCGGTACTCGACACGCTCGTCGAGACCGCGCAACGGCTCTGCGACAGCGATACGGCCGCCCTGTTGATCCGCGAGGGCGACGTGTTCCGCGTTGTCGCCTCGCGCTCCCTCGACCCGGCCTATGACGCCTTCGCGCGGAGCCGGACTTTTGCGCCCGGCCGCGAATCAGGGGTCAGCCGGGTCGCCCTTACCGGCGAGGTCGTGCACATCCCGGACATCACGACTGACCCCGACTATCGATTCGCCGAAACGGCCACGCTCGGCAAATTGCGGACTGTGCTCGGCGTGCCGCTGCTGCGCGAGGGCGAGCCGATCGGCATCATCAGCCTGTGCCGCCAGCGCGTTGAGCCGTTTACCGATCGGCAGATCGAACTGGTGCACACCTTTGCCGACCAGGCGGTCATTGCGATGGAGAACGCGCGGCTGCTCGGCGAATTACAGGCCCGCACACGCGACCTCGAAGAATCGCTCGAATACCAGACCGCAACCAGCGACGTGCTCAACGTCATCAGCCGCTCGACCGCCGATGTGCAACCGGTGCTGGACACATTAACCGAAACAGCCGCCCGGCTTTGCGCTGCCGATTCAGGAACGATCTGGATACGCGAGGGCGACATCTACCGCGCTGCGTCGAGTTCGGCCAGCGCAGCGGACCCCGAGTTATGGGCGGCCTTGCGCCAGCGAAGACTTGTCCCCGGTCGTGACAGCATCGTCGGGCGGGTGGCGCTCGAAGGCAAGGTCGTGCATGTCGCGGACATCCGCTCTATCCCGGACTTCGCGGTGCCCGAGGGTGTGGCGGCCGGGGACCGTACTGTGCTCGGAGTGCCTCTGTTGCGCGAGGGGGAGGTGCTCGGCACGATTGGTCTCGTGCGGAAACGAGTGCAGCCATACACCGAGAGGCAGATCGAACTGGTGCGCACTTTTGCCGATCAGGCGGTGATCGCGATCGAGAACGCGCGGCTGCTCGGCGAATTGCAGGCCCGCACGCGCGACCTCGAAGAGTCGCTCGAATACCAGACCGCGACCAGCGAGGTGCTGAACGTCATCAGCCGCTCGACCGCCGATGTGCAACCGGTGCTGGACACAGTGGCCGAAACGGCCACCCGGCTTTGCGGTGCCGATTCCGGAAACATCGCAATACGCGAGGGCGAGGTCTACCGCTTTGTGTCGAGTTCATTCAACGCAGCGGAGCCCGAGTATTGGGCGGCCTTGCGCCAGCGAACAATTCTCCCCGGTCGCGACAGCATCGCCGGGCGGGTGGCGCTCGAAGGCAGGGTCGTGCATATTGCGGACATCCTCGCTGATCCGGACTACGCCCTGCCCGAGGTCGTGAAGTCCGGGCGACGTACGAACCTTGGGGTGCCCCTGCTGCGCGAGGGGGAGGTGCACGGCTCAATCAATCTCGCGCGGCAACGGGTCGAGCCGTTCACCGAACGGCAGATCGAACTGGTGCGCACCTTTGCCGACCAGGCGGTCATCGCGATCGAGAACGCGCGGCTGTTGACCGAGCTGCGCGAGTCACTGGAGCAGCAGACTGCGACGGCCGAGGTATTGCAGGTCATCAATTCCTCTCCCGGCGACCTCCAGCCGGTCTTCGAGGCGATACTGGAAAAGGCGCACACGCACTGCGGCGCGACGCGCGGCGTGTTGTTTCTGTTCGACGGCGAGACCTTCCGGGGTGTCGCGGTGCACGGCCACCCGCAGGACTTCCTCGAGCAGCGGCGCCGCGGGATCGGCGTTCGCCAGGCCTCGCTTTGGGCGCCGTTGCTTGCGGGAGCCCCCTTTGTCCAAATTGCCGATATGCGCCTGATCGACGATCCGCGAGCGCGCGAAGCCGCAGAGCGCGGTGTGCGCACCAGTCTTGCATTGGCGCTGCGCAAAGACGGCGCGCTGATTGGCTTGATCACCTGCGGCCGCGGCGAGGTGCGGCCGTTCTCGGAAAAAGAGATCGCGTTCCTGCAAAACTTCGCAGCGCAGGCGGTCATTGCGATGGAGAATGCGCGGCTGCTCGTCGAATTGCAGGCCCGCACCCGTGACCTCGAAGAATCGCTCGAATACCAGACCGCGACAAGCGACGTGCTCAACGTCATCAGCCGTTCGACCGCCGATGTGCAACCGGTGCTGGACACAGTGGCTGAAACGGCGGCCCGGCTTTGCGGCGCCGATCGCGGAACGATCTTAGTGCGCGAGGGCGAGGGCTACCGCTGTGTGTCGATGTCGACCAGGGAAGCGGAGCCCGAGTTTTGGGCGATCATGCGTCAGCGAACCCTTGTCCCCGGCCGCGACAGCATCGCCGGCCGAGTGATGCTCGAAGGCAGGGTTGTGCATGTTCCGGACATCCGCGCTGACCCGGACTTCGCGGTACCCGAGACTGTGGCGGGCGGGAACCGCACCGGACTTGGGGTGCCGCTGCTGCGCGACAGCGAGCCGATCGGCGTCATCGTGCTTTCCCGGAAGCGGACAGAGCCGTTCACCGAGCGGCAGATCGAGCTGGTGCGCACCTTTGGCGACCAGGCGGTCATCGCGATGGAAAATGCGCGGCTCCTGGGCGAATTGCAGGCCCGCACGCGCGACCTCGAAGAATCGCTCGAATACCAGACCGCGACCAGCGACGTGCTCAAGGTCATCAGCCGCTCCACATTTGACCTGCAGCCGGTGCTTGACACATTGATCGAAACTGCCGCGCGGTTATGCGGTGCCGAAGGCGGCGGGATCACGATGCGCGAGGGCGAGGTCTATCGCTATGTGTCGAATTACGCCCTCGATGACGAGTATTGGGCGTTCCTGCGCCAGCAACCACTTGTCCCCGGTCGCGACAGCGTCGCTGGACGGGTGGCGCTTGAAGGCAGGGTCGTGCATGTCGCGGACGTCACCGTCGACCCGGACTACGCGCTGCCCAAGGTTGTGGCGTCCGGCCGACGCACCATCCTTGGGGTGCCGCTGCTGTGGTCGGCACGATCAATCTCAACCGGACACGAGTACAGCCTTTCACGGACAGGCAGATCGAATTGGTTCGAACCTTTGCCGACCAGGCTGTGATTGCGATCGAGAACGCGCGGTTGTTTGGCGAATTGCAGGCGCGCACGCGCGACCTCGAAGAATCGCTCGAATACCAGACCGCGACCAGCGACGTCTTGAAGGTCATCAGCCGCTCGACCGCCGATGTGCAACCGGTGCTAGACACAGTGGCCGAAACGGCGGCCCGGCTTTGCGGCGCCGATCTCGCAGCGATCACGATACGCGAAGGCGAGGTCTACCGCTATCGCGCTGCGTCGGCCTCTGAAGCGGACGCCGAGTATTGGGCGATCGTGCGTCAGCGCACCATTGTGCCCGGCCGCGACAGCGTCGCCGGCCGGGTGTTGCTGGAAGGCAGGGCCGTGCATGTCGCGGACGTCAGCGCTGACCCGGACCACGCGTTGCCCGAGGCTGTGGCGGCCGGGATACGCACCGTCCTTGGAGTGCCGCTGCTGCGCGAGGGGGCCGTGCTCGGCACGATCAATGTCGCGCGGAAGCGGGTTGAGCCGTTCACCGAGCGGCAGATCGAGCTGGTGCGCACCTTTGCCGACCAGGCGGTGATCGCGATGGAGAACGCGCGGCTGCTCGGCGAATTGCAGGCCCGCACGCACGACCTCGAAGAATCGCTCGAATACCAGACCGCGACCAGCGACGTGCTCAACGTCATCAGCCGCTCGACCGCCGATGTGCAACCAGTGCTGGACACAGTTGCCGAAACTGCCGCCCGGCTTTGCGGCGCCGATGGCGGAGGGATCACGATACGCGAGGGCGAGGTCTACCGCTATGTGGCGGCCACCCAGGCGGTTGCAGCCGACGCCGAGTTTTGGGAGACCTTGCGCCAGCGAACCATTGTCCCAGGTCGCGACAGCGTCGCCGCGCGGGTGTTGCTCGACGGCCGGGTCGTGCATGTCGCGGACATCCGCGCTCGACCACCCAGGCAACGGATCCCGAGCAGTGGGCGGCCTTGCGCCAGCGAACCATCGTCCCCGGTCGCGACAGCCTCGCCGGGCGGGTGGCGCTCGGAGGCAGGGTCGTGCAAATCGCCGACATCCGCGCCGACCCGGACTACGCGCATCCCGAGACTGTGGCGGCCGGGCTACGCACCGCCCTTGGAGTGCCGCTGCTGCGCGAGGGGGCGGTGCTCGGCTCGATTAATCTCTCGCGGAAGCGGGTAGAACCGTTCACCCAGCGGCAGATCGAGCTGGTGCGCACTTTTGCCGACCAGGCGGTCATCGCGATGGAGAATGCGCGACTGCTCAGCGAATTGCAGGCCCGCACACGCGATCTCGAAGAATCGCTCGAATACCAGACCGCGACCAGCGACGTGCTCAACGTCATCAGCCGCTCGACCGCCGATGTGCAGCCCGTGCTGGACACAGTAATCGAAACGGCCGTCCGGCTTTGCGGGGCCGATGGCGGAAATATTGCAATACGCGAGGGCGAGGTGTACCGCCCTGTGTCGAGTTCGTTCAGCGCGTCGGAGCCCGAGCTTTGGGCGATCGTGCGCCAGCGAAGCCTTGCCCCCGGTCGGGACAGCATCGCCGGGCGCGTGGCGCTCGAAGGCAGAGTGGTGCATGTCGAGGACATCGCCGCCGACCCGGACTACGCGCATCCCGAGACTGTGGCGGCCGGGCGACGTACCGGACTTGGAGTGCCGCTGCTGCGCGAGGGCGCCGTGCTCGGCACGATCAACCTCTGGCGGAAACGGGTCGAGCCGTTCACCGAGCGACAGATCGAGCTGGTGCGCACCTTTGCCGACCAGGCGGTCATCGCGATGGAGAACGCGCGGCTGCTCGGCGAATTGCAGGCCCGCACCGACGAGCTGACCCGCTCGGTCGGCGAACTGCAGGCGCTCGAAGAGGTGCTGCGCGCGGTCAATTCCTCGCTCGACCTCGACACGGTGCTCGCCACGATCATCGGCCGCGCGGCGCAGCTCTCGCAGGCCGATGAGGGCACGATCTACGAATTCGACGAGACTGAGGAAGTCTTTGTGCCCAAATCGGCCTTTGGCATGAGTGCGGAGCGGGTGGCGGGGCTGCGCGAACGGCGAGTCAGGTTGGGCGAGACCCATCTCGGCCGCGCCGCGGTGGAGCGCGCGCCGGTCCATGTCGATGATGTGCAGCAGGATCCCACACTCGGCCCCGACCGCGGGGCATTGCTGGAGGGCATCCATGCGGTTCTGGCGGTGCCGCTGTTGCGCGAGGACACGGTCGTCGGCGGGCTGGTGATCCGCCGGCGCACGGTGGGCGGCTTCGCGCCGACCATTCCCACCTTATTGCAAACCTTCGCCGACCAGGCTGTGCTCGCCATCGAGCACGCGCGGCTGTTTCAGGAATTGGCGGCGCGCGGCGAGGAAGCGCGCCGCGCGCGCGACGCCGCCGAGGAGGCGAGCCGCACCAAATCGAGTTTCCTGGCCAATATGAGCCATGAGCTGCGGACGCCATTGAATGCGATCATCGGGTTGACCGAATTGCTGTGCGACAACGCCGCGCGTTTTGGCACCGAGAAGGCGCTCGAGCCGCTACGCCGCGTGCTGCGCGCCGGGCGTCATTTGTTGAGCCTGATCAACGACATTCTCGACCTTTCGAAGATCGAGGCCGGGAAAATGGATCTGACGCTCGAGAGCGTGGCGATCGGCCCCGTCGTCGAGGAGGTTGTCGGCACCGCGCGGCCGCTCGCCGAGCAGAACAAGAATGCACTCGAGCTCGATTGCCCCGCGGGGATCGGCTCGGTTCATGCCGACAACATGCGGCTGCGCCAGATCCTGCTGAACCTGCTGAGCAATGCCTGCAAGTTCACCAAGGCCGGCACGGTGCGGCTGCGCATTGCGGGCGCGGAAGAGTCCGGTCAGCATTGGGTCGATTTTGCCGTCTCCGACAACGGCATTGGCATGACCGAGGAACAACTCGGGCGGCTGTTCCAGGAATTCACCCAAGCCGACGCGTCGACCACGCGGCAATTTGGCGGGACCGGGCTCGGGCTGGCGATCAGCCGCAGGCTGTGCCGGCTGATGGGCGGCGATATCACCGTGACCAGCGCGCCGGGCGAGGGGTCGACCTTTACCGTGCGTCTGCCGACGGAGGCGGCGGCGCCGTCGCCGGTAGCGGAGACGAGCCTAGCCGCCACTGGCCCGGCCGCGACCAGCCCGGCGGCGAGCCAAGTTGGTCGCGGCACAATCCTGGTGATCGACGACGACGCCACTGCGCGCGAGCTGATCGCGACTTATCTCGCCGGCGAAGGCTTTGCCGTCGAGACCGCAGCGAGCGGGGTCGAGGGGCTAAAAAAGGTGCGCGAGCTGCGGCCGGCGGCGGTGACCCTCGACATCATGATGCCCGACGTCGACGGTTGGACGGTTCTCGCCGCCATGAAGGGCGATCCGGCACTCGCCGACATCCCGATCGTCATCGTCACGATTGTCGACGAGCAACGCCGCGGCATCGCCTTGGGTGCCGCCGGGTATCTGACCAAACCGATCGACCGCGAGCGACTGATCGAGATCGTGTCGCAATTGCGGGTGGCGGGCGCGCCGGGCCGCGTTCTCGTCGTCGAAGACGACGAGGATCAGCGTCAGCTCATGCGAACGATCCTCGGAGCGCGAGGCTGGGCGGTTCGCGAGGCGGCCAATGGCCGGCTCGCCCTCGACGCGATCACCGCCGAATTGCCCGACGTGATCCTGCTCGATCTGATGATGCCTGAGATGGACGGCTTTGAGCTGGTGGCGGCGCTGCAGGCAAACACCGCGTGGCGCGCCATCCCGGTCGTCGTCGTCACCGCGCTCGACCTGACCGCCGAGGACCGCCGGCGGCTCAACGGCGGGGTCGAACAAATCCTCTCCAAACACGCTTTTCCTCCTGCCGAGCTGATGGCGCGCCTGGGCGCGCTGCTCGGAGAGACGCGGAAGGCCCAACAATGAGCGAGGGCGCGGCGGTGCGGAGGCTGCTCTATGTCGAGGACAACGAGGACAATCTCTACATGCTGCAGCTGTGGTTCGACGTCCTCGGCGGCTACGAAATCCTCAGCGCCCGAGATGGCGCCGTCGGGATCGCGATGGCGGCGGCCGAGCAGCCCGATCTGATCCTGATGGATCTGAACCTGCCGGAGATCGACGGCTGGGAGGCGACGCGCCGCCTCAAGGCCGATCCGGCGACGCGCGACATTCCGATCATCGCGCTCAGCGCGCACGCAATGGCCGGGGACCGCGAGAAGGCTCTGGCAACCGGCTGCGACGATTTCGACACCAAGCCCATCGAATTCGACCGCCTGCTGGCGAAGGTCGAGCAGGCCCTGGCCGCGAGGGAAAGCGGGTCGGGATCGCAAGCCTGAACTAATCCCTCGCCCCGCTAGCGGGGAGAGGGCTGGGGTGAGGGGCGATTTTTCGAGTTCGGACAGAAGCCTTTGGAGAACCCCGTCCAGATTTTCGACGACATCGTTGTTTCAGATGCGGATCACGCGATAACCGAGGGGCATAGCGCGCAATCCCGACGCCAAGGGGCGCATGGGAAGCGCTCCCCGTCACGTTGCTATGAGCGCAACACCCGCGAATTTCATGACAATACCTAAACGGATTTCGTCCTGGGGCAACGTTCGCGCGCCGCGCAGCCAATTTGTGTCGTTGCGGAAGAGGCTTCGCCAAGGACCTCCAGGTTCATGAGCACACGCGGGTCTCGCTTTCGTTGGCTGACGGCCCCTTGGGTCTCAGCTGTTGCCGCAGCACGGCGTCGCAGCCGTATGGCTTCCGCATTTGCTGCCAGCCATGAGCCGACCACGCCGGACGAGGCTGAGAAACGCCGTCTCAATTTCGCGCAGCTTGGGAAGAGCTTGACCGTCGCGCCGGTGATGATGCCCAACTTCCTCAGTACCGATGAGATCGGGTTACGGTGCCCGCGCGCCGCGCGTCACGATGTCGAACATCAGCGCGAAATCTTCGAACATTGCAAACAACGCCTCGACTTTCGCGGCGTCACCGCCTGTCACCTTGCAGGTCCCGTCGGCGAGCACCTCCGCCAGGACCTGGGGCTGCAATGCGACGCGGTCGAGGGCGGCGCGCGTCGAGATGACCGCGGCGTCGGGGTTTATTGCGGTTTTTCCGAGGCGGCAGGTCAAGGTCGAATGCTCGAGGGTCAGCACCGCGCGCTCGCCGGTGTCGCTGCAAAGCCAATCAAAGCGCCAGCGCTGCCCGGCCGCCTTTGCCGGATTGAGCCGGATCGCGAGATAATCGAACAGAATGTCGATGCCCACCGCGGAGACGAGATCTGGGCTCAGCGGCGGCCGCGCCGGCAGGCGAGCAATGCCCTCGCGCAATTCCTGCGCGCCATAGAGATAGGCGTTGCGCCAGGTCGCCGATTCCGCCTGATAGCCGAGCTGTTCGAAGGCGTCGGCGACGAGGCTGCGCGCTGCTTCGTTGTCGGGCTCGGCGAAGACCAGCTGGCTCGCCACTTGTGCCACCCAGCGAAATTCGCCTCTCGCGAAATCCATCCGCGCCCGCGCTAGTACCGCCTCGCCGCCGCCCATATAGGCGATCATCTTCATCGCCGCTTCTGCCGCCGGCAGCGGGTTCAGATTGGCCGGGTTCCCATCGTACCAGCTCAGATAACGCTGATAGACCGCTTTTGCGTTATGGCTGACTGTGCCGTAATAGCCGCGCACCGACCAGTCGCTCGCCAGGCCTGGCGGCAAGTCCAGCGCTTCTGCGATCTCGGCCGGCCGAAACCCCTTGTTCATCAGCCGCAACGATTGGTCGTGAATGTATTTGTAAAGGTCGCGCTGTCGCGAGAGAAACGCGACGATATTGTCGCGGCCCCAGGTCGGCCAGTGGTGCTGGCCGATCAAGACTTCCGATTGGCCGGCGAAGAGTTCGATGGCTTCGGCCAGATAATGCGACCAGATGCGCGGGTCGCGTGCCACAGAACCCCGCAGCGGGATGAAGTTGTGCAGATGGTGGGTCGCGTTCTCGGCCATGTCGAGCACGCCGAGTGTCGGCAGATGGATGTGCATTTCAGCCGGCGCTTCGGTTTCGGGCGCGAGGTGAAAGACGAACTCGATCCCATCGATGACCCGCGTCTCGATCGGGGCTTTGATCAGGTCGGTTGGTGCTATCAGGCTGACCGTGCCGCGCGCAAACCCCTTGCCGATACCGGCGTCTACCTGCTGACGCTCGCCGGTCGGCAGCAGGGTGCCGAACTGGTACTGCGCTCGTCGCGTCATCGGCAGGCCCGCCAGCACGTTCTCGCCGCCGACCGCTTCCATAAAGCCATTCGGGGCGATGAGCGGAATACGGCCGGCCGCGGCGTCCTCGGTCGAGACAATGCCTTTGACGCCGCCGAAATGATCGATGTGGCTGTGGGTATAGATGACCGCGACGATCGGCCGGCGCGGCCGATGCGCGTAATAGAGCTCGAGACCGGCACGGGCGATTTCGCAGGTCATCAGCGTGTCGATGATGACGAGGCCGTTGTCGGTCTCGACGATCGTCATATTCGCGATGTCGATGCTGCGCAGCTGGTAGACGCGGTCGGTAACGTGAAACAGCCCGGCCTCGCGGTTGAGCCGCGCTATCCGCCAAAGGCTTGGATTGACCGTTGGCGGCGCCTCCTCGGCATCGAGGAAATCATAGTCGCTGAGGCGCCAGATGACCTGGCCCGAGGCTGCGCGCGCGATCCCTTCGGGCAAGGTCGCAATCAAGCCACGCCGCGCGTCAGTGAAATCGCGCCGGTCCGCGAATGGCAGCGCCGCCCGTACCGCCGCGTTCACTGCGCGCGTCGCCGGTTCTGCGTCCTTTGGCGCGATCTTTGGCACGGTTCACCTCCCCCTATTTGACGTCATGATGGACGGAGCGAAAGCGTGAGCCACCCTAACGGGATGGTGCCCACCAGCGCCAGACGCATAAATGCAAAGCGCGTGAGACCGTCTATCGACCGCGGCTCGCGCTCATCGACACGACTGGAGAGCGTAAGCGAAGTGGAAACCTTCGATCCGGTAAGATCGATCGAGTTCGAGCGTTCAAACGGGGTTGCCAATGCGCACGCCGCATTGCGTTATTGTCGGCATTCTGCTGGTTGCCGCGATTTGCGGAGTTGGTGGGTGCAAGCCGCGCGCCTCCGACGAGACCAAGGCAAAGCAAGTCACGTCAAAAGCGTTACCCGGGAATCCTCTGGTCGGAATATGGAAGTCGCAAGCCGGCAGGAAAGCGAACGCCCAGCCCAGCAACAGCCTGGCCATGGCGTTCGAGCGCGACGGCACGATGCAGATGACGGCGCAGATGACGCAGACGATGGGCGGCCATCGCTCGGGCTTCACGTGGCATTGTCAAGGTCGGTATGAATTCAACGGCGGCACTTTGGAGCGGGATTTCTCCTCGTGCAACAGCTGCCCAGTGGGCGGCTCTTGCATCGAGCTGCCTTTGAGCCAGATACCCGAAGGCGCCAAGGCCAGCTTTCCGGTCTCGTTTCTGACACCAGACAGCGTCCAGATCGGAACCGCAATTCTATTCGCTGACCAGCGCAAATAGCCTGCTCACCTCACAAACAACCTGGCACGACTGCGCCGAGAAGGAAGCCTACGTTGTTTGTCTTCCCGGCGAAGGCCGGGATCCATTCGCCTATCGGCACCGGCCTTCGTCGGTGTGACAGGAAAGGTGGAGCGCTGCGGTACGCCAAGGCCTTTCAGCCCAATGCGCTCCGGTAGCAAACGCAATAGCGGGGCTCTGCACTCTCATGGCTGGATGCCAACCACCTTGCCCGGGTTCATGATGTTGTCGGGATCAAGCGCGCGCTTGATCCGGCGCATCAGTTCGATCTCAACCGCCGGCTTGTAATGGGTGATCTCCTCGCATTTGAGCCGCCCGACGCCGTGCTCGGCCTGATCGAGCCGGCGAAATCGCGCGCGACGCCATGGACGATGTCGTTGAACTCCTGCCAGCGCGCCAGATACGCCTCTCTGTCGGCGCCTTCCGGCTGGGTCAGGTTGAAGTGGATGTTGCCGTCGCCGACATGGCCGAAGGCGATCGGCCGGATGCCGGGCAGCCGCTCGTTGACCAGCAGGGTGGCGCGGTTGATGAACTCGGCCACGCGGCTGACGGGCACCGCGACATCATGCTTGATCGAGCCCGAATAAATCTGCGCTTCGACGATCGCTTCGCGTATGCGCTACAGCTCTTTGGCCTGTGCTCCGCTCGCGGCGATGACCCCGTCGCCGACCAAACCCTGCTCGAGCGCCGAGCCGAGCAATCGCTCCAGCAGCCCGCGGATGCCGCTCTTGCTTTCGCTCGACGACAGTTCGAGGAGCACATACCAGGATAACGAGCCGAAAGTGGGTCGATCGTGCCGGGAACATGCGCGAGGGCGAGGTCGAGAGCGGCACGCGGGATCAGCTCGAACGCCGTCAGCTGGTCGGCGGTGGCAGCGCGCGCCTCGGCGAAGAGTCGCATCGCGTCCTCGACCCGGCCGAGCCCGAGAAATGCCGTCTCGACTTCGCGCGGCTTGGGGAAGAGCTTCACCGTCGCGGCGGTGATGATCCCGAGGGTGCCCTCGCCACCGATAAAGAGCTGCTTCAGGTCGTAGCCGGTGTTGTCCTTGCGCAGACCTCGCAGCCCGTCCCAGATCTGCCCATCGGGCGATACGACCTCGAGGCCCAAGGTCAGCTCGCGGGTATTGCCGTAGCGCGGCACCGCGATGCCGCCGGCGTTGGTCGACAGATTGCCACCGACCTGGCAGCTGCCCTCGGCGCCGAGGCTCAATGGGAAGAGCCGGTCGGCCTCGGCGGCGGCCCGCTGCAGATCGGCGAGGATGCAGCCGGCCTCGACCGTCATCGTGAAATTGACCGGGTCGATCGCTCGGATGCGGTTCATGCGGCCGAGGCCAGAACGATGTTGCGGCCGTCCTCGGGCGGCACGGCGCCGCCCACGGGGCCGGTGTTGCCGCCCTGCGGCACGATCGGCAGCCTCCCCTCGGCGCAGATCCGCACCACCGCCGCCACCTCGGTGGTCGAAGCCGGGCGGACGACGAGCCGGGTGGCACCCCGGTAGAGGCCCCGGGACTCGACGAGAAAGGGTTCCTGGTCGCCGGGGTCGGCGATCCAGCCGCGCGGTCCGACCGCCTCCTTGATCCGGCCGATGGCCGTTTCGATGTTCATGCCCATTCCTCCACACGCGGCCATGCTCTGCGGGTTGTTGCTACGAATGTGGTTCATTTGGAAGAAAGGTTTCAGGCTGTGGGCCGAAACTGGGCGCAAGTTCTCTTCCTAGATGGCACGGCCGAGGGCGAGCCATTGCCCACCCTGTTCGCCCCCTGTTAGCGCGATTCCGCCCCCTGCAAGGGGCTCAAATTCCCCCTGCTCAGGTGTTGCCCGCCGTTGAAGTAACATATTGATAATAAACGGGTTGTTGACGGAAGTCAAGCCGATTTGATGGCTGGCTTCGGTGTTTCGCCCTGTTTTTGCCCGCCAAACAGGGGGCTGGGGTCGAAGCGGGCGACCTTCTGATCCCGACCTTGCGATATGCTCTCCGGCAGCGGGAGCGATAGCAGAGGCTGAATCATGAGACGAAGCGACGGACGGATACTCACCTCGCATGTCGGGAGCCTGCCGCGGCCCGATGCACTGATCGAGCTCAACCGCGCCAAGTTTGCCGGCGAGGCCTACGACGCGGCGGCCTATGCGGCGGCGCTGGCGGCGGCCGTCGAGGAGGTGTGCCGCAGGCAGGCCGAGATCAGGATCGATGTCATCAACGACGGCGAGTTCGGCAAGACGACCTCGGGGCCGATCGATTACGGCGCCTGGTCGAGCTATGCCTGGCGACGCCTCAGCGGCTGGGAGCCGGGCGAGCCAGGCCGTCTGCCGGCGCTCGCCGGGCGACGGGATCGGCTGAAATTCGCCGAGTTCTACCGGGAGCTCGATGCAACGAGCTTTCGCTCTTCGAGCTCGCTCGGCGGCCGGCCGCCGGTGTTCACCGGCCCGATCTCCTATGTCGGCCGGCAGGCGCTGGCCGCCGATCTCGCGAACTTCAGAGCCGCCCTCGGCAACGTAAAGGCGGAGGAGGGGTTCATCACCTCGGTGGCACCGGGAAGCTTCGCCAGACGGCAGAACCGGTATTACGCATCGGACGAGGCGTTCCTCCATGCCCTCGGCGAGGCAATGCGCGAAGAGTACCAGGCGATCGTCGAGGCGGGCTTCGTTTTGCAGCTCGACGACCCTGGCTTACCGGACAGCTGGGACATGGCCAATCCCGAGCCCAGCGTCGAGGAATACAAGAAGTTCGCGGCCGTGCGGGTCGAGGCGCTCAACCATGCGCTGCGCGGGCTCCCCGAGGATCGGATCCGCTATCACATCTGCTGGGGCAGCTGGCACGGGCCGCACACCACTGACCTGCCGCTGCGCAACATTGTCGACGTGCTGCTGCAGGTGCATGCCGGAGCGTTCTCGGTCGAAGCCGGCAATGTTCGCCACGCGCACGAATGGAAGGTCTGGCATGACGTCAAATTGCCCGACGGCAAGATCCTGATCCCGGGTGTCGTCAGCCACGCTACCAACGTCGTCGAGCACCCCGAGCTCGTCGCCGATCGCATTCTGACCTTCGCCAGGGTGGTGGGACGCGAGAACGTCATCGCCGGCACCGATTGCGGTCTCGGCGGGCGCATCCATCCGCAACTAGCCTGGGCCAAGCTCGAGGCATTGGTCGCCGGCGCGCAGCTTGCGACGAAGGAGTTGTGGCCGTCCTAACCGCCGATCAGGCCGGCAAGCTCAAAAAAAGATGCTGACGTTCTTGGCCAGCAATACATTCTGGTCGAGGGTGATCTTGCGGCCGGCGATCCTCCAGGCGCCGGCGATGCGCCGCAGCACATCGCGTCGGGCGCCGACGTAGAAGTCCTGCTCGGTCTCCGCCCGGCTGCGGTAGACCATGAAATTCGAATAGACCTTGACCTCGTTCGCCGCGTCGCCGGGCTCAACCTCGATATTGGTGATCAGGTGGCGCGAGCGCGACGGCGGGTCTTCGGCCCAGGCCATGCCGGTATCCAGCCGCGCAACGCGCTGGCCGAGCGTCTGCTTGGTTTCGTCGAGAATGGCGAGCTCGTCTTCTTTGGTCAGGTCGTCCTCGACGTAGCGGTCGGGATCGAGGATCGCAATCGCCTTGCTCCGCCTCGGATAACGGTTGGTTCTGCCGGCCATCCAGTAGCGGACATCGTCGGTCAACAGCTCCAGCCACTCGTGAAACCGCCGCTCGTCCAGCAGCCGGGCTTCGCGGTAGAGGAATTGCTCGACCTCGCGGGTGACGTCTTCATTTATGCCCGACATGCCCAGCTCCCGCCCATCCGTTGCTGTGCGGCACCTCCGCCCAGCTGTCGGCCTTCATCAGCTGCGCCCAACGGCCATAGAACTGTCGGTGATTGCTCTCGCTCATGCGGAAATCGCTGGCCCAGCCCTTGAGGTCCTCGTCGAAGCGCTCGTGCCCCAGACCCATTTGCGTGTTCACAGACATGCGCCGCGAGACGACGCCGCGGCAGGTGCGGGTGCATTCCTGCCAATTGTCCATATCGTCCTGCTCGAAGGTGCCGGATGGGCTGAAGCCCCGCACCCCGCCCAGCCGCATAGCCTCCTTGACGTGCGGCGGGGCCGCCTTATCGACGTAGACCCATGACCACACCTCGGTCTTGTCGGGGCCACGCGGATGCCACACACGGAATGTCCGCGAGGTGGCACGCAGCATCGAAAAATTGGGGAAGGTCGTGCCGACGATCGGGTTGATCCGACCAGACCGCGGCCCCAGACGCTTCTCGACCTCCGGGCGGATCTCTTTCTCGTATTCCAGAATCTCGGGCACCGGCGGGTCGGCGACGTCGTTCGGCCCGAAGCAGATCAGGACGTGGCCGTTGCCGGGAGACACCAAGCTCCCGGTAGTCTCCGGCTTGGTCGCCGCACCTAAGCTAAAATTGGTCTTGACGGCCGAAAGGTGGCTCCACTGCACGTGGTAGGAGTCGCCGCCGAAGTTTTCCGCCGGGAATTTCCAATTGCACGGCATCACCCATTTATGCATGCCGCCGATGACCTCGATGCCGCCTTCGCGACGGTCGAAAAACGCATCGAGATACCAGGTCATCTCGCCGAGATACTCGCGCAACGGCGTCGCCTCGGGGTCAAAAGTGGCGAAGTACAGCCCCTTGTAATTGTCGAGCTGCGCTACCGGGCTGAGCCCCCAATATTCGCGCTCCAATTCGCCGTAATAGGCTTCCTTGAGCCACGGCACGCCGACCAGCCGTCCGTCATTGCGATAGGTCCAGCCGTGATAGGCGCAGGTAAAGCTCGCGGCATTGCCGGAATCGGCGCGGCACAACCGGTTGCCGCGATGGCGGCAGACATTGAGGAACGCGTGGACCTGGCCTGTGCTGTCGCGCACCACGAGAACCGGGTCCTCGCCCATATAGGTGGTGAAAAAGTCGCCGGGCTGCGGGATCTGGCTTTCGTGGCACAGAAACAGCCAGCAGCGGGCGAAGATCCGTTCCTGCTCCTGCTCGTAGATCTCGGGCTCAATATAGATGCGGCGGCCGATCAGACCGCGGTCGGCATCGACGAGACTAGCGATATCTGTAGTCATGTCACCCTCCTGATCCATTTCCGGTGACCTCGGCCCAACTGTCCGCCGCCATCAGCTGCGCCCAGCGGCGGTAGAACCCACGATGGTTGCTTTCGCTGTAGCGGTAGTCGCTGGCCAACGCTCCGAGATCCTTATCGAAGTGCTCGTGCCCGAGGCCCATTTCGTAACTCAGCGCATAGCGGCGGGCCACCACGCCTCGCCCGGTCTGGGTGCAGCCCTGCCAGTTGTCCATGTCGTCCTGCTCGAAGGTGCCCGACGGGCCGAACACCCGCACCCCGGCCAGTCGAATGGCTTCCTTGACCTCCGGCGGGGCCGCCTTGTCGGCGAACACCCAAGCCCATACCTCGGTCTTGTCGGGTCCCCGTGGATGCCAGACGCGAAATGTCCGAGAGGTGGGCCGCAACATCGAAAAATTGGGGAATACCGTACCTACGATCGGCTTGACGAGTTCCAAGCGCGGGCCGAGGCGTTTCTTCATCTCCGGAGCGATCGCCGCCTCGTAGGCCAGGATCTCCGGTGCGGGAGGGTCGGCGATAGTGTCGGGTCCGACCCCGATGACGCAGTGGCCATTGCCGGGGGAAAGCATGACCCCGTTGGGATCGGGATTGACACGAAAGTCGCCGCCGGACCCGGTCTGGATCGCCGAAAGATGACTCCAAGAGGTATGGTAGCCGTCACCGCCAAAATTCTCGGCGGGAAATTTCCAGTTGCACGGCATGACCCATTTGTGCATGCCGCCGATCACCTCGACCCCGCCCTCGCGACGGTCGAAGAAGGCATCCAAATACCAGGCGACCTCGCCGAGATACTCGGATAACGGCGGCGCCTCGGGGTCGAAGGTGGCAAAGAACAGTCCTTTGTAATTGTCGAGCTGCGCCACCGGCGCGAGGCCCCAGCGCTCCCGATCCAATTCATTATGGTAGGCTTCCTTCAGATACGGCACGCCGACCAGCCGCCCGTCATTGCGATAGGTCCAGCCGTGATAGGCGCAGGTGAAGGTGGCGGCATTGCCGATCTCGGCGCGGCACAACCGGTTGCCGCGATGGCGGCAGACATTCAGAAAGGCGTGCACTTGGCCTGCCGTGTCGCGCACCACCAAAACCGGGTCTTCGCCCATGTAAGTGGTAAAGAAATCGCCGGGTTGCGGGATCTGGCTCTCATGACACAGAAAGAGCCAGCAACGGGCAAATATCCGCTCCAACTCCTGCTGATAAATATCCGGCTCGATGAAGATGCGGCGACTGATCGAGCCTTTCTCGGCATCGACCAACCCGAGCGTATCGGTTTCCATCGGTTGTCACCTCATTGGTTCTGCGGGGTGCGACGCGGCACACGTAGCATTGATCCGGCGTCGACCGTCACAATGGTTCCGGTGATGCCTCTGGCGCTGGTCCTCGAGCTCAGGAATACATACGTCCCGGCAAGATCCGCGGGCTGAAGTGCCAGCTGCAGCGGGTTGCCGCCGCGCAGCCGCTCCTCTGTGCCGGGATCGGTAAATTGCGAGCGGTCGTCCTGGCGAAGAACTGCCAAACCACGCAGATCCGTGATCGTGCCGCCGGGGGCGACACCGTTGACCCGGACGCGCGGCCCGACTTCCACCGCAAGCTGCCGGATCAACCCGACGACCGCATGCTTCGAAGCGGTATAGAGAGTTCCACCGCCGCCGGAATTCAATCCCGCGACCGATGCGGTAAATACCATCGAGCCTTCCGTCTTTATCAGTTCCGGTAGAGCCGCCTTCGCGCCAAAGAAGCAACCCTTGACATTGACCCCGAACAACTCGTCAAAGGCTTCGGAAAGCCTTTCTTCCGGAAAGTCGGCCAGCGCGGCATAGACATCGAAGACCCCGGCGTTGCCGACAAAGATGTCGAGGCGGCCGAAGGCGCCGACGGTTTCGGCGACAGCGTGTTTATTGTCTGCGAGTTGGGCCACGTCGCCGGTGCGGGCGACCACCGCATTGCCGAACTCCGCCCGCAATTGCTCGGCCCTGGCCGCGATGCGGTCCAGGACCCCGACACGCGCACCCTCTTCGACAAAACGCTTCACCACCGCGCGGCCGATGCCCGAGCCCCCGCCTGTGACGAGCGCCACCTGCCCATCGAGCCAACCCATGCCCAGGTCCTCCTCTCGGACGCCGACCGCGCTCTCTGGGCGCTGCCCTCGCTGAGGCCGGCCGGCGCGTCGATCTTCGCCTCTCGGTCTCGTCATGGCAAGCGACGCAAATCCCCCGGGGCCGCTCCGCACGTGCCCAATGGCATCGGGGGGCGTTTGGGCTCAGAATGGGGTTTTCGCGGGCAGCAGGAGGCAGCCATGAGCGAGGAGAATGCAAAACTCGCTGGACCCGACTTTGCCGAGGGGGTTCCCGTCGCGGACCTCGCCGAGGGCGGCATGATCTTGGGGCAAGTCGCGGGCGAAGCGGTGTTGCTCGCGCGCAACGGCGGCGCGCTGTTCGCCATCGGCGCGGAGTGTACCCATTATCACGGTCCGCTCGCCGAGGGGGTCCTCGTCGCCGATACCGTCCGCTGCCCATGGCACCACGCCTGCTTCAGCCTGCGCAGCGGGGAGGCGTTGCGTGCGCCGGCGCTCAACCCGGTGACGTGTTGGCGGGTCGAGCAACGGGACGGGACGATCTATGTCCGTGAAAAGCTCGAGCCCGCCCGACGGCCGGCACGGACGGCCGCGGATGCCGCTCCGGAGTCGATCGTCATCATCGGCGGTGGTGCCGCGGGAAATGCCGCGGCCGAGATGCTGCGGCGCGAGGGCTACGCCGGCCCGGTCACGATGGTGAGCGCCGACGACGCGGGGCCTTACGATCGGCCCAATCTGTCCAAGGATTATCTCGCCGGCACGGCACCCGAAGAATGGATACCCCTGCGCTCCTCCGAGTTCTACGCCGAGCGGGGAATCGAGCTAAAGCTCGGTGTCCGCGCGATGGCAATCGAGGCCAAGGCTCGCGAGATCCGGCTCGCTGACGGCAGCCGGCATCATTACGGCGCGCTGCTCCTCGCCACCGGCGCCACGCCGGTCCGGCTCGATATTCCCGGCGGCAATCTTCCGCATATCCATTATCTGCGAACGCTCGCCGACAGCCGGGCACTGATCGCCGCGGCGACGACCGCGCGTCGGGCGGTCGTCATCGGCGCGAGCTTCATCGGGCTCGAGGTCGCGGCGTCATTGCGCAAGCGGGGGCTCGCGGTGGATGTCGTGGCACCCGAAGCGCGCCCGATGGAAAACGTGCTCGGCCAGGAAGTCGGCGACCTCGTGCGCCAGGTCCACGAGGAGCACGGCGTCGCCTTCCATCTCGGCACCACGCCCGCTTCGTTCGATCGGAACCGTGTCACCTTGCGGACCGGGGACCAGCTCGACGCCGACTTTGTGGTCGTCGGCATCGGCGTGCGGCCCGAGACGGCACTCGCCGAGCAGGCCGGCATCACGGTCGATCGCGGCGTCACCGTCGACGCGTATCTCGAGACGAGTATTCCCGGGATTTGGGCCGCCGGCGACATCGCAAGATGGCCCGACCGGCTGACAGGCGAGCAGATCCGCATCGAGCACTGGGTCGTCGCCGAACGGCAGGGTCAGACGGCCGCACGCAACATGCTCGGTGCGCGCGAACGGTTCGACGCGGTGCCGTTCTTCTGGACCCAGCAGCACGACCTGCAGCTTTCCTACGTCGGGCACGCGGCGAAATGGGACCGCGTCGAGATCGACGGAAGCCTCGCGGCGAAGGACTGCACGGTGACCTACCGCCAAGGTGGCCGCAAATTGGCGGTGCTGACGATCGCGCGCGACCGCGACAGCCTCGCTGCCGAGGTCGAGCTCGAAGGGATGATCGCGGCCGGCACATGACCGCTTCCCGACCGGGAAATACCCGGAAAAATTTTATTTCGGACCGGATTCTCTCCCGCCAAGGTATTGATATTGCGTTATTTATCGGGAAAATTCCCGAGCAAGCAAACCGGGAATTCGGATGGGCTTAACCGGGAATGGATGCGCATGATCCGGGAATTCTGACGACGATTTGACGCACTGGCGCGATCCCGCTTGCGGGATAAGCACGTGGCCCGGAGGCGACAAAACCGAGCATATGGTAGACTTCGGCGGGTGCAGCAAGGAGTGCCCGACGGATGAAGGGGCCCGGCGCCGGCGCCGCCCTGTTGATGCCGCATGAGAGCGGCCGCGGGGCCGCGCTGTCGATCCGACTGAGCGCGGTGATCGTGACGGCGACGATCGATGAGCCGCGCGTGCTGACGGTGCGCATCGGCCGCGACCCGATCGAGGCATTGCCGTCCGGCCCCCTGGAGGTCGAGCATCGCACCCTCGAAGTAGGGCTGCGTGCCTGGGTCGAGCGGCAGACGAGCCAAAAACTGGGCTATGTCGAGCAGCTCTACACCTTCGGTGACCGCGACCGCGTCGAAGACGCGCGGGCGGGGCGCGCGCTGACGGTGGCTTATCTCGCACTGGTCCGCGAAGTGCGGCCGGGCGGCGCAGGCGAGGCGGCGTGGCAGAGCTGGTACCGCTATTTCCCTTGGGAGGACTGGCGCGCCGGGCGGGCGGCGACGCTCCCGCCGCTCGAAGCGCGTCTCGGCGCATGGGCGAGGCAAGCAGCGAGTGAGACGGAACGGCGACTGCGCGTAGAGAGGCTGGGTCTCGCCTTCGCCCGATCGTGGAACGAGGAGCTCGTCCTCGAACGCTATGAGCTGCTCTACGAGGCGGGGCTGATCCAGGAGTCTTGGCGCGATCTCGGGCGGCCGGCCCTGCCGGGCGATGGTTTGGTTTTCGGCGTACCGATGGCGGCCGATCACCGGCGGGTCCTCGCCACCGCAATCGGCCGCCTGCGCGGCAAGATCAAGTATCGACCGGTCGTTTTCGAGCTTATGCCGCCCTCCTTCACCTTGTTGCAGCTGCAGCGCACCGTCGAGGCGCTGTCGGGAGTGCGACTGCACAAGCAAAATTTCCGGCGTCTCGTCGAGCACCAGGGTCTGGTCGAAGAGACCGGCAGGATCAGCGCCGAGACCGGCGGCCGGCCGGCGCGGCTCGTACGGTTCCGGCGCGAGGTGCTGCTCGAACGGCCGGCGCCTGGACTGCGGCTGCGCGCCGGACGCCGTGTGACAGTATCTTGACAGCGCGGTTTCGCGGCTTATTCTCATATCTAGCATAATTGGAGGCCGGGCAAAATTTCGCCCGGCTTTTCCAGACTCGGGTAATGCTCATACTGAGTATAATGGAGGAGATGACGCGATGCTCCAAACCGATTCCCCGACCCCGACCTTGCCGATGCCCGAGCTCTACCGGCGGGTGGAGCGGCATATCCCGCCCTTCGAATGGACCATCCTGGCCGACGACATCGCCGCCATCCTGCGGCTCAAGCGGGAGCGCAATGCGGTCGTCCTGGCGCACAATTACCAGACGCCGGACATCTTCCACACGGTCGCCGACATCGTCGGCGACAGCTTGGCGCTCGCCCGCGAAGCCGAGCGCACGGATGCCGACGTGATCGTGCTGGCCGGCGTCCATTTCATGGCCGAGACCGCCAAGCTCCTAAATCCCGGAAAGACCGTGCTGATCCCCGATCTCGAGGCCGGCTGCTCGCTCGCCGCTTCGATCACGGCGGCGGACATCCGGCTGTTGCGCGAGCGCCACCCGGGTGTGCCGATCGTGACCTATGTCAACACCTCGGCCGCGGTGAAGGCGGAGTCCGATATTTGCTGCACTTCGAGCAACGCCAAGAAGATCATCGAAGGGCTCGGGGTGCCACGCGTGATCATGCTGCCCGACGAGTATCTGGCGCAAAACACAGCGGCACAGACCAAGGTCGAGATCATCGCTTGGAGCGGCCATTGCGAGGTGCATGAACGCTTTACGCCCGAGGACATCAGGAGTCTGCGCGAGAGCCATCCCGGGATCATCGTGCTGGCGCATCCCGAATGCCCGCCCGAGGTCATCGCCGAATGCGACTTCAGCGGTTCGACCGCCGCGATGGCCGGCTATGTCGGGAAGGAGCGGCCGGCCCGCGTCGTGCTGCTGACCGAGTGCTCGATGAGCGACAACGTTGCGCTCCAATATCCCGATCTCGAATTCGTTCGGCCCTGCAATCTCTGCCCGCACATGAAGCGGATCACCCTGCCAAAGATCCGCCGCAGCCTCGAAACCATGACCCACGAGGTGACCGTCGACCCGGCGATTGCCGACCGGGCGCGCCGCACGGTCGAGCGCATGCTGGAGATGGGCTGATCGTGGATTTCACCCGCAACCAAACCCCGTCATGGCCGGCCTCCGAGCCGGCCATCCGCACCTTCCGCTGCGACCGGCGAGGACGTGGATCACCGGGACAGGCCCGGTGATGACGACACCGGCGGTCCCGAAGGGAAGCCTGGTATGACGATGCGGCTTCTCGTCGAGCCCGTCGTCCGTGCAGCACTGCTGGAGGATCTGGGCCGCGCCGGCGACATCACGAGCGAAGCGGTGGTACCGGCGGAGGCAACGCTCGAGGCGGTGATCGCGGCGCGCCAGCCGGGTGTCTTGGCCGGGCTCGATGCCGCACTGCTCGCCTTCGAGTTGCTCGACCCGATGTTGCGTATCGAGCGGCTGCGCGCCGATGGGGACCGGATCTCACCTGGCGAGACGGTTGCTCAAATCAGCGGCCGGGCTCGCGGGATGCTGGGTGCCGAGCGCACCGCGCTCAACCTGCTCAGCCGAATGTCCGGGGTCGCCACAGCGACACGGGCGTTGGCCGACGCGATCGCCGGCTACAAGGCCAAGATCGTCTGCACCCGCAAGACGACGCCCGGGCTACGCGCGCTCGAAAAGGAGGCCGTCCGTCTCGGCGGCGGCGCCAACCACCGTTTCGGGCTCGACGATGCGATGCTGATCAAGGACAACCACATTGTGCTCGCCGGCGGGGTGCGCCAAGCGCTCGAGCGGGCGCAACGCCATGCCGGGCATCTCGTCAAGATCGAGCTCGAAGTCGATACCCTCGACCAGCTCGCCGAGGCGCTGGAGGTTGGCGTCGACGCCGTATTGCTCGACAACATGACGCCGGAGACCCTGCGCCGAGCAGTGGCCATGGTGGGCGGCCGCGCCGTCACCGAAGCCTCCGGGCGGATCACCCTCGAAACCGCCTCTGCCGTCGCTGCGACCGGGGTCGACCTGATCTCCTGCGGCTGGATCACCCACAGCGCCCCGATCCTCGATCTCGGGCTCGATATCGAAGGCTAAATCCGTTCGGACGGTTGTATCGAAGCGGTATCGGCGCTATGTGACTACTGTAGTCACATAGGAGACGAGGCGTGCGAACGCTCAGTTTGCGCGATGCCAAGGCTTCTCTCTCTGCCGTTATAGAAGCGGCCGAGCGAGGCGAGGCGACGACCATCACCAAACATGGCAGGCCCGCTGCAGTCGTCGTGCCGCTGGAGGAGGCAAAACGCATTTATTCGAATGATCGGCCGAGCTTTGCGGGTCTGCTGATGAGCATCCCGGAGGATCTCGAAACCGAGCGCGATCTATCAGCGCTGCGCGTACCCGATCTATGAGAGGTTGGCTTCTCGACACCAATGTCGTGAGCGCGTTCGGTCCCGGGAAGCGCCCCATACCTCCCAAATCAGCCGCTTGGTTTCGAACCCGGACCGAAGCGCTGTACCTGACGACGATCAGTGCTGCCGAAGTCGAGGCGGGCATCGCCAAACTGCGCCGAACCGGCTCTGGCCGGCGAGCCGATAATTTGCGCCGATGGTTCGATCGCATCCTCGACGATTATGAGGATCGCCTTCTGTCCTTTGACCTTGCCGCGGCGCGGATCGCCGGCGCGCTCGGCGACGCAGCTGAGGCCGAGGGACGGCATCCCGGCTTCGCCGAGGTCGCTATTGCCGCGATCGCGAAGTCGCGCGGATTTGTGATCCTGACCCTGAACCTGCGCCATTTCGAGCCGCTGGGGGTCGAGACGCTCAATCCGTTCAACGGGGTGTGAGACGCTCGACCAAATATCGCTCTCCGCGAATTGTGCGGTATGATGCGCTTAACGATAACCCGTAGCAGGGTGGGCTGTTTGAGCCATGGCCTCGACCCGCCGTCTTGCCGCGATCCTCGCCGACGATGTGGCGGGCTATTCGCGCCTGATGGGCGCCGACGAGGAGGGCACCCTCGAACGCCTGAAGGCGCATCGCCGGCAATTGATCGATCCGAAGATCGCGGAGCATCACGGCCGCATCGTCAAGACCACCGGCGACGGCGTGCTGGTGGAATTTCCGAGCGTCGTCGACGCGGTGCGCTGCGCTGCCGAGGTGCAACGCGGAATGCTCGACCGCGAGCCCGGGCTTTCCGACGAGCGGCGTATCAGGCTGCGCATCGGCGTCAATCTCGGCGACATAATTGCCGAGGGTGACGACATTTTCGGCGACGGTGTCAATGTCGCCGCCCGGCTGGAAGCGCTCGCCGAACCCGGCGGCGTCTGCGTCTCTGGCACTGTGCGCGACCAGATCCGCGGCAAGCTGCCCTACCCACTCGATGACCGAGGCGAGCAGGGCGTCAAGAACATTGCTCTGCCCGTGCGGGTCTATGCGTTGCGCCCCGAGGCCGTCGCCGAGCTGCCGGCGACGGGCTTCCCGGTTGCGACGCCGCGCCGCCGACCCATCATTCGCGTCGCGATCGCGGCGGCCGCCGTCGCCGCGGTGCTGCTCATTGCCGGCAGCGCGTGGTGGCTTTGGCCGGCGGCGAAACCCTCATCGGGACTGGCGGTCGCCGCCAACACGTCAATTGCGCAACCGCTTGTGGCGCCGCGCCTGTCGATCGTGGCCCTGCCGTTCGCCAATCTCAGCAGCGACCCCGATCAGGAATATTTTGCCGACGGCATCACAGAGGACGTGACGACGGATTTGTCGCGCATCGCAAACAGCTTTGTGATCTCGCACAACACCGCGTTCACCTACCGGAACAAGTCGGTGGACACCAAGGAGATTGGCCGCGAGCTCGGTGTTCGCTATGTGCTCGAAGGAAGCGTGCGACGATCGGGCAATAAGGTCCGGGTCAATGCCCAATTGATCGACGCCGAGACCGACGCGCATTTGTGGGCCGAGCAGTTCGACGGCGACATCGGCGAACTATTCGTGCTGCAAAACGAGATCACCAGGCGCATTGCCATTGCTCTCAATCTCGCGCTGACGAGCAAAGAGGCGGCGAGGCCTACCGAGAACCCGGACGCGATAGATTACCTTCTTCAGGCGCGTGCCGCGTACTGGAAGGGGAACTCGCGTGATCAAAATGCGGAAACGCTGAGGCTTTACGAACGCGCGTTGACACTCGATCCACGCTCGGTCGAAGCGCAAAGCCAGGTGGCGAATCACTTGGCGGTCAGAGCGGGCTCGTTATGGAGCGACACACCGGCTGCCGACTTCCAACGCGCCGAAAAGCTTGTCGAAGAGGCGCTCGCCACGGCCCCGCGGGACTTTCTCGTGCACTACGCCAAAGGTTCAGTATTGCGCTGGCAAGGTCGGTGCGAAGAGGCTATTCCCGAGTATTAGATGGCGCTTGCACTCAATCCAAACTGGCTGAACTCGTTGGACTTTCTAGCCTGGTGCAAACTGATGACCGGCTCAACAGAGGAACCGATCCCGCTCGAGGAACAGGCTATCCGCCTCAGTCCACGAGATGCCTTCACAAGCAATTTTTGCAGTCGCATTGGGCTGGTCCACTTACTGCAGTCGCAAATCGACGATGCGATCTTGTGGTACGAAAAGGCTCGCACGTCAAATCCGGGAGTACCATTCCCACACGCCTATCTCGCCGCCTCCTACGCCCTCAAGGGCGAGATCGATCGTGCATCGGTCGAATTGAACGAAGCCCGGAGGCTGGCCCCCCGACGGTCGCTATTCGAGCATCGCCCATGTAAGAGCCACCGGGACCACAGGCGGGCCGGGATATTGGGGTGTGCCGAAAATCCGCGCACTGTTCGAAGCCACTTATTTCGCCGGCCTGCGCAAGGCCGGCATGCCCGAGGAGTAATGGCTGCGACCCGCCGTCTCGCCGCGATCCTCGCCGCCGATGTGGCGGGCTATTCGCGGCTGATGGGTGCGGACGAGGAAGGCACGCTCGCTCGCCTCAAGGCGCACCGCCGGCAGCTGATCGACCCGAAGATCGGGCAGCATCATGGCCGCATCATCAAGACCACCGGCGACGGTCTGCTCGCGGAGTTTTCTAGCGTTATCGACGCGGTGCGGTGTGCTGCCGAGGTGCAGCGCGGCATGCTCGACCGCGAGCCAGAGGTGCCGGACGAGCGGCGCATCCGGTGGCGCATCGGCATCAACCTCGGCGACGTGATCGCCGAGGAAGGCGACATCTTTGGCGACGGGGTCAATGTCGCCGCTCGCCTCGAAGCATTGGCCGAGCCCAGTGGGATCTGCGTTTCCGGCGTCGTGCGCGACCAGATCCGCGGCAAGCTGCCCTACCCGCTCGACGACCGAGGCGAGCAGAATGTCAAAAACATCGCTCTCCCAGTGCGGGTCTATGCGATGCGGCCCGAAACAATCGCCGACCTGCCTGCGCCGGGCATACCGGTCGCGACTCCACGTAGGCCGGCTGCTGGCCGGGCGATAATCGCGGCGGCCGCCGTCGCCGCGGTTCTGATCGCCGCCGGCGGCACTTGGTGGCTGTGGCCGGCGACCAAGTCCGCGCCAACGCCCGCATTAGCCGCCACAACGTCAATCGCGCAACCCCTCGTGGCGCCGCGTCTGTCGATCGTCGTATTGCCGTTCGCCAATCTCAGCAGCGACCCGGATCAGCAATATTTCGCCGACGGTATCACCGACGATCTGACAACCGATCTGTCGCGCATCGCCAACAGTGTCGTGATCTCGCGGAACACCGCGTTCACCTATCGGAACAAGCCGGTCGACACCAAGCAGATCGGCCATGATCTCGGGGTGCGCTATGTACTAGAAGGAAGCGTCCGGCGGTCGGGCAGCAAGGTCCGGGTCAATGCCCAGCTGATCGACGCCGAGACCGATGCGCATCTGTGGGCCGACCAATTCGACGGCAATGTCGGTGATTTGTTCGCGCTTCAGAACGAGATCACCAGTCGGATCGCCATTGCCCTGAACCTCGAGCTGACCAGCCGAGAGGCCGCTAGGCCAAGCGGCAACCCTGACGCTCTGGACTACATCCTTCGCGGACGCGCCGCATACTGGAAGCCCAATTCACGTGAGAAATGGGCTGAGACGATCGGCTTGTTCGAGCACGCCCTGGCGCTGGATCAGCATTCGGTCGAGGCGCAGGCATGGTTGGCGAATGCGCTGGTGGCCCGCGCGGGAGATGGATCGTCCGACGACGCCGCTGACACGCGCCGAGCCGAAGAACTTGTAGGCGAGGCCCTGGCAGCAGCCCCTCGCAACTGGTTTGCCATTATGCCAAAGGCGGGATCCGGCGCTCTCAGGGCCGATGCGAGGAGGCTATTTCCGAATACGAAACGACCCTCGCGCTCAATCCGAACTGGATCAACGCCTTGGACTTTCTCGCCCATTGTAAATTCATGACCGGGTCAATCGAGGAAGCAATCCCGCTTTTGGAGCACGCGATCCGTCTCAGCCCGGAGGATCCCTACCTCAACAACTTTTACAACGACATGGGCACTGTGGATCTGTTGCTGTCGCGCCCCGACGAGGCGATCGTTTGGTTCGAGAAGGCGCGCAGTCCCCTTCTCGGTTTCCCCTACAGCTTTCTTGCTGCGATATACGCGCTCAAAGGTGAGGCCGAGAAAGGCGCTGCGAACCTTGCGGAGGCGCGGCGGATATTCCCGGACGGTCGTTATTCGAGCATCGCCCGCAGGACAGCTGCGGGCTTTGGAGCGGGACCCGGATATTGGGGCGTGCCGAAGGTCGCTGCTTTATTCGAAGCCACCTACTTTGCCGGCTTGCGCAAGGCCGGCATGCCCGAGGAGTAAATGGCCGCGACCCGCCGTCTCGCCGCGATCCTCGCCGCCGACGTGGCGGGCTATTCGCGCCTGATGGGGAATGATGAGGAGGGGACGCTCGAACGGCTCAAAGCGCATCGCCGAGAGCTGATCGATCCAAAGATCGGGGAGCACCGGGGCCGCATCGTCAAGACCACCGGCGACGGCGTGCTGGCGGAATTCGCCAGCGTCGTCGACGCGGTGCGCTGTGCGGCCGAAGTGCAGCGCAGCATGCTCGACCGCGAGCCCGAGCTCCCCGACGAGCGGCGCATCCGGTTTCGCATCGGCATCAATCTCGGCGACGTCATTGTCGAGAGCGACGACATCTTTGGCGACGGGGTCAATGTCGCGGCGCGCCTGGAGGCGGTGGCCGAGCCCGGCGGGATCTGCATCTCGCGGATGGTGCGCGACCAGATTCGTGGGAAGCTTCCCTACCCGTTCGAGGATCGGGGCGAACAGAGCGTCAAAAATATCGAGCATCCCGTCCGGGTCTATGCACTGCGCCCCGAGGCGATCGCCGATTTGCCGGTGACGAGCTTGCCGTCGGCCGCATCAATCACTCAACTCAGCGCCGCGCCACGCCTGTCGATCGTGGTGCTCCCCTTCACCAATCTCAGCAGCGACCAAGAGCAACAATATTTCGCGGACGGGATCACTGAGGATTTGACGACCGATTTGTCGCGGATTGCGGACATGTTCGTGATCTCGCGCAATACCGCGTTCACTTATCGGAACAAACCGGTCGACACAAAGCAGATCGGCCGCGACCTAGGCGTGCGCTATGTCCTCGAGGGGAGTGTCCGGCGGTCGGGCGACCAGGTCCGGGTCAGTGCCCAGCTGATAGATGCCGAGATTGATGCGCATCTGTGGGCCGAGCGCCTCGACCGCAACACGAGCGACCTGTTCGCTCTGCAAGACGAGATCACCAGCCGGATCGCTGTCGCGCTTAACCTCGCGCTGGTTGCCGCGGAGGCCGCCCGACCGACCGCTAATCCCGACGCGCTGGACTACATTTTCCGGGGACGCGCAGCGTCTAATAAGCCGCCATCGCGCGACAAATATGCGGCTTCGATCAGCTTATACGAGCGCGCGTTGGAGCTCGATCCGCGGTCTGTCGAGGCGCAGAGCTTGTTGGCGGGCGCGCTCATGGCCCGTGTCCTTAATAACATGTCCGACGCGGCCGCGGCCGACATCGTGCGCGCGGAAGGGCTCGCCAGGCAAGCCTTGGCAGCCTCGCCGCTCACGCCGCTGGCGCATTACGCCAAAGGCCAGGTGCTGCGCGCGCAGCGCCGATACGAGGAGGCCATTCCCGAATACGAGACGGCGCTTGCGTCCAATCGCAACTGGGTGGACGCATTACATCATCTCGGCCAGTGCAAGCTCTTCGCCGGGGCGATGGAGGAGACGATCCCGCTCGTGGAGCAAGCGATCCGCCTGAGCCCCCGAGATCCCCAGCTCGGGATTTGGTACCAAGAGATTGGGCGCGTGCATCTGCTGCAATCGCGCACCGACGAGGCGATCGTCTGGCACGAAAAGGCGCGCAATGCTGCTCCGGCCCAACCTTACATCCGTGCTTGGCTTGCCTCTGCCTATGCCCTCAAAGGCGAAACTGAACGCGCCGCCGTCGAACTCGCCGAAGCCCGAAGGCTGAGCGGTGACAATCGTTTTTCCAGCATCGCCCGGCTGAAGGCCTTGGGATATTTCCGTGCCTTGGTCGAAACGACATTTTTCGCAGGCCTGCGCAAAGCCGGAATGCCCGAGGAGTAATGGCCTCGACCCGCCGTCTTGCCGCGATCCTCGCCGCCGATGTGGCGGGCTATTCGCGCCTGATGGGCGCCGACGAAGAAGGCACACTCGAACGCCTCACGGCGCATCTCGTCGAACTGGTCGATCCGAAGATCGAGGAGCACCACGGCCGCACCGTCAAGAATACCGGCGATGGCGTGCTCGCCGAATTTCCGAGTGTGGTGGATGCCGTGCGCTGCGCCGTGGAGGTCCAGCGTGGGATGATCAACCGCGAGCCCGAGCTGCCCGAGGAGCGGCGCATCAGGTTCCGCATCGGCGTCAATCTCGGCGACGTGATCGTCCAGGAACACGACATCTTCGGCGACGGAGTCAATGTCGCGGCCCGTCTGGAGGCACTCGCCGAGCCCGGTGGCATTTGCGTCTCACGCATGGTGAGAGACCAAATCCGTGACAGGCTCCCCTACCCGTTCGACGATTTGGGCGAGCAGAGCGTCAAAAATATCGCGCGGCCAGTGCGAGCTTATGCGTTGCGACCCGAAGGGCTCTCTGCTCAGTTGCGCCCTCGATTACCAACGTCGAGACGTCGGTGGCCTCTCGTTGGCGCGACTACTGCGGTGGCACTTGTCATCCCGTGCCTCGCGTGGTGGTTTTGGCCGGTGGCGATCTCTCCTCCCGGAGCCGGGAAGCCCTCCGACCTAGCGACTGCCGTTGCAACGCCGATGGCCACTGCTCCGGCCGCCACCTCAATCTCGCAGCCCTTCCTCACGCCCCGCCTGTCAATCGTCGTATTGCCGTTCGCCAATCTCAACAACGACCCCGACCAACAATATTTCGCCGATGGGATCACAGAGGATCTGACGACCGATCTGTCGCGGCTTGCGGACATGTTCGTGATCTCGCGCAATACCGCGTTCACTTACAGGAACAAGCCCATTGACACGAGGCAGATTGGCCGCGAATTGGGCGTGCGCTATGCGCTTGAAGGGAGCGTCCGGCGTTCGGGCAGCCAGCTCCGTGTGAGCGCCCAGCTCATCGATGCCGCGACCGACGCGCATCTTTGGGCGGAACGGTTCGACAGCGATACGGGCAATCTGATCACCCTGCAAAACGAAATCACGAGCCGGATCGCAGTTGCCCTCAACATCGAACTGACCAGGAGAGAGGCCGCCCGGCCGACCGAGCATCCCGACGCGCTGGACTACATTCTCCGGGGACGTGCGGCGTATTGGAAGCCTAATTCGCGGGAAAAATGGGCGGAGACGATCAGCCTTTTCGAGCATGCATTGAGGCTCGATCCGCAATCCGTCGAGGCACAGAGCTGGCTGGCCAACGCGCTCGCGATCCAAGTGGCGAACGGGTATGCCAGCTCAGGCACCGCCGAAATCCAACGTGCGGAAGAGCTCGTGGGGAAAGCCCTAGCGGCATCGCCGCGCAACTGGTTTGCGCATTACGCCAAAGGAACATTGCGGCGTATTGTCCAGCACCGATGCGACGAAGCCATTCCCGAATATGAGATCGCGCTCGCGCTGAATCCATATTGGATGAATACATTGGTGGGTCTCGGCTCGTGCAAGCTCCTGACCGGGTCAATAGAGGAGGTGATACCACTCTCGGAGCAAGCGATCCGCTTGAGCCCACGCGATCCCTATATCGGGATCCCTTTTTTCCAGATCGGGCAGGTGCATCTGCTGCAATCGCGCACCGACGAGGCGATCGTCTGGTTCGAAAGAGCGCGTAGCGCTTTTCCGGGATATCCAGTACCACACGCGTGGCTTAGCTCCGCTTATGCCCTCAAAGGCGAGACCGCACGCGCCACAGCAGAACTCGGGGAAGCCCGCAGGGAAGGCCGGGGCGAAAATTCTTATTTGAGCATTGCCCACCTGAGGGGTGTCGAAGATTTTGGGGTGCCGAAGGTCCGCGCCTTGTTCGAAGCGACCTATCTCGCCGGGTTGCGCAAGGCCGGAATGCCGGAATAGTGATGGCCTCGACCCGCCGTCTCGCCGCGATCCTCGCCGCTGATTTGGCGGGTTATTCGCGCCTGATGGGGATTGATGAGGAAGGCACACTCGAACGTCTCAAGAGGCATCGTCGGCAGCTGATCGACCCCAAAATCGCCGAGCACCATGGCCGCGTCGTCAAGACCACCGGCGACGGGCTGCTGGCGGAGTTCGCGAGCGTCGTCGATGCCGTGCGGTGTGCCGCTGAGGTGCAGCGCGGGATGCTCGACCGCGAACCCGGTATCCCCGACGACCGCCTGATCAGGTTCCGGATCGGCATCAATCTCGGCGACGTAATTGCCGATGGCGACGACATCTTTGGCGACGGCGTCAATGTCGCAGCGCGCCTAGAAGCCCTCGCCGAGCCAGGGGGGATGTGCGTTTCGGGCACGGTGCGCGACCAGATCCGCGGCAAGCTGCCCTACCCGTTCGAGGACAGGGGCGAGCAGAGCGTAAAGAACATTGCTCTCCCGGTGCGCGTCTACGCGCTGCGCCCCGAAACTATCGCCGAACTGCCGGCAATGGGCCTCCCAGTCGCCGTGCCCTATCGCCGATCCGCCATCCGCCTTGCAATTGCAGCGGGCGGCATGACGGCGGTTGTCGTCATCGGCGTCGGTGCCTGGTGGCTCTGGCCGGCAACAAAATCTGCTTCGACACCGACGGTGGCAGCCGCAACGTCGATCGCACAAACTCTCACTGCACCCCGCCTGTCGATCGTCGTCCTGCCCTTTGCCAATCTCAGCAGTGACCCCGAGCAGCAATACTCGCCGATGGAATCACCGAAGATGTGACGACCGATCTCTCGCGCATCGAAAACAGTTTTGTGATCTCGCGCAATACCGCGTTCACTTACAAGGACAAGCGAGTCGACACGAAGCAGATCGGCCGCGAGCTGGGCATCCGTTATGTTCTCGAAGGCAGTGTTCGGCGGTCGGGCAACAAGGTTCGTGTCAACGCCCAGCTGATCGACGCCGAGAGCGAAGCGCATCTGTGGGCCGAGCAGTTCGACGGCGACATTGGCGATCTGTTCGCGCTACAAAACGAGATCACCAGCCGCATCGCCATTGCCCTCAACCTCGAGCTGACCAGCAGGGAGGCCACCCGGCCGACCGAGCAGCCCGATGCGCTCGATCACCTCCTGCGAGGTCGCGCCGCGTATTGGGATTGGCAGAGGGCGCGCTCGCGTGATCGCTTGGCGGAAACGACAAGGCTGTTCGAGCGTGCGCTGGTGCTCGATCCGCGATCTGTCGAGGCGGAAAGTTGGGTGGCGCTTATGCTCTATTTCCGGGAAGGAAGTGGATGGAGCGAATCACCAGCAGCTGATTTGCAGCGGGCGGATGAGCTTGTCGGACGAGCCCTGGAGGCATCGCCGCGTGACTGGTTCGCACATCACGTCAAAGGCGGCCTGCTGCTGCGCTCTCAAGGCCGATGTGATGAGGCCATTCCCGAATACGAGACGGCGCTGGCGCTCAATCGAAACTGGTTGGGCGCGTTAAACCAACTCGCCTGGTGCAAGATCATGACCGGTTCGATCGAGGACGCCATCCCGCTCTTGGAGCAAGCGATCCGGCTCAGCTCTCGCGATCCTCTGATCCGCATTTTTTATACTAACATTGGCATCGCCCATCTGCTGCAATCGCACACCGATGAGGCGATCCTCTGGTTCGAAAAGGCGCGCGGCATGGCATCCGGCTGGCCTTATAGCTTTCTCGCCGCCATTTATGGGCTCAGAGGCGAGACGGACAAAGCCGCCGCCGAGCTTGCCGAAGCGCGGAGGCAGTTCCCCGACGGTCGTTATTCGAGCATCGCCCGCCGGAAAGCGCAGGGAATGTATTCAATACCCGGATATTGGGGGGCGCCAAAGGTCGCGGCCTTATTCGAGGCCACCTATTTTGCCGGCTTGCGCAAGGCGGGCATGCCCGAGGAGTGAACGGGCCTGGGATCTATCGATGGGTGCTGGTCAGACGTCAAATTCCAAGAAATCCAGCAGAAATCACCGGGACTTTGCCGGCTCGCGCGAATGCCCCGCGGCTCTGCCGGCTCTTCATTGACCAACGCCGAAAATGTGTAAATATTGGCGCACGAGTTGGAGATCACGCGGTGTTCATGCGGGATCCCCGAGACGAACCGAATCAGGGTAGCCGCACGGCTGGAACGGGACGGATGGGCAGTTCGGCACGGCAGCAACCATGACGTTTACAAACATCCCCCAAAGCCTGGTCGGATCGTGGTGGCGTGCCACCGAACTTTGTCGATCGGCGTTGGCTGAGCGATCGCGAGGATCGCGGGTTGGGTCGGCTGAGAGAAGGAGACCACGGCAATGGCGCGATATGTAGCACTGGTCGACGGTAAGGCCGGCGCCTATGGAGTTACCGTCCCCGATCTCCCTGGCTGCACATCGGGCGGCCGTACGACCGACGAGGCACTGCGCAACGCCATCGAGGCCGTCCGCCTTTGGGCTGAGGATGCGATCGCGGACGGCGAGGCGCTGCCGCAACCTCGCTCCGTTGAGACGCTACGCGCCGATCCGGAAATTGCGGAGGCGATCGCCGAAGGTGCCGCTCTCGCAATCGTCCCTCTGCTGCTCGACGCCGGGCGTCCGGCCAAAGCCAATCTGTCGATCGACGCCGGGCTTCTCGCCGCTATCGACGAGGCAGCCCAAGCACGCGGCCTGACCCGGTCCGCATTCCTCGCGACAGCCGCGCGCGAGAAAATCGAAAGCGGGGACTGAGACCCTAAGCTGGCCCTGAGCCGGGTGGGCTGCTGCAACCATGGCCTCGACCCGCCGTCTCGCAGCAATCTTCGCCGCCGATGTGGCGGGCTATTCGCGCCTGATGGGTACGGATGAGGAGGGCACGCTCGAACGGCTCAAGGCGCTGCGCCGACAGCTGATCGATCCGAAGATCGCCGAGCGCCATGGCCGGATCGTCAAGACCACCGGTGACGGCCTGCTCGCGGAGTTTCCGAGCGTCGTCGATGCGGTGCGCTGTGCGGCCGAGGTGCAGCGCGGCATGCTCGACCGCGAACCCGAGGTACCCGACGAGCGGCGCATCCGGCTGCGCATCGGCATCAATCTCGGTGACGTTATCGCCGAGGGCGACGACATCTTTGGCGACGGGGTCAATGTCGCGGCACGCCTCGAAGCGCTGGCGGAGCCCGGCGGGATCTGTATTTCCGGCATGGTTCACGACCAGATCCGCGATAAGCTTCCCTACCTGTTCGCGGATCGCGGCGAGCAGAGCGTCAAGAACATCGCGCGACCCGTACGGGTCTATGCGCTTCGCCTCGAAGATCGATCGGCGTCGAGGGAGCCGATCGCGACAACGCGTCATCGGGTCACTGGCATCGCAACCGGGCTGGCCGCGGTCGGCGCGCTGGTCATCGCGGTCGGCGCTTGGTGGCTTTGGCCGGCGACAAAACCCGCGCCGCCTCCGGCGTTGACAGCCGCAACGTCGATCGCGCAACCCCTCATGGCGCCGCGTCTGTCGATCGTCGTCTTGCCATTCGCCAACCTCAGCAACGACCCCGACCAGCAATATTTTGCCGACGGCATCACCGAGGATGTGACGACCGATTTGTCGCGCATCGCCAACAGTTTTGTGATCTCGCGCAATACGGCGTTCACTTACCGGGACAAACGGGTCGACACCAAGCAGATCGGCCGCGAGCTGGGCGTACGCTATGTCCTAGAAGGCAGCGTCCGCCGGTCGGGCAACAAGGTCCGGGTCAACGCCCAGCTGATCGATGCCGAGACGGATAAGCATCTCTGGGCCGAACAATTCGACGGCGATATGACGGATCTCTTCGCATTGCAAAGCGAAATCACCAGCTGCATCGCTGTTGCGCTCAATCTCGAGCTGACCAACCGAGAGGCCGCCCGGCCGACCGACAATGCCAATGCGCTGGACTACGTTCTCCGGGCGCGTGTCGCATATTGGAAGCCGAACTCACCTGAGAAATGGGCCGAAACACTCAGCCTGTTCGAGCACGCATTGGCGCTCGATCCGCATTCGGTCGAGGCACAAAGCCAGGTGGCGAACATGCTCGCGGTGCGCGCAGGGAATCGAATCGGCGCATCGCCGGAGGCTGACCTCCAGCGCGCAGAAGCGCTCGTTGGAAATGCCTTGGCAGCGTCGCCACAGGACTGGCTTGCGCACTACGCAAAGGGTTCCGTGCCACGCAACCAAGGCCGGTGCGACGAGGCCATTCCCGAATATGAGACTGCGCTTGCGCTAAATCCAAACTGGCCTAACTCATACTGGCTTCTCGGCGCGTGCAAGCTTCTGACCGGCTCGATCGAGGAGGTAATCCCCGCTAGCGCAACAAGCCATCCGTCTCAGCCCCCGCGATCCCTATATCGGCGATTCTTTGGACGAGATTGGTTTGGTACATTTGCTGCAATCGCATATCGACGAAGCAATCGCGTGGTTCGAAAAAGGCCGCAATACCCCCACCGGACTACCAGGAAGGCACTCTGTGCTTGCTTCCGCCTATGCCCTCAAAGGAGAGACCGAGCGCGCTTCTTCTGAACTCGCCGCCCAGAGACTGACGGGCGACAGTCGTTATTCGAACATCGCACGGGTGAGGGCCGCGGGGAGGACTTGGGGGCCGCCGGGAGACTGGGGAGTCCCGAAGGTCCGCGCCTTGTTCGAGGCGACCTATTTCGCCGGTCTACGCAAGGCCGGGATGCCTGAGGAGTAATGGCCGCGACCCGCCGTCTCGCCGCGATCCTCGCCGCTGATGTAGCAGGCTATTCGCGCCTGATGGGCGCGGACGAGGAAGGCACACTTGAGCGCCTGAAGGCCCATCGCCGGCAGCTGATTGATCCCAAGATCGCCGAGCACCATGGTCGCATCGTCAAAACCACGGGCGACGGGCTGCTGGCGGAATTTGCCAGCGTCGTCGACGCGGTGCGCTGTGCCGCCGAGGTGCAGCGCGGCATGCTTGACCGCAGACCCGATCTGCCCGAGGAGCAGCGCATCCGGTTTCGCATTGGTATCAATCTCGGCGACGTGATTGCCGACGGCGACGACATCTTTGGCGATGGCGTCAATGTCGCGGCACGCCTGGAAGCGCTCGCCGAACCCGGCGGGATCTGCGTTTCCGGCGTCGTCCACGACCAGATTCGCGATAAGCTGCCTTACCGGTTCGCGGATCGGGGCGAGCAGAACGTCAAAAACATCGCGCGTCCCGTACGGGTCTATGCGCTTCATCTCGACAATCGATCGGCGTCGAGGGAGCGGACCGCGACACCGCGTCGTCGGGTCATTGGCATCACAACCGGGCTGGCCCTAGTCCTCGCGCTGGTCATTGCCGTCAGCGCTTGGTGGCTCTGGCCAGCTACCAAACCCGCGCCAACGCCGGCGGTAGCGGCCGCAACGTCGATCGCGCAACCCCTCATGGCGCCACGGCTGTCGATCGTCGTGTTGCCGTTCGCCAACCTCAGCAATGACCCCGACCAGCAATACTTTGCCGACGGCATCACAGAGGATGTGACGACGGATTTGTCGCGCATCGCCAACAGCTTTGTGATCTCGCGCAACACGGCGTTCACTTATCGGAACAAAACAGTCGACACCAAGCAGATCGGCCGCGAGCTGGGCGTGCGCTATGTCCTCGAAGGCAGCGTCCGGCGGTCGGATCGCAAACTGCGCGTCAACGCCCAACTGATCGATGCCGAGACGGATGCGCATTTGTGGGCCGAGCAGTTCGACGGCGATATCGGCGATTTGTTCGCATTGCAAAACGAGATAACCAGCCGCATCGCTGTTGCGCTCAACCTCGAGCTGACCAACCGAGAGGGCGCGCGGCCGACCGACAATCCCGACGCGCTGGATTTCATTCTGCTAGGACGTGCCGCGTACTGGAAGGGGATCAACTCGCGTGATCGGGTCAACGAGACTCTCGGTCTCTTCGAACGCGCATTGACGCTCGATCCGCATTCGGTCGATGCGCAAAGCTGGGCCGCGAACACACTCGCTAGTCGTGCGGGTAACGGATGGAGCGCCTCACCAGCGGCTGACCTCCAACGTGCCGAAGAGCTTGTCAGTCAAGCGCTGTCGGCAGCACCGCGCAACTGGTTTGCACATTATGCCAAAGGGGGAATCCGGCGCTTTCAGGGCCGATGCGAGGAGGCTATTCCCGAATTCGAGACGGCGCTCATGCTCAATCCGAACTGGACGAATTCGTTGGATTGGCTTGCTTGGTGTAAGCTGATGACCGGGTCGATCGCGGAGGCAATCCCGCTTGAGGAGCAAGCGATCCGCCTCAGCCCTGAAGATCCCTACCTCAACAATTTTTACTACCACATGGGGATTGCGCACTTATTGCTGTCGCAACCTGACGAGGCGATTGTTTGGTTCGAAAAGGCGCGCAGTCCCGCTTCGGGTTTCCCTTACAGTTTTCTCGCTGCCATCTACGGGTTCAAAGGTGAGACCGAGAAAGCCGCTGCCAACCTTGCCGAAGCCCAGCGGATATTCCCTGACGGTCGTTATTCGAGTATTGCCCGCCGCAAGGCTGCGGGTATCGGAGGACCACCCGGATATTGGGGGGTGCCAAAGGTCGCCGCCTTGTTCGAAGCCACCTATTTCGCCGGGCTGCGCAAGGCAGGCATGCCGGAGGAATGAGCCCTGCCGCCCCCTCCCGCTCCCTCCCCCGCGAGCGACATCACCTCACCGAGAATGGCGCATTATAGGGTCGGCCGAACGGAACGCCGGCGGTCACCGTCTGAACGGGTTTCAAATAGGCCTTTCCGCTGCGCGTATTGCCGCGGGTATCGACAAAGCTCACAGGACCCTCGACCAGATCCATGATCGCGACATCTCCGGGCGCCCCGACTTGCAAGGTCCCGAGCTTCGGCAGGCGGTTGATGATTTTCGCGGGATTAATGGTCGCCATCGCGACGACCTGATCGAGCGGAAAGCCGAGGCCAAGGAACTTGCTCATAACCCAAGTCACATAGGGCATGCCCGGCGTGTTGCCCGAGAACACATGGATGTCCGACGAGATCGTGTCCGGCGGACATCCCTGCGCAATGGCGACTTCTGCCACAGTGTAGTCGAAGCTGCCGCCGCCATGGCCGATATCGAAGACGACGCCGCGCTGCTTGGCCGCCAAGGCCGCGGGCAGCAGATGCCCGTCCTGGACGATATTGGTGAAGTCTCCGGCCAGGTTCGGTGCCCCGGTATAGCAGTGGGTCAAAATGTCTCCCGGCCGCAACAGATCGAGGATCTCGGTCATCAGGGCACGGGTCGCGACACCACCGATGTGAACCATAACGCGACCGCCGGTTCCGGCCTTTTCGCAGGCCGCGATCGCTCGCTTCAACGGCTCGATACCGTTGTTGGCGATCACGTTCTCCGACATCCGCACCTTCGCCCCGATCGCGATGTCGGCGTTTTCGGCGATGGCCTTGGCGGCCGAGCCGATGTCGGCGACGTTGATGTTCGTCAGCTCGGCGACCGGGAAGGTCGTGAGCCCGCTGTTGGCAATGTGGATGAAGGCGTAGAGGCGCGTCCGGGTCTGCGCCACGATGAAGCGGCGAAACCCGGCGAAGTTGTTGGCCCCGGCATCGCCGGCCGACACGCAGGTCGTCGTGCACTGATGGGTGACGAGCTCGTCGGCCGGAATCCCGATCGCCGAGCCATAGGGATAGACATGAGCGTGGAGATCGACGAGACCCGGCGTCACGAGCTTCCCGGAAGCGTTGAGCACGCGCGCCGCGCGGTCAGCGGGAATTTCGGGCTCGAGCGCCTCCACGATGCCGTAGCGGATGCCGATGTCGCGCTTGCCTCTGAGCGACTGGCTCGGATCGAGCACGTCGCCGCCTTTGATCACCAGATCGAACTTGTCGTCGGGTCCCATGACCGCGCGTGCCGGACCCACAAGCGCGGTCGCGGCAGCCGCCGAGCCGGCGGCAACGAGAAACTCGCGGCGGGTCCGCGGCCCTTCCGGCTCTCGGGGGGTGGACTGAGGTGCGGGCGGTTCCTCGACAGCCTTCTCGAAGGCCGTCAACGTTGCTTCGATCTGCTCCTGCGGCAGATCGCGGGTGATGAACACCATGCGGGTGCGGCGGTCCTCGCTCGGCCATTGCGGGAGCAGCACCGGCGGGTGAAAGAGGTGCTGCACCCCGTGCAATACAACGGGCTCGTCGGGACGGTCGCTCAGTGCCACGATCGCCTTGAAGCGTAGGAGATCGTCACCCCGCATTGTCGCCAACCCATCGAGCCAGCCGGACAACACCCCCCAGGAGATCGGCCGCTCGCGGGTGATGCAAAAGGCCCGGATGCGGTCATCATGCCGGTTGGGGTCGGGATGGTGGTCGTCGTGCTCGTGCTCGTGGCTGCCCGCGAAGGCTTCGTCGCGCAGCCAGCGCCGCACATCGACACTCTTGGTCGCGGGATCGAAGAAGCCGAGATTGAACAGCAGCACCGGATCGACGGCACCTTGCGCCACCGGGATGACCGTGGCGCTCGGATTGAGCGCGGTGAGCCGGGCCTCGAACGCTTGCTGCGCGGCCGGCTCGGCAAGATCGGTCTTGGTCAACAGCAGGCGGTCCGCTACCGCCGCCTGCTTGACCGCCTCGGGATGCCGGTCGAGCGTGCCGGCCCCGTTGACCGCGTCGACCGTCGCGACAACACCGTCGAGCATGTAGCGCGCGGCAACGATCGGCTCGGTCATCAAGGTGTGCAGGATCGGTGCCGGATCGGCGAGGCCGGTGGTCTCGATCACGATGCGGGTGAAGAACGGAACCTTGCCCTTGACCCGGTCGACGAACAGGTTGGTCAGAGTATCGACAATGTCGCTGCGCACCGTGCAGCACAGGCAGCCACTGTTGAGCAACACGACATCCTCGCTCGAGCGCTCGACGAGGAGATGGTCGAGACCGATCTCACCGAACTCGTTGACGATCACCGCCGTCGCCGCCATCCCGGGCTCTTTCAGCACATGATTGAGCACGGTCGTTTTGCCGCTGCCGAGAAAGCCGGTCAACAAGGTTACCGGGATCAGGGAGGCGGGTTCGTTCGAATTCATGCGCGGGCTCTCTCGCGACAGGACCAAGGTGATATGACACACCATGCGCTCGAGCGATATGATCCGGTGCCTCGCGGCTCTGTGTTTCATCCTCGCCTGGTCCGGCCAATCCGCCTCGGCAGCAGAGCCGCCGGTCCGAGTGCTCGTCTCCTTCAGCATCCTCGAAGACATCACGCGCGAGGTCGGGGGCGACAACGTCGCGGTGACCAGCCTGATCGGGCGCGATGCAAACGAGCACGTCTTCGAGCCGAGCCCGGAGCAAGTGCGGCTCCTGACGCGGGCGCAGCTCTTCATCGTTAACGGCCTCGGCCTCGAAGGCTGGCTGACGCGCCTGATCCAGTCCGCGCGATACCGCGGGCCGGTGGTCATCGCCACCGAGGGCATCACTCCGATCACGACAACCGAGGCCGGCGAGGCAGCACCCGCGCCCGACCCTCATGCCTGGCAGGATGTGCACAACGGCATCATCTATGCCGAAAATATTGCGCGCGCTTTGGCGGGGATCGATCTGGAGCGCGCCGAGGCTTATTTGCAGAGGTCTGGCCATTACAAAGCGGCGCTCGAGGGGCTCGATCGGCGCGTCCGCGAGAGGCTGGGAACGATCCCCGTCCAGAAACGGCGGGTGATCACGACCCATGACGCCTTTGCCTACTACGGGAGGGCCTACGGGGTCACGTTCATGGCGCCCGAAGGGGTCAACACCGAAAGCGAGCCCTCGGCCAAGACCGTCGCCGCGCTAATTCGGCAAATCCGCCGCGAGAGCATCAAGGCGCTCTTTCTCGAAAACATTTCCGATCCGCGGCTGATGGAAGAGATCGCCCGCGAGACCGGTGCAGGCCTCGGCCCACCGCTCTACTCCGACGCCCTGTCGGGAGTGGACGGGCCGGCTCCGACTTATGTCCGGATGATCGAGTACAACACCGCCACCTTGCAGGCCGGGATGCTCAAGAACTGACCCCCTCCCTGCCCTCCCCCGCGAGCGGGGGAGGGTTAGGGTGGGGGTGGCCGGGGTGGGCCACGACCGAGATGCGGTCGAAATCGGCGGCGACCCGCACTCCCGGAAAAAGGCGGGCGGCTTCCGCCAGGATCTCCTCGGCCTTGTAACGGCCGGAAATGTGGGTGAGCAGCAATTCGCCGGTCTCGGCCTCGCGTGCGAGCCCGGCGGCCGCGGTAGCAGTCAAATGCCCGCGTGCGCGAGCGAGGCCTGCATCACGCTCAAGAAAAGTCGCCTCGATCACCAACGCATCAGCCCGCCGCACCGGCTCGATCAGCGAAACGATCTCCTCGGCATCGCCGACAATGACGAGCTTGGTACCGGCAACACTTGGACCTTGAACTATCTCCGGAGTGACGGGGCGGCCGTCGGCGAGCACGACCGGATCACCGCGGGCGAGTGCCGCGCGTTCCGGGCCCTCCGGCACGCCGAGCGCGTCAAGGCGGTCGGGTAGCAGCGGCCGGCGCGCCTCCTCTTCGAACAGATAACCGAGGCTCTCGGTGCCACGGTGCGCCACCGGAAAGGCAGCGATATGCCACCCCGGTCGGGACAATACCAGGCCCGGCGAGACCGCGTGTAATCGATAACCGGCCTCGCGCTCCGATCCAATCGTGGCGGAAAGATAACGGCGCACGAAGGCAACGGTCTCGCGGCTGCCGATGATCTCGATCGGGTCTTCGAGCTGGTAGAGCTGGCGCGTCGCGAGGAGCCCCGCCAGCCCTGCCACATGATCCAGGTGCAAGTGGGTCAGCAGCACGTGGCCCAGACCGCGAAATCCGAGCTGGGCGCGCATCAGTTGGCGCTGGGTCCCCTCCCCGCAATCGACGAGGAACCGAGCCGACCCGCGGGCGATCAGTAATGCCGGGGAGCCCCGCTCGGCGGAGGGCACCGCCGCGGCGGTGCCGAGAAAAACGAGCTCGAACATGTGACCTGTCGAAAATAGCGTCGGGGAGGAAGTGCTCGGCAAATGCGTAAGACGGCGTAGGGGATATGGTGACGAGGCCCGGCCGCATGCCGGGGGATTGCGATGTACCGTGTGGTTTACTGGACCGGGGTGACATTGTTCGTCGCGTGGATCGTATTTTCCGCCTATAGCGCTCTCAACGGCCTCTGACCCTCAGCTTGGGCCTGCCGGCGGTGCAGGAAACAGATCCTCGGTCCAGCCGCGCAGCCGGTAGCCGACGAGGCCCGCCCACTCCTTGCCGGCGATCGTGCTCGTGCCGATCCCCTCGAGCAAATTGAAATTGGCCCGCAGACCCGTTCTTGGATCAACCTTGAAGTCGACCGGGTAGGGGATCACCGGCCAGTCCACGGCGCGGAACGCCGCAACCGCGCGCGGCATGTGAAACGCCGAAGTCACCAGAACCCAGTTCTGGCCAGGTACCGGCCGGATCAGCTCCTTGGCGAAGACCGCGTTCTCATGGGTGCTGCGCGAGCGATCCTCGATTATGATTCGCGTCGCGGGGATCCCTTCTTCGAGCACAAAGCCCGACGTCGCGCGCGACTCGGCAAACCCGACCGGGAAAAGCTCGCCCTCTCCACCAACCAAGGCAAGCTTCGCTTCGGGATGATGGCGGGCCAGCGCCACGCCGGCGAGCACTCGGGTGACCGAGCCATTGAATACCGTCTCGCCATGGGCGAGCGAGATCCTCGGATCGACGGCGCCGCCGAGCACCAGAATTCCGTCGATCCTGTCCGGCAGCTTGGGTGTGCGCGCAAACCGCTGTTCGAGAACCAGAAGCATGGCGGGGCCAATCGGTGCGACCGCGAGTAATAAAAAACCGATCGCCGAGAGGACGACGAGCAGCTCGCCGCGCCGGCGCCCGCGGAGCAGGAGGAAGACGCCTGCGAGGAGGCACAGCAGCAGCAGGTTGCCCGGTTGCAGCAATGCCCAAACGAGCTTGCCGAAGATGAAGGTCATCGCATCCCCTTTGTTCCGACGAGAATCCGCGGCGAAAATCCTCTGCCCCCGACACCGCGGCGGACCTATGATGCGGGCATCCGACATATCGGCAAGCGGGTAAATCCCTATGAGCGACATCCAGCACTATATCGACGGCAAGCGCGTCGACGGAACGAACGGGCGATCGGGCGACGTCTACAACCCGGCGACTGGCGAGAGGGCCGGCCGCGTCGCCTTCGCCGGTCCCGGCGAGGTAGGCCAGGCGGTGCGGGCGGCGGCCGCGGCCTTTCCGGCCTGGGCGACGACACCCCCGCTGACTCGCGCGCGCATCTTGTTCAAGTTCCGCGAGCTCCTCGACCGCGAGGCCGGCGCCCTGGCACGGCTGATCAGTGAGGAGCATGGCAAGGTGCTGTCCGACGCCGCGGGCGAGGTGGTGCGTGGCGCCGAGGTCGTCGAGTTCGCCTGCGGCATCCCACATCTGTTGAAGGGCGAGTTCACCGAGCAGGTCGGCCGCGGTATCGACAGCTGGTCGGTGCGCCAGCCGCTCGGCGTTTGTGTCGGCATCACGCCGTTCAATTTTCCGGCAATGGTGCCGATGTGGATGTTCCCGGTGGCGCTCGCCTGCGGCAACACCTTTGTGCTGAAGCCGTCGGAGCGCGATCCCTCGCCCGGGCTGCGCATCGCCGAGTTGTTGACCGAGGCCGGGCTGCCTCCCGGCGTGTTTAACGTCGTTAACGGCGACAAGGAGGCGGTCGACGCATTGCTGCATCACCCGGAAGTCGCCGCGGTCAGCTTTGTCGGCTCGACGGCGATCGCCCAGTACATCTATGCGACCGCCGCGCAGGGTGGTAAGCGCGTGCAGGCGCTGGGCGGTGCCAAGAACCACATGGTGGTGATGCCGGACGCCGACCTCGACCAGGCGACCGACGCGCTGATGGGTGCGGCCTACGGCTCGGCCGGCGAGCGTTGCATGGCGGTGTCGGTCGCGGTCGCGGTGGGCGGGGTCGGCGACAAGCTGATGGACAAGCTGGTGCCGCGCGTTCGCTCACTGAAGATCGGCCCCGGCACCGATGCCGAGGCGGAAATGGGTCCGCTCGTCACCCGCCAGCATCTCGACAAGGTGAATTCCTATGTCGACATCGGGGTCAAGGAGGGGGCCAAGCTCGTGGTCGACGGCCGCGGCCTCAAATTGCAGGGCTACGAGAACGGCTTCTTTCTCGGCGGCTGCCTGTTCGACGAGGTCAAGCCCGAGATGCGGATTTACAAGGAAGAGATCTTCGGGCCGGTGCTCTCGGTGGTCCGCAGTCCCGACTTCGATCACGCCACGAAGCTCGTCAACGACCACGAATACGGCAACGGCGTCGCGATCTTTACCCGCGACGGCGATGCCGCGCGGGAATTTTCGAACCGCATCCAGATCGGCATGGTCGGCATCAACGTGCCGATCCCGGTGCCGATGGCGTTCCACAGCTTTGGCGGCTGGAAGCGCTCCTTGTTTGGCGACATGGCGGTGCACGGTCCCGAGGGCGTGCGTTTTTACACGCGCCTCAAGACGATGACGGCACGCTGGCCCGCCGGCATCCGCGCCGGTGCGGAATACGTCATGCCGACGATGCGGTAGCGCGTTTTGGCCGGTCTCCGGCGTGTTGTAGCTACAGCTCGTGTACGCGCATGCTCTTGGCGCAAATTGCTCGAATACAGCGAAAATCGCGATTTTCCCGTAGACGCGCCCAGATCGCCGGGTAAAATAGAACGGGATTTCAGTCGCTTAGATCGCAAATTCGTTTACTCGGCGGATCAATGGAATTTTTCTCGCCGATCAACGAATTTCGGAGCGCTAACAATCGAATAACAATGGAAATTTCGTGAGATAGAAATGCGGCGCAATTTGAGCGGTTGCTGCGAATTTTGCTGGGACCTGCTCTATCGGAAGGCTAGAGCCGGGAGGAACGCGGCAGCAATGCCATTCGGCTTTCCGACCGGCTTTATCGCGTGACACTCGGCGGCGACCCCAAATGAACGCGGCGAAGGTAAGAGCGCCCACGGGCGCGCCGAACATCGCCTCGCATGTGGCAGCGGTTGGTGCCATGCGAGGGCGTCTGTTCGACGAGATCAACCCCGAGAAGCGGATGTACCGTAAGGTTGCGGACTACCGCGATGTACGCTTGCGGCTCTCCATCAAGGCGCGCAGCACGTCGTTGATTCGGTTCTGATAGCCGCGGCCGGCTCGCTGAAACCAGTCGATCACGTCCTCGTCGATCCGAATATGAATGTCGCGCTTTCTGGGCGGTATGCCCTCGACCGCGAGCGACCAGTCGATGGGTTCGTGGACGTCATCGGGGTCAGCGGCGATGCTCGCTTCGAGTTCGTCCTCGGTCATGGCTTTGACCGCGGCCCAGTCCGTCCGGCTCTCGCCTCGCGCCAGCATTTCATCGATTTCCTCCGCCGTATAGCGAACGGCAGTGCCTCTTCTCTTCATCGCGAGCTTTCCTCATCGTGATGATGCCGACGGCCGAATCACGCCGCGTCCAACGACCGCGATCATTTCGGTTTCGAGTTGCTTGAGGCTGATCCACCGTTCCTTACCGCCGCGTGCAGACGAAGCCGCGGAGATCGGCCGGCCGTCGAACACGAGACGGCCATCGAGAAAATCGAGCCGGCGAGCGTCCAAGACTGCGAGACGCTTGGCTTCCCACCATTCGAACTCCATCTCGCGAGGTGTACACTAATGTGGGTCCGCCCCCTTGCATCGACGACTCGGTTGCGCATCCGGGGGAGGTTCGATGGAGCGAGCGCTCATGCCTGACACGCCGCCACTGTCTCCGATGCCGCCGCTGCCGCTGAGCTTCGACGACCCGCTCGGGCAGAAGATCATCGAATTGCACGTCTGGGCCGTCGGCGAGGGTCTACGCGGCACAGAGGCCGCTCCACTATTCGATGGTTTCTGTCAGCGCCTCGTCATCGCCGGGGTGCCATTGTGGCGCGCCTTCGCGGGGATGCGGACCTTGCATCCGCAATGGGGTGGCTATGGCTACATCTGGTCGCGCCAGCTGAACGCCATTCAGCCCAGGCAATTCGAACGCGGCGATGCGTACGAGCAGAATATCCTGAACAGCCCGATTGGTTATTTGATCCGCGAAGCAGAGGCATCCGCGGGAGGCGGAGATCCGTGGCGCAACCTCCGCCGGCGTCTCGCGGGACCCGCGGCCCAGCTCGATTTTCCCGACCTCGACCAGCTCGCTGCCGCGGGCGCCACCGATTATTTCGCCGAGATCGTTCGCTTTGGTGAGACCGACGACCCCTCACGGGGAACCGGCATCGGCTACTCCTTTGCGACAGACCGGCCGGGCGGCTTCGTCGACGATGACATCATGTTGCTGAAGGCAGTCCTGCCCGTCGTCTCTCTCGCGATGATGACGCATGCCGGCTACACGATCGCCTCGGGCCTCCTGGCAGCCTATCTTGGCGGCGACGCCGGCCGACGCGTCCATGCCGGGGCGGTCGAGCGCGGCTCGGTCGAGAGCATCCGCGCGGTGTTGTGGTATGCCGATATCCGCGCCTTCACTGCGATCGCCGATAGCACCCCCGGCCCGGTCGTCGTCGAGTTGCTCGGCGAGGTCTTCGAGACCTTGACCGCTTCACTGCGCCCACGCGGCGGCCAAGTGCTCAAATTTCTCGGCGATGGCATGCTCGCGATCTTTCCGTGCGAGGACGCAACGCGCGATGAGATCTGTCGCCAAGCCCTCGACGCCGCGGCAGAGGCGATGACTGCCGTCGACCGGCTGAACGCCGCGCCGCGTGAGGCCGGCAAACCGGCTGTTGCCGTCGACTTGGCGCTCCATCTCGGCGAGGTGCTCTACGGCAATGTCGGCGCCGTCGACCGGCTCGATTTCACCGTAATCGGGCCGGCGGTCAACGAAGCTGCGCGCATCGAGGCCCTATGCGAACCCCTGGACCGCAAGGTGCTCGTCTCCGCGGAACTCGCTGCCGCGGTCGGCGCCAGCTGCCGCCTCGTACCGCTCGGCCATCACGAGCTGCGTGGTGTGCGCGAGCCGCGCGAGATCTACGGCTTGGAGCTCGGTTAAGCTCGACCCCACAGGGTCTTAGTCGCGCGCCGCGCGCCTTCGGCCATTGCTTCGAATTTGGCCCAGCAGATCGACGGGTGGCCGACCCGCGTGCCGAGCCCGCAATCGGTGCCGGCGAGCACGTTCTCGCGGCCGACCAGATTGGCGTAGCGCACCAGCCGCTCGGCCACCAGATCGGGATGCTCGATGAAATCGGTGCAATGGCCGACCACACCCGGGATCAGAGTGGCGCCTTCCGGGAGTTTCGCCTCTTCGAAGACCCGCCACTCGTGCTCGTGACAGGGGTTCGACGCCTCGATCGAATAGCTGCCCGCGCGCACGCGGAAGATCAGGTCGATGATGTCCTGCAACGGGATGTCGTCGTGGTGCGGCCCGTGGAAGCTGCCCCAGCACACATGTAGCCTGATTTTGTCCGGCGGAATGTCGCGCAGCGCGTGATTGAGCGCGTCGACGCGCCGCGTGGCGTATGCACGATACTCGGGAAGTGCGATGTCGGGCAGGCAGTTCCAGCCGTCCGGCAGGTCCGGGTCGTCGATCTGCAGCAGAAAGCCAGCCTCGACGATCGCCTTGTATTCCTCGCGCATCGCTTCGGCGATCGCGAACAAGAACGCCTCTTCGTTCGGGTAGTGCTCGTTGGCCATCCAGTGCTCGATCGTGCCCGGCGTGTTAGCCGGCAGATAGGCCCCCGCAACATTCGCCCCGGCGAGGGCGGCTTTGAAGTTGTCGATGTCGCGCTGCAATTCGCTCTGCCCGACATAGCGCAATTCGCCGGTGCATACCGGCAATGTCCGGCCGAGGGAGGAGGCCGAGCGCGGGTGAGCGGCGAAGTAGCCGGCAAATTTTCGCTCGTCGCGGGCGATTATGTCGAGCCGGCGCCGGCCGCTGCCGGACCGCTTCTCGCAACCGGCGATCCGCGCCAATACGTAGTCGGTAAAATTTGGCTTCGACAACTCGCCGTCATTGACGATGTCGAGGCCACATTCGATCTGCCGCTTGACGACCTCGGCCACACTGGTCCGTAGGCGCCCGTCGAGTAAAGCCTGGTCGACGGGTTCGCCGCGCGCTTTGCCGAGGACCATCTCACGTACGTCGTCCGGGCGCGGCAGCGACCCGGCATGGGTCGTCAGAATGCGGTCGGTGCTGTAGATCATCGCGTACCTTCCTGCTGGTCGTTCTCGCCGAGCACCTTGCCTGCGAAATAAAGCGATCCGCAGATCAGGACGCGTCCGCCGCGGTGCCCGGCAAGATACCGAATGGCCTCGCCGATCGAACCGGCGCTGTGCGCCGCAATCCCGACCGAGCGGGCGGTGCCCGTGATCGCGTCGGCCGGAAGCGCATTCTTCTCGCCCGGGATCGTGACGGCGACCAACATCTCGGTGTAAGGCGCTAGCGGAGCGAGAAAGCCGGCCGCGTCCTTGGTGTTCATCATGCCGACGACGAGAAAGAGCGGCCGATCGCGCCAGCCGGCGGCGACCTCGGCGAGGACCTGGCCGGCCAACGGGTTGTGTCCGCCGTCGAGCCACACTTCGCAGCCCCTGAGCTGGTCGACCAGCGCGCCCCGGGTCAGGTGCTGCAGCCGCGCCGGCCAGTCGATGTGGCGCAGCCCGTCCGCGATCGCCTCCGGGGTCAGCGAAAATCCGCCGAGCCGCTCGAGAGAGGCGATCGCGGTGCCGGCATTGACGATCTGGTGGGCCCCGATCAGCGACGGCAGCGGGAGATCGAGTTTCCAGTGCTCGCCCGCATAGCGCATCCCGATGCCCGCGGCCTCGCAACGCCACTCGTGCCCTGACCGGAAGAGCCGCGCGCCAAGTGCCGTGGCGCGTTCCTCGATGACCGCTTCGGCATCGTCCGACTGGACCGCAATCACCGCCGGCGCGCCGGGCTTCAGGATCCCGGCCTTCTCGCCGGCGATCGCCGCGACGGTATCGCCGAGAAAGGCCTGATGGTCGAGCGAGACCGGGGTGATCGCCGTTACCGCCGGGCGGCGGACCACGTTCGTCGCGTCGAGACGGCCGCCAAGCCCGACCTCCAGCAGCGCGATATCGGCGGGGGTGCGGACAAAGGCGAGAAACGCCGCTGCCGTGGTGATCTCGAAAAAAGTAATCGGCTCATCGCCGTTGGCGCGCTCGCATTCCTCGAGCAGTGCGATCAGCGCCTCCTCGTCGATCAGCTGCCCGGCGACGCGAATGCGCTCGTGAAATCGCACGAGATGCGGCGAGGTGTAGACGTGCGCGCGGTAGGCGGCCGCTTCGAGACAGGCGCGCATCATTGCCACCGTCGACCCTTTGCCCTTGGTGCCGGCGACATGCACTACTGGCGGAAGCCGGTCTTGCGGGTTGCCGAGTGCAGCGAGGAGCCGCTCGACACGGCCGAGAGACAAGTCGATCAACTTGGGGTGGAGGCGGCTGAGCCGCTCGAGCACCCGATCGCTGGTCGCTGCGGTCACGAGGCCTCCGGACTCGCCAACGCACCCCCGGCAGGCGGGTGCGGATGGCGCAGAAGCCCGAGTATGCGCCCGAGCGTAGCATGGAGCTCGGCACGCGGCACCACCAGATCCACCATGCCGTGGTCGCGCAGGTATTCGGCGCGCTGAAATCCGTCCGGTAGCTTTTCGTGGATCGTCTCCTCGATGACCCGCGCTCCGGCAAAACCCACCACGGCACCGGGTTCGGCCAGCGTGATGTCGCCGACCATTGCGAGTGACGCCGAGACCCCGCCGGTGGTCGGATCGGTCAGCAATACGATGTAGGGCAACCCCTTCTCCTTGACCATGTCGGCGGCGAGAATCGTGCGCGGCATCTGCATCAAGGACAGCACACCTTCCTGCATGCGGGCACCGCCCGAGGCCGGAACGACGATCAATGCCGCCTCCTGCAGCACGGCGAGCTTGGCGGCGGCGAGCACCGCCTCGCCGGCGGCAATCCCCATCGACCCGCCCATGAACTGGAATTCGAAAACCGCGACGACGCAGGCAAAGTTGTCGATCTGTCCGTGAGCGACGATGACGGCATCACTACCGGCGCCGAGTGCGGCCTGTCCCTCCCGAAGCCGGTCGGCATAGCGTCGGCGATCGCGGAATTTGAGCGGATCGGCGATCGTCTTTGGCAATTCGATCCGCGTGAAGTCGCCGTCGCCGAACAGGATCCTGAGCCGCAGCTCGGCACCGATGCGCAAGTGATAGTCGCAATTGCGACAGACGTGGAGATTGGCGTCGAGCTCGCGATAAAACAACATCTGCTCGCAGCCTGGGCATTTCGTCCACAGATTGTCCGGAACCGCCTTTTTTGTGACGACCGCCCGGATCTTTGGCAGGACGAAGTTGCTCAGCCAATTCATCGACGGCTTGTAGCCGGCTGGTGCTCGCTCGTCGACCACAACTTGTCGCGATCGTCGTTATCGACTAGACTAATTAGACTTAGTCCTTCTGGGGCAAGACATGCTGACCGTCAATATCCACGAAGCCAAGACCCACCTGTCGAGGTTGGTCGAGCGCGCAGCCAATGGCGAGCCGTTCGTCATCGCCAAGGCGGGCAAACCGTTGGTGAAGGTCACGGCGCTGGACACGCCGACGGCAAGGCAGGTTCGGCGGCTGGGGTTCATGGCGGGAGAGATCGCTGTGCCCGATGATTTCGACCGGATGGGCAGCGTAGAGATCGAGGAGCTCTTCGGCGGCGACCGATGAAGCTGTTGCTGGACACGCACTTGATGCTGTGGGCGGCCGGAAACCCCGACCGTTTGCCGGCCGCCGCGCGCAGGTTGCTCGATGATCCGCAGAACGAGCCGATCTTCAGCTCGGCCAGCTTGTGGGAGGTCGCGATCAAGCACGGCCTCGGCCGAGGCGATTTTCGGGTAGACGCCCGGCTTCTGCGCCGCGGTCTCTTGGATAATGGCTATGACGAGCTACCGATCGCCAGTGAGCACGCCGTCGCCCTCGACAGTTTGCCGCCAATACACAAGGACCCGTTCGACCGCATTCTCGTTGCGCAGTCGATGGTCGAGGGCATCATCTTGCTGACCGCCGATCCGCTGGTCGCGCAGTATCCCGGACCGGTCCGCAGAGTGTGACGGGAGACACGCCGACCGGGGGGAGGACACGGACACTCCGCGGACAGCAGCCATCCGGGACGGAAAGCGCCCCGATGATCATCCGGACAACATGGCGAAGCTTTCAGGGTTGCACGACCCGAAGCTCAGCGCATGGGACTGCCTCGCATCTTCGGTAGGACGAAGTTACCCAGTCAATTCATCGGCGGCTTCTAGCCAGCTGGCGGTCGCCCGTCGAGCCCTCTCTTTTGCCCCTCGCCCTCCCGCCCCTCTCGACGCGCCCCTGTCGGTGGCGCATCTCCGATGCGCCAAAGGTCCCTCTTTCTCCCCTCGCTCGTGGGGAGAGAGCCGGGGTGAGGGGCTAGGTGTCAACTGTGGTTGGCGTGGTAGTAGGTATTGCGCAAAACCCGGCCAGGCAGATTACCGGTGTGTTTGCCGTCTTCGAGCAGGATCTGGCCATTGACAATCGTCATGTGGATGCCTTGGGCCGGCTCCTTGATTTCGCTTCGCGCCGGTCGGGAAGTCGTGCAATACCTCGAGCGGCAGCGGCTTCACGGTATCGGGATCAAAGATCACGATGTCGGCAACCATGCCGGGGCGTAGCAGGCCGCGGTCATAGAGGCCGAAGATCGAGGCCGATTCGAAGGTCAGCCGGCGCACCGCCTGCTCCAGCGACATGATCTTCTTGTCGCGCACCCACTCGGAAAGCAGCCGGGTCGAGAAGCCGAAGCCGCTCTGGAACTGGACATGCGCGCCGCCGTCAGACAACCCGATAATCGCGTTCGGGTAGGTCAGGATCTTGGCGACGGCCTCCTCATCGACATTGTTCTCGCCGTGCAGCCATTCGGTGTCGAGGTTCTCTTCGATCGTCAGATCGAGCAGGCAATCGATGATGCCCTTGCCCTGGGTCTTGGCGATCTCGCCGAGGGTCTTGCCCTCCATCCATTTGTTCTTCTCGAGCACCGCGGTCTGGACCACCATGTAGTCCCACCAAGTGCTGCAAATGCCGATCGCCGGCCCGCCCTTGAATTCGACCGCCTCGTCGTGGAGCTTCTTGCGCACCTCGGAATCGGCATAGGCCTTCAGCATCTCCTCGGGCGAGGAGAGGCAGATCGGGTGCCAAACCGGCAGGCCGCGGAAGGTCTGCGTGTTGCGCATCGTGAAGTAATCGGTGATGCGGTTTGGCGTGCACATCGGGAAGGCGCGGATGCCTTTCGCGGTTGTCGCGTCGACCTGGGCCATGTGTTTTTGCCACTGGCCGGGCCGGCGCATCGTCTGGCCGAGATTGTTGTAGACAACGGTGCGGCCGGTCGCCTCGCTTAGCCGGCTCATCAACGCGTCCTTCATCTCCGCACCGTTGCCGCCGCCGGACTGGATGAGGCCGGCGCCCAGCTCGCGCAGTACGTCGCCGAGCGCGAAGATCTCTTTCTCGTCCGCCCAGATCGCCGGGATGTGCACGCCCTGCGGGTCGAAATGGCCCTGGTTGCGCGACACCGACAGGCCTAGAGCGCCGGCCTTCATGCCGTCGCGCACGAGGTCCTGCATCTCTTTGATTTCTCCGTCGGTGGCCGTGCGTTTCTGGCAATCATCGCCCATCACGTAGTACCGCACCGCGGTGTGGCCGATCAGATTGCCGACATTGACCCCGAGATGATGATCCATCTGGTCGAGATATTCGGGGAAGGTCTCCCAGGTGCATTCGAGCGTGTCGAGCACCTCCATCGGGATCGCCTCGACATAAGACAAGAACTCCGACAGGCGCCGCTCCGATCCCTTGCGAACCGGCGCCAGCGACAGCGAGCAATTGCCAAAGATCACTGAAGTGGCGCCGTGGTCGCAGGAGAACGAGCACAACGGGTCCCAGGTGACCTGGGCGTCGTAATGGCAGTGGTTGTCGATAAACCCCGGTGCCACGACGCGGCCAGCGGCGTCGACCGTCCGCGCGGCAGGCCCGTTCAATTTACCGATCTCGGCGATCTTGCCGTCCTTGACCCCGACATCGCCGCGGAAAGCCGGCATCCCCGAGCCGTCGACGATCAGGCCGTTCTTGATCAGTAAATCATACGCCATGGCTACCTTCCCGTTCGTCAAGTGCGTCGATGAAGCCTAGCACGCTCGCCCGCTTGCGTGCCTATCGTGAAATCGACGGCATGCCCTTCCCATCCCGCATGGCTGGGACCGATGCGACTGGCGGTTGCCTCGACCGACGAGGCGAGCCACTATCGGTCAAATCCAGAAAAGGGGAGGAAGACCGATGACGCACCAATCCATCTGCCGCCGGCCGCTGTCGCGCCGCGGGTTGCTGGCCGGGTCGGCGGGGCTGATCGGGACGGCGGCGCTTGCGCCTAGCGGAGCTCGGGCTCAGCAACACGCCGACCTCGGCACTCCGGCGAGCGTCATCAGCAATCCGCCACGGGAATGGGGCCCGCACAACCCGTCGATCTATCCCGATCCCGACGTCATCATCGTCGACCCGTCGTTTCTGCCGCTGCGGCGCTATCAGGGTTCGATTTACCGGCTGTGGACAGGGGCGTTGTGGGCCGAGGGCCCCGCTTGGTCGAGCCAGGGTCAGTACGTCGTCTTCAGCGACGTCTCGGGCAATGTGCAATACCGCTATATCTGGGACGATGGCCGGGTCACGGCATTCCGCCGTCCGTCCTACAACAGCAACGGCAACAGCTTCGATTTTCAGGGGCGACAGCTGTCGTGCGAGCACTTCAACCGCCGCGTCGTGCGCTGGGAGCATGACGGGTCGATGACCGTCATCGCGGATTCCTACGACGGCAAGCCGCTCAACTCGCCGAACGACATCGTGCCGCACCCCGACGGCAGCATCTGGTTCACCGACCCGCCCTATGGCGGTTCGCTCGCCGAAGGTCACCCGGACGACACCGGCGGCGGGAGCAACCCGCAGGGGACCTTTAACCCGCAGATCGGAGCCCCAAATGCCGGCGCGATCGGTGGCCATAAACGCGGATTGCCGACCAACACCTACCGCTGGGATCCGAGCGGCAAGCTCGAGGTGGCGATCCCGGAGGAGCAGCTACCCGACCCGAACGGCATCTGCTTTTCCCCCGACTACAAAACCCTCTATGTGATCAGCACCGGCAAGGGTCCGGGTGACAGCGGGCCGGGCGGCGATCGGAGCATCTATGCCTTCGACATGCAGGGCACCAAAGTCGCTAACAAGCGTCTGTTCACCGACATGACCGTCGACGGCGTCAAATGCGGGCCCGACGGCATGCGCGCCGACGTCACCGGGCATCTGTGGTGCAGCTCGAACGCGCCGCTCGGCTACGCCGGCGTGTTGGTGTTCGATCCGGCAGCCAAGCTCGTCGGCCGCATTCGCCTGCCCGAGGTATGCGCCAATCTCTGCTTTGGCGGCCCCAAGCGCGATCGCCTGTTCATGGCCGGCAGCCAATCGCTCTACATGCTGCAGGTCGCGACCCAGGGCGCCGCGCCGGGTTGATGCTGAGCTTGGCACCAGTACTGCCGTCCATGCCTATAATGGCCGGTCATGCGCAGCGGGAGGGCGTGGAATAATGTCACGAAACGGCAGCCGATTGATCGTTGCCGGGCTGTTGAGCGGCTGGCTGACGGTCATCGGCTCGCCGGCCGGGATGGCAGGAGGCCAGCCGCCCGCGGTATCCGGCGTCATGTTGGCCCAGGCGAGACCCAACCCGCCGCCGCCGGATGTCGAGGCAAGCATCGCCAGCCTTCATCAAAGGCTGCAAATAACTCCCGCCCAGGAGTCCCCGTTCAGCGCGGTCGCCAATGTGCTTCGGGGAAACGCTCGGGCCGAGGCGAGCGCTCCGCATCAGCCGCCTGCTAATGCCTCGGCCGTCGATGAGTTGCGCGCCGAGATCCAGTATGACGAGGTTGAGCTCGCCGGATTGAAGAGACTTTTGCCGGCGCTCGAAGCGCTTTATGCGAGCCTTTCTCCGGCGCAACGGCAGGCCGCCGATGCTACATTTCGCCAAGGTCCGGGAGGTTGAGGACGCCGATCTATCTTTTCGGCAACGATGGAGAATCCACCGATGATGACGTCCCCGCTGCCCTTGAACGACTTTCTGGTCATCGACCTGACCGCGCACCGCGCCGGACCGACGGCGGTGCGCCAGCTTGCCGATTGGGGCGCCCAGGTCATCAAGATCGAACCCTCCGGCGAGCTCGTCGACGCCACCGGCAGCCGGCGCGACGGGCCCGACTTCCAGAACCTGCATCGCAACAAGCGGGCGATGACATTGAACCTGAAAAGCGACGAAGGCCGGGCGATTTTCTTTAAGCTCGCCGAGCGCGCCGACGTCATCGTCGAGAACTACAAGTCCGACGTGAAGCATCGACTCGGCATCGATTACGAGGCGGTGCGCAAGATCAATCCGCGCATCGTCTATGGCAGCATTTCCGGCTTCGGCCAGGACGGGCCGTACGCCGGCCGCGCCGGCGTCGACCAGATCGCCCAGGGCATGGGCGGGCTGATGTCGATCACCGGTCATCCCGGGCAAGGACCGGTGCGCGTCGGCATCGCGATCAACGACACCTCGGCGGGGCTTCTCCTGTCCTATGGGATCGTGCTGGCGTTGCTCAACCGCGAGCGCACCGGCGAGGGGCAATGGGTCCACACCTCATTGCTCGAGGCGCAAATCTTCATGCTCGATTTCCAGGCGGCGCGTTATTTGATGAAAGGCGAGGTCGCCGGCCAGGAGGGCAATTTCCACCCGACCTCGCCGGGTACCGGCATGTTCCAAACTGCCGACGGCTACATCAACATCGCCGCCTCGGGCGACAATCTGTGGCGCCGCTTCTGCGAGGCGGCAGGAGCCAGGGACCTGCTTACCAATCCCGACTTCGCGACGGTGGTCGCGCGCGCCAAGAACCGCCCGGCGCTGATCGCGCATTTGAACGAGATCATGCGCCGGCATTCGAACGCTTATTGGGTCGAGCTGCTGACCAAGGTCGGGGTGCCGTGTGGGCCGATCAACACGATCGACCGGACCTTCGCCGACCCGCAGGTCCAGCACCTTGGCATTGCCAAGCCGGTCAGCCATCCAAAGCTCGGGTCGCAGAAGGTCGTCGGCCAGGCGATCCATATGAGCGGCTACCCGCAACCCGAGGAGCTGCGCCCGACCCCCGACCAGGGTGAGCACACCGAGGAGGTGCTGCGCGAACTCGGCTACGACGCGGCGGCAATCGAGGGCCTCCGCGCGCGCGGCGCCGTTTAACCGAGGCTAGGGCTTGTCGTCAATTATCTGGATAATGCAAGTAATGCGAGTCGTAAGGTTGGAATGCCATCGTAAAAAGAGTCTACCTCCGCGGCAATTAATGTGATTCATCGAGAGTCGGCTTAGAACAG
>Ga0306924_10000099_pt1 | contig 58320 bp, 44 predicted proteins | sample sta12Can44000111_FD_203756 | JGI IMG/M metagenome (GOLD analysis project Ga0306924, IMG submission 203756) | Lab enrichment of tropical soil microbial communities from Luquillo Experimental Forest, Puerto Rico - statanox.12C.anox.44.000.111 (v2)... | ecosystem: Environmental > Terrestrial >... | reverse complement strand
AAATATGTTTTCGCGGGCCCATCCTTGACCTCCTCCGGGGAGGACGAAAATCCTTTATAGCACCCCCTTATGTTAAGCAGCCAAGGGGGGAAGTTCAACAAAAAAATGGAAAATTTTTGAAGAAAGGCAATTCGCTGGAGCGAGTCGCTTGCCGCGCTGAATTTGCGCCTCGCTGGTACGTCGGACCAAATGACCGTGCACGCTTGTGCTGCACCTTAGGCCGAAATGCTAGAGAGGTCCTCGCTAGCGCTTCGGGCTAAGGTACAGCCGATTCGCGCATTTTGATATAGTATCGCTGGTTTCAAAGGTGCCAGTGCCAGTTTTTCATTTCTTCAAGGTAAAGCTCGTTGGTCAAATTGAACTGCAAGGGTGTCACGGTGATATAGCCTTCCCCCAAGACAGTAACGTCGGAGTCGGGGTGTGGCTGGTGGCAGGTTAGCCCGGGGTTGGACCAAAAATAGACGCGGCCGCGCGGATCGACGCGGCGATTAAAGGTTTCCACGTATGGCGCCACATTTTGTGGAACAGTGCGAATGCCGCGAAGCGGGCCCCGGTCGAGGCTGGGAATATTCACGTTGAAGAGGGAACTGCGCCGGGGGGAATGGGACATGATTTGCTCGATAACATTGCGAGCCAGGTCGGCGGCGCGGAGAAAATCAAGACTTTTTGTTTTGGTCGATTCCAGGGAAACCGCAATGCTGGTACAGCAAAAAAAGGCGCCTTCAATGGCAGCCGCCACGGTTCCGGAATAAAGGACATTGATGCCGGCGTTGGAGCCGGCGTTCAGGCCGCTGACCAGGAGGTCCGGCGTTTCCGGCAGCAATTCAAGCAAAGCCAATTTGACGCAATCGGCGGGCCGGCCTTCCACCCCCCAGCCGATCAGCTGGTTGTTTTCGTCCAGCACTTCCTGGACCAGGAGAGGATTCAGCAAAGTGATGGAATGTCCCACCGCGCTTTGTTCCGTGGCCGGGGCAACGACAATGACTTCTCCCAGTTTTTGCAATTCTTTGCGCAAGGCCCGCAAGCCAGGGGCATAGATGCCATCGTCATTCGTCAACAAGATGCGCACTCGTGCCTCCTTGATTCGTTCGATCCCGGCGTTTGTCCTCGGCGAACTTTTTTCGCCTGAGGATATGGTGGTAATGCTGGGCAAACCGATGGGCCTCATCGCGGACATATTGCAATAAGCGCAATGCGGCGGCATGCCGGCTGAGGTGCAGCGGTTCGGCCTGATCGATGCGAAAGGCTTCTTCGTCGCGTTTGGCGAGCGATAACAATTGCGGGGGCTCGATCCCCAGTATCTGGAATGCTTCCCGGGCCGCGTGGAGTTGGCCTATGCCGCCGTCAATGAGCAAGATATCCGGAAAAACTTGTTCCTCGCGGCTCAAGCGGCGAAAGCGGCGGGTAATAACCTCGCGAATGGAGGCGAAGTCGTCCACGCCCAGGACCGATTTGACGCGGTAGCGGCGATAACCCGGTTTGAAAGGCAAGCCGTCGATAAAGGTCACCAACGAAGCCACCGTTTCATCGCCCCCCAAATGGGCGATGTCGACGCCTTCGATGCTGCGGGGGATCTGGGACAAAGCAAGTACTTTGCGCAGTCCCACAAGCCCCTTGCGGGGTTCGAGATAGAAAACTTGAGGTTGCACATCCTTGTCGACATCCCCGCGGTGGGCCAAGTTCTGCAACGCCTCGATGTCGTCGCGAATGCGGGCGGCTTTTTCGAATTGCAGCGCAGCGCTGGCTTCTTGCATGGCCTGGTGCATTTCGCGGATGAGTTTGGCCTTTTTGCCTTCCAATACCAGGCGCAACGAACGGATTTGCCGGCGATAGTCTTCCCGGGTCACCCGGAAGTTACACGGCGCGGTGCACTGATTGATGCTGTGCAGGATGCACGGCCGAAACCAGCGCCAGCGCGGGTCCTTTTCGCTGATATCCAGAGAACAAGTGCGGAACTTAAGAATGCGTTGGAGAACCTGGATGGCCAGCCGCAGGCTTTTGGCGCTGGTGAATGGGCCATAGAGCTTTACGCCGCGCCGGCGCGGCGTTCGTGTAAACTCGACGCGCGGAAAATCTTCGCGCATGCGGATTTGCAAATATGGAAACGACTTGTCATCTTTCAGGTCGACGTTGAAGCGGGGCTGGATGTCCTTGACTAGCCGGGCTTCCAGGAGAAGGGCATCCACTTCGCTCTCGGCGGGAAGGAAGTCGATATCCGCAATAAGTTTGACCAAGTCGGCGGTTCGAGAGTCGATGGCGGCGGCTTGCAGGAAATAGTGCGAGGCGCGGTTGCGCAGGTTTTTCGCCTTGCCGACGTACAAGACGCGGCCCTGCAAGTCCTTCATGATGTAGACGCCGGGAGTGGTGGGGAATTTTTTTGCCTTTTCCGCAGGGGAAAGCGGTTCCGACATGGGGCACCTATCAATCCTTTATACCAAAGCATGGGGCGTGCGGCGAGGGGCATGAGGCGTGCAACGGGGTATCAAGGACTGGCGGAGATGCGGTCTTTGCCGACCCAAGGGCGGAGGACTTCGGGAACGAGGACCGAGCCATCCTCACGTTGGTAGTTTTCCAAGATGGCGAGGATGGCACGACTGACCGCGACGGCGGTGCCATTGAGCGTATGAACGAAACGAGTGCCCTTCTGACCGGGCACCTTGTAGCGAATGTTCAAGCGCCGTGCCTGGTAGTCGGTACAGTTGGAGGTACTGGTAACCTCGCCGTATTCGCCTTGATTTCCCCGGCCCGGCATCCAGGCTTCCAAATCGTATTTCCGGTATGCCGGCCCGCCCAGATCGCCGGTGCAGGTGTCGATGACTTGATAAGGGAGATCAAGTCCCTGGAAGATGGATTCCTCGATACGAAGAAGTTCCCGGTGAATCGATTCGCTCTGATCGGGAGTACAGAAGGCGAACATTTCGACCTTGGTGAACTGATGGACGCGATAGAGACCGCGCGTATCCCGGCCCGGCGCCCCGGCCTCCGTCCGGAAGCAATGCGAAAGGCCCACATATTTCCTGGGGAGGTCGAGTTCATCCATGATCTGGTCGCGGTGCATACCACCCAGAGTAATTTCGGCCGTGGCAATGAGACATAAATCGCTATTGGCGATGCTGTAAATCTGCGTCTCCGGACCCCTGGGTATGAAGCCAATGCCTTCGAGAACTTCTTCCCGAGCCACATCCGGAGTGATGATGGGCGTATAATCCTCATGAATCAAGGCATTCATGGCGTACTGAATCAGGGCCAATTCCAGGAGCACCGCTTCGTTCTTGAGAAAATAGAATTTTTGTCCCGCGACGGAAGACCCGGCTTCGAAATCCACCAGGGAAAGCGATTCCGCCAGCGCGATGTGATCCTTGGGCGGAAAAGTGAACTTGCGGGGTTCACCGAACCGGCGGATGACCTTGTTGTCCTGGGCGGTTGTTCCCACCGGGGCATCGGGATGGGACATGTTGGGAATTGTCAGCAAGACTGCTCGCAAATCGGTTGCAATCTGTTTCAAGTGGTTTTCCAGTAAACCTACTTTGTCGCGAAGAGATCTACCCTCCTGGATCAATGCTTGTTTTTGGGCCGGGTCCTTTTCCTTGGGGATTAGCCTGGCAACCTCGTTTTGACGGTGCTGTAAGGATTGCGTATCTTGCACGCATTTCTTGCGCTCTTCCTCAAGAGTGACCACGCGATCCACATCTGCGGTGACGTTGCGATTGCGGCAGTTTGCTTTGACCGCCTGGAGATGGCCGCAGATAAACGAGGCATCCAGCATGATCGAAGGATGAAGGATGAAGGATGAGGGATGAATCAGAAACCCTTTGATCCGTCAGCCGTCAGAACCTAATCCTTTCTCTTCGTCGGAAGGACGAATCACTCATCCATTATGGGCGTTTTTCCAAGGGAACGTAGGCCACATCATTTTTCCCCACATAGATTTGTTCGGGGCGGAAAATACGGTTATTTTTGAGTTGTTCGAGCCAGTGGGCCAGCCAGCCGGCAACGCGGGCGATGGCGAAGATCGGGGTAAAGAGGTCGCGGGGAATGCCAAGGGCCTGGTAGATAATGCCGGAATAGAAGTCGACGTTGGGGTAGATGCCCTTGGGTCCCAAAATGCCGGCGGCAACGCGCTCCGTTTCCACGGCGAGGTCGTATATTTTGGGCCGCTCGATCTCCGCGAAGACATTTTCCGCCAATTCCTGGAGCACCGTGGCGCGGGGATCCTTGACCTTGTAAACGCGATGGCCGAAACCCATAATTTTATGCTTGTTGGCGACCGCATTTTCAAGCCAGGGCCGGACGTTTTCGACCGTGCCGATGGCATCGAGCATGTCAAGGACTTCCTCATTGGCGCCGCCGTGGAGGGGTCCGGTCAGGGCGCCGATGGCCGAGCTTATGACGGTGTACGGATTGGCCAGGGTGGAGCCGGTGACGCGGCCGCTGAAGGTCGACGCGTTCATGGTATGTTCGGCGTGGAGGATCAGGCAGGCATCGAGGACCTTGCGGATCGCCGGAGATGGTTCGCGTTCGAAAAGCATGTAATAGAAATTGGCGGCGTGGTCGAGGTCATCGCGAGGATCAATCGCCTCATCGCCGTGTCGCAGGCGATGGAAGGCGGCGACGACGGTAGGCAGTTTGGCAACGAGCCGGACCGCGGAATCCCAATTGCTCTTGGCATTGGTGACATCGCGGGCAGGATAAAACATGCCCATGGCAGCGACGGAGGCTTGCAAGGCATCCATGGGATGGCCAGTTTCCGGCAGGCATTTGATGAGATCCTTCAACTTATATTTGATGCGGCGGCGATGGCGCAGCTGGTCATCGAAATCGGCGAGGTCGCGCTGGGTGGGGAGGTCGCCTTTGAGCAGAAGCCAACAGGTTTCCTCGAAACAGCTCTGGCGTGCCAGGGTCTCGACGGCAATGCCGCGGTACTCGAGGCGGGCGCGTTTGCCATCAATGAAACTGATGGATGATTCTGCTACCGGGACATCAGCAAGACCCGGGCGAAGCTCCAACTGGCTCATAATCCCCCCTTCAGTGGCCGGCACAACTTATTCGGGCAAGCCGACAAATTGGAAAATATCGCGCCACAATACCCGGCCGTTGCCGCGCTGGCCGGCGATCAAATGACGAAAGGCATTCGCAACCCGGCCGATGGCAATCGGATCGAAACCCAAGACAAGGCCGAGCGCCACTGAAGCCGTCGCCATGTCCCGCGCGCCCATCCAGTGGGCGTTTTCCAGAGGATACCCAGGAATGAGAGTTCCCGATGCCGCCGTGCGTGCCGGACAGACCAAGATGCCGACTTCCATCAATGTCAAGAATACGTGTTGAACATATTCTCGTGAATAGCGCGCGGCCAGAGCCTGGGGGTCGGCGTTGGCGTCATCTTCATAGAATCGGCGCATTTCCGAAGCGTTGATGACGATGGCATCCAAGGGTTGACCGCGGAGAGCGGTAGTCCGGGGAATGGCCACCAATTTGGCCTGGCGCTCGCGAGCAAGGCGGATTAACTCGACGGATTCCGGGCCGATGCAACCCAGCCCGTGATCGGCCAGAATCACGACATCGACCTGGGTCAGGCATCGGGCGCGAAATTCGCCGACGAGCTCGGACCGAGCGGAGCCGGACAACGGACGATCGTAGTCAATGCGCTGGAACAGGGTCGATTTGCCTTCGAAGCGTTTATAGATCCAATCTTTGTGGGGTGTTGGCCAGCCGCGTTCGTTGACGAGGTGGCAGGCAAAAGGCTGGCGGTCGAGAAGGTTCTCCAGTTGACGGCCGGGCAAATCGGATCCAATCACGCCAAACAGGGAGACTTCCACACCGAGGCGGGCGAGAATCAGGGCAATATTGGCCGCCCCGCCGATGCTTTCCTGGGTGGTGGCGTCGCGCAAAATGGGCACGGCAATTTCCGGATGGCGGCCGCCGGGGATGCCATCGATGGCATTGTCGAGAATCATGTCGCCGATGACGACCACGCGCACGCGCTGTTCCTTCAGTCGTTGGGCCAGTTGCTGAACCAGCGGCTGCAGATCGGCAGGATTATTCATCGGCACATCCACCGGGAATAAGGAATCCGTATTGCACACGAAAACAAAGAGTATTATCGCAAGAAATCATTCAAGAAGCAAAACAACATGCAGCTCCCCGGGCCCATGCACCCCCGTGACCAGATTGAGTTCGATATCTCCCGTCTTGCTCGGCCCGGTGATCAGAGTGAGGCATGAAGGGAGTCCGTTGCCGATCGCGAGTTGTTGCCGATCAAACAAGTCAAACAAGTCCGGCAACAACTGCGAGTGATGCGCCACCGCAATGTGGACGAGAGGCAGCAAGGTAAGTGAGCGCGGTTCCGCGGCCCGGGTCTCCACGACCAAGGTTCCGGTTTCGGCAATGAGATATTTGACTCCGGAAATAGCGATGTCGGCAGCAAAAAAGGCATCACGTTCGGGTCGTGAGGCGTGGGGCGTGGGTCGTGGGGCGTTGGAAATAGGTATTTCAGCGGCGAAGGTGGCATCGCGGCTCGAAGGGGGTAGCCAGGCATCGATAGATTGAACTGCGAAGCCCAATTGGATCAAATGTGGGCCCAGGTCGAGCCGGTCCAAGAATTCGCCGCGGCCGAGGAGAATTTGGCGAGCTGTTTTTTCCCGAAGGAGAGCGAGCACCGATTGTATGGCGGCATCGATTCCCTCGACCACATGGGTTTGCCCGCCGGCCAGCGTGAATTCTTCTTGGAAGCGCTGCAGCGGGTTAGGGCCGGCACCTTGATACCCGGTCATTTCGCGGTCTTCGAGCGAGGGTGACATGCCGGCTCGCTGACCGGCCGCCAGAGCGAGGCGAACCTGTTGCAAGAAACTTTCGCGAAAAGTAGTCATGGATCGGTCCTTTGCTTACCTCTCGCGGAGCGAGAGGGCTACGACAGTTTTTTCCAGAGTTGGCGAAACGACTCCGGGGCCGGAGCGGGGAAATCGCGCTGCGAGGTCCAACGCGATCCGGGGCCTGGAAGCCGCTGCAGCCAACCATTGCGCGCGGCAGGCCGAAGAAGAACTCGCGCCAAAGTTTGAAGTAATCGAAAAAGGAGAGGCCGGCGCAACACTTGCATCCAAAGCCGATACGTCAATCCTTCCAGGCGGTTCGGCCTGGCGTGGTGTTGCAGCTCGCGCAAGCCGATCAGCATGTGGGGAATATTGATCTTGACCGGGCAAGCCGCCTGGCACGCACCGCAAAGGGAAGAGGCATGCGGCAGGTGGGGATTCTTGTTAATGCTGTCGTAAAGCGGCGTCAGAATACTGCCAATCGGGCCTGAGTAGACGTTGCCATAGGCATGACCGCCAATCCGGCGATACACAGGACAGGCATTGAGACAAGCGCCGCAGCGAATGCATTGTAGACTCTCGCGAAACGGCGTGCCCAAAAGCCGGCTCCGGCCGTTATCGAGAATCACCAGGTGAAACTCGTCCGGGCCATCGAGCTCTCCCGGTCGCCGCGGACCGGTAAGTAGTGTGGTATAGACGGAAAGGGTTTGACCGGTCGCGGCCCGCGCCAAGAGCTTGAGGAAGACCGGCAGATCGATCCAGCGCGGGATGACTTTTTCCATGCCCATTATGGCGACATGGATGCGTGGACAAGTAGTGGTCAAGCGGCCATTGCCCTCGTTGGTGACCAGGACAATCGTCCCGGTTTCGGCCACCGCGAAATTTGCACCGGTGATGCCCAGGTCGGCCTGGTAGAATTTTTCGCGCAAGATTTTTCGGCCGGTCCGCGCCAGGGTTTGTGCATCGTCCGGCAGCTGCGTTCCGACATAGTGCGACAAAATCCGCCCCACGCTTTCGCGGGTGTGATGCACGGCCGGCGCGACCAGATGGGAGGGCCGTTCTCCGGCCAATTGAATGATGAACTCGCCGAAATCCGTTTCGGTAACTTCTATGCCGGCTTCTTGCAACGCCGGATTGAGGTGAATTTCTTCCGAGGTCATCGATTTGGATTTGACGGCCCGCCGGCAGCCGGCCTCGCGGGCGATGCCCACGATCACTTGCCGGGCAATCGCTGCGTCAGGCGCCCAGTGGACGCGGCCGCCTGCTTTTTGGACCGACGCTTCCAGTTGTTCCAAATAGTGGTCCAGGTGAGCCAGCGTATGTTCCTTGATGCGTTTGGCGTGATCGCGCAACTGGTCGCCGCCGGGCAAGGCAGCGAAGCCGCGGCGGTTACCGGCCATCAGCGTGTCGGTCAAGCGCACCAGGGCGGCTTGCAGGGGCGCATTGGTCAAGGCCTCGCGACTGGCGGCTTGGAAATTGTGGTGTTCGTGCCTGGCGTATTGGGTCATGGAGGAATGATATTGGTCGCGCATCATTCCTCATAGGTCACTCGCCGACCACCAATGACCAATTTCATTTTCCAGTCTTCGCACAACTTACGCCACCTACATGGCCGCCCACGCGACAGTCATGGCGCTACCGGCTTGAGCGGCCTCCAAACCCAGTCCGCGGTCCTCGGAACTGGGTACTCGGTACTCTCAGACCAACTCGTATCTCACGCGAATGCACGCCCGCGGCCCGCCACGCAACCCCCTCGCAAGAAACACTTTAGCGCACTTTTCGCCGCCGTATCTCATCAGCGCATGAGATACGACATCCCGCCGCCCTGAATCCGTTCCAATGTTCATCCTAGACTGCCAATAACCAAGAACGAATGACAAATGACAAGCAAAAAATACGTTGCGCCCACCACCCGCCCAGCCCCCGTGAACGTATTGCAAAACCCTGCGACATATCGCGGCGGCTGCGACATATTCCCGATCTGCATAATGGGTGGGCACTTAACGGTTGCAAGAAGAGTCACTCTTGGTGCGACATATTCTTCAGAGCATGAACGTTTCCCGGCAAGACCCTTTCGGCGGGACAGTCGAAGGGTGTGTGATAGCTGTCATGGGATGCATTTGCACTATCGGTGGGATCACGCGCATCCGGGAAGCGCACGTGAGTGACGGGCAGCGGTAAATGCGCAATGCCACGCCTAAATCGAGCGCGAGTTACCGGTGATTCTGCATACCACCGCACGACGGGGCGTGGCTTATTTCACAATTGTTTGATCAGAGGGAAGATCCGTAAAATGTCACTAGCTCACTTGCTTCTTGCTCTTCTTTCAGTGCGGAATTGAGATTATAGTTGAAGTCGCGCTTGCTTTTGGAATCGATCCGGCGGAAGATGGTAGCAGAACTTAGACTGTCCCTTATATGCGATTCGGAATTAGGTCGATTCCGTGCTGTGTTTGTTGCGACTTATGCGGACGGAAATCGACCGAATTAATATAGTTCGGCCGTTCTCCGAGAGATCCGGAAAGGAGCAACTACTTTGAAGGGTCAGTCGAGAGCAGCCGAAACCGGGCGACGGATTGTCGTCACGACTCTCGGGTCGCTGGGCGATCTGCATCCGTACGTGGCCATTGCCCTTGGCTTGCAGGCGCGGGGCCACGACGTCGTCGTCGCCACCGGCGAATGCTACGGCCAGAAAATCAAAGGACTGGGCCTCGGCTTCGCCACCGTGAGGCCGAATTGTGATTGGGTGTCCGACGCGGAGGTGATGCGGCGAATCATGCAGCCCCAGCGTGGTCTCGAACGGATCATGCGAGAGGTTCTGCTGCCGGTGTTGCGGCAGACCTACGAAGACACATTGGCGGCGGCCGAAGGGGCGGACCTCCTCGTGGCCATGCAAAGCAATTTGGCCAGCCCCCTGGTTGCCGAGAAAAAAGGCATCCCCTGGGTTTCGTCGATGCACCTTCCGATCGGTTTGGCTTCGGGCTACGATCCGCCGGTGCTGCCCGGTTTCGCGGTTCTCTCCAAGACGCTGCGTTTCCTCGGCCCGGCTTTCTGGGTGCCGCTGCGACGGTTTCTGACGTGGGCGACGAGTTTCTGGGCTAAGCCGTGGTACCGTTTACGGGAGGAAATCGGCCTGCCGCCCAGCGCTACCGTGAATCCGCTGACTGATGGACAGGCCCCGTTGCTTCATTTGGCTCTGTTCTCCCCACGAATCATGGACAAGCAACCCGACTGGCCGCCGCAAACCCTCGTAACCGGTTTCCCGTGGTACGACCGACACGGCGAAGGCACGTTGCCGGCGGAGTTGGCTCAATTCCTGGACGAGGGTGCGCCGCCGCTCGTATTCACAGTCGGCACGGCCATCGCCGAGGATGCCGGCGCGGCGGGATTCTTCGCAGCCAGCGCCGCGGCTGCAAAGTTATTGGGCCGCCGTGCGGTCCTCATTCTCAACGAGCAAAGCAACCGACCGTCCGTGCTGCCGGAAGGCGTGATGGCCGTTGATTACGCTCCGTTCTCGGAGCTCTTCCCACGGGCCGCCGTCATCGTCCATCATGGGGGGATCGGCACGACTGGGCTCGCGATGAGGTCGGGGCGGCCGATGCTTGTCATGCCGTGCGCGTGGGACCAGCCGGACAACGCCGAGCGTGCTGCCCGGCTAGGCATCGCCCGCACGATTTCTCGCCGCCGCTACACTCCGGCCCGCGTTGCCGCCGAGTTGCACCGCCTGCTCAACGACCCAAGGTACACACAGCGGGCGTCGATGGTCGGCGCTCAAGTGCGGCAAGAGGATGGGGCGCGGGTTGCTTGTGATGCTCTCTCCGGATTGCTCACGATGGCCGGCTCTGCCCGGCGGATTGCGGACGGCCGTACCCGACGCTGCACCTGACCGCGACGGCATGACGTGATTCCAGAGTTCAACGGCTCACTGGCCGCCGCGGCAGGTGAGCTTGCTGTTATGCCACATAGACCCGCACAAAATAATTGTGGTCCGAGACTTCACGGCGCCCACAATCCGCAATAGGGGGATTGAACGCTTTATGCAACCAACGACATCGTCCCTTGTATTGCTCGCGATCACAGCGCACGCAGCACTGGCATTCGATGCCGGTGTGACTGTGGTGCGTACCTTCCCGGCAAATAAAGGACCGGGATGGAAGGATTCCATTGATGTGGCTGGGGCTGTTGGCTCGCGGCACGTCGTCGATTTCGATGTTGCCGGGTTTGTGGTGCATGACAAAGCGAGCGGGAGAGTCCTGCTGAGCCTTTCGACACGCGAATTCTGGCAGCGTGTTGAACCTGCCGGAAAGCTGGTTCCGCAAAAAGATGCCAACGATGCGCGCATTCTCTACGACCCGCTGTCTGAGCGCTGGTTTGCCTGTGCCGCAGGAACAACGGAACCCGACTGCTTTCTCGCCGTGTCCACTAGCTCCGATCCGACGAAGCCCTGGCAGGGAGCGAAACTCCCGCTGCCGCGAATCAATCCCTACATGAAAATGGGTGTTGATCGTCATGGACTTTACGTTTGCTCGTGCAATGGCAACGCCGACATGAACAAAGGGACGAACTGTTACGTGGTCCCGAAGCGGGATGTACTGGCCGACGGCGGGCCTGTGCTGACGCGTGGCCAGACGTTTACGGATCTGCAATTCAGCACGATGCCGGCGATGGATCCCGAGCCCGACAAGCCCGCCGACGCCCCCGCGATCCTCTTGGCCAACGAGTTCATGGACGGCACATGCAGCAAGTTGTATCTTTATAAAATCACCTGGTCGGAATCAAAGGCGAGCATTCCGAACGTGCAAACGATTCCGCTGAGCAGGAAGTACCTGACTCCAAACAATTCCACGTCGCAGATGGAGGCGTTCCAGCCAAAACCCGGGCCGAAACTGCGGGCGGGCGGCGGCGGGCGAAGGATCGATAGCGCCATTGTTCGCAACGGCAGCGTGTTCGGCTGCAATGGGGCAAAACGCACAGCGGATTCGCGTCCGGGACTTCTCTGGTACGAGGTGAGAATCAGCGACGGCGCTTTGGTTCAGGAAGGGTTGGTGGACTCCCCAGATCGCGATTTCATCTTTCCGTCCGTGGCTGTGGATCGCCAGGGCAATGTCGGCATCGGCTGCACGGGTACATCGCAGACGGAGTTCCCGTCGGTCTACGTGATGATGCACGCCGCGAGCGATCCTGCCAATTTCATGAGCAAACCTGTGTCAGCCGTTCCCGGAACGACGGCCTACCACTATGCAGGCGCCTCGATGGTTAATCTCAGTCACTACTCAACAACCTGCATCGACCCGTCGAATCCCGACCTGCTTTGGACCTGTCAGGCGTACGCCAACAGCAAGATCGACCGGCAGTGGTGTACTGCGTGGGCGGCCTTTAAGGTATCAGCAGGGCATAACTAGCGCATGCACCCGACCGGAATGGGCGGTCGGGTTTTGCCCTGAAAATCAAAGTCACTCGCGCCCATTCCGGCGGGTGATGCTGAATGTTCGGCGATGGAGGGGGGTCGTGCGACGGTGGCTCAAGGGAACTGCGATCCTGACGCTCATTTTGGGCGTGCTTACCGCCCTGGGCTACGGCTATTACCGCCAGCGTTATCCCTATGGCTGGAGCCATAGCTGTGACAAGTGCCTGATGTTCGCTCTCCACCGGTATGCCGAGGAACACGGCGGCGCATACCCCGCGGGAGAGGCCACTCCCGAGGCTTCCCTGAGCCTGTTGTACCCCGAGTACGCGGATGCCGAGATCCTCCGAGGTAAGACAGTCCCCAGGACCGTCGTCCAAGAACGGCTGGAGCGGGGCGAGCGCCTCACGCCAGAAACATGCGGCTGGCACTACGTCGAAGGGCTTACCCTGAAGGATGATCGCCAGCTCGCCGTCCTCTGGGACAAGGTGGGACTCGGGCACAATGGAGAGCGAACACCGGATGGCGGCCGAACGGTGCTGCTGGTCAACTTGGGCTATGAGTACATCCCCGGCCCGGAATGGGAGAAGTTTGTAGACGAACAGCAGTGGCTGATCGCAGAGCGGGGGCGAGGCAAGGAGTAAGCAGAAACACCCCTTCACCGGGATCACTGGTGGTAATTCTCACTGTGCCGTGGTAGCCGCTGGCGACATGGCGATACGCATCAAGGGCAAGTTCGGCGAAAAGCCAAGGAGGGGCAATGCGAGTGTGTTTGGCAAGTGCTCTCGTCGTCGCTTTCGCGGCGTATGCAGATGCGGAGGATCGCAAGGACCAGTTGTTCGCGTCCTGGCAAGCCGCCGAACCTGCAAGACGCGGCGGGCAAGGAGTTCGGTGATGTTGGCGAGGGCGATGTGGTGGTCTTCCAGCCGCTTGGCGACGAGAAGTTCAAGTTCATAGCGCGGGTCGCCCCGCCTGCCAAGTGGTCCGAGTGGGCCAAATAGCCGGTTAGCAACGGCACGCCGAACCGCTAAATCGAGCGCGAGTTACCGGTGATTCTGCATACCGCGGCACGACGGGGCGCGGCTTCTTTCATAATTGCCTGATTAGTGGCAAGTTCCGTAAAGTGTCACTTGTTCTTCCTTGGACAAATACTCCGTTCGCATTCTGGCCTCCACGCTTAGCAATCGGGGACATTCAGGGTTTTGAGCAAAACAATGCTGAACGTCCCCGATTTCCCAATGTCTTCTTTCATTCTTGCTTGATCAAAAGCGGAAATATTTTCAGCAATGTGGGAGAGGAAATTGTTCGACAGGTTCTCTGGTAGGGATCAGCCGGGGCCAAAAGGACGCCGATCAGACACCCCTTGGAGTTCAGAACGGCCCCGCCGGAATCCCCGCCGATGACCTTGTTCCAGGTCGTGATTAACTCATCGAGGACGTACTGGACGGTTCGTACTTCGCGAATAGCGGGCTCGGAACGGCCACCGCCATATCCTATGACCCAGACTGCCTCATCCTCGCTAACACGTCGTTCTTCCAGCCGAACGAAAGGAATCGACTGGTCCACGGGGATTTTGAGAACGGCGACATCGAATCGTTTACTTTGACCAACCACGGTCGATGTCATCGCATGACCATCGGCAAAACGGATATCGACTCTCGAACCGTTCGAAGGAAGGACATGATCAGCGGTGACAATCAATCCTTTTGGCGAGACGACTGTCCCCGATCCGCCGGAACCCACCCGCACAACACATTGGTTGGCAACCGTTTGCCAGGGCGAAAGAAGCTTCAGCAACTCACCACCATCGACCTCACGATGGGACAGGTCGCAGAAAATGACTCGAGACCTGCCGTCCACCGTTGACCAATGAACGAGGACCCGATTGAGGTCCCCAAGTCTGGCTCCCGAACCGTGGTAACCAAACGTCGGGTCACTCCGTTGCAGCCTGGTCAACCGACCGAAGCCGGCGAGCGGTGAGCGCCCTGCGCAAAGGGGAATCTTCAGTTTTTCCCTGACGGCTCCCATCAACTCATCCCCATAGAGGCGATCAACCTCCGGAAAGCGATTCTCAAATGCCTGGGCATAGAGTCTGAAGGCATCTGTGATTTGTTCGATCTCTTCTTCCTCGCCAAATAATTCGTCGTAGGCCGCAGTCGCATCTACGGTTGCCGGCAAAAAAACTCGTGCCAGGCGATAAGCGATCCCGAACACAAGGATTGGAATGAGGGTATAGACGATCAGCTTAATCCTTATTGACCTGAGGCGTAGCATCGATTATTCCTCCCTTCCGATCAAGGCTCCACGCGATTAAGGTAGTGTATCGTGCCAATCAGGAATCCTGCCAAGCCGATGGAGAAGTTGGCTGCCAGCAAGATGGCCGTGGACTCTGTACTTTGAATCACGATCCTGATTAGAGTCGCCAGGATAAAGGGCGAGAAAAGAGCGAAGAGGATGGCGACGGCGTTGCTCTGTAAACAACAAGATGCCAGCCAACCGATTCCGGAAGCACAAAAGCCCATTGCCCAGATGAAAACCTCAGTCCTCGCAATTGCGCGATCGCTCGTTGGCCAAGGGAGCCCTCCGGGGAACAACGCCCCCAACCCTGTGATCCCGAGAGGGATTAACAGCAAGAGGAGTGCCAAGATGCCAAGCACCGTTGCCTTGGCCCGCAACACCATCCCCCGGCTTGGCGGGAGATAGGCAAGGAATTCGGCCGATCGATTGGCGCGCTCTCCGGCGATCAAGTTACCCGATAAGACCGCCAGCGATAACTGGGCCACGGCATGGCTCAACAGACTGCCCGACAACAAAAACCCGGCCACTTGTCGTCCCCCCGGTTGAGCAGCCTGCGAGGGATCCAGCAAAGCCAGGGTTGCCGCCGCGCCGTAGGATGCCACTAGCAAGGTCGCTGCAAGCAAGAGTTGAAAGCGATTGGCCAACACATCTTTCCAAATCAGGGTGCGCAGCATGGCGCCGCTCCTCGAATAAAGTCTTTAAAGATCTGCTCGAGGCCGATATCGACCACGGTTGTAGATGAGATCGGGTTGGCTTCCACCAAGGTATCGACCATGGCGGCGTCGAACGGATGCAAGGTCATCGACCAGTTTCGCCGATCAACTCGCTGCCACACAGTTTGTTGCAAGACACGTTCGGGAAGCCGACCATCCAGCAAGACCGCCTCGACCCGTTTCGTGGTCCCAATCAATTCGTCGATGGACGCATGCACGAGCCGCTTTCCAGCATTGAGGATGACCACCTCGTCGGCCAGTCGAGCGACGTCATCAATCTGGTGGGAAGAGAGAAGGATGCACTCGGTCTCTTCATCTCTCAACTTGATGAGCATTTCGACCAGGTCGTCCCTGGCCAGTGGATCAAGCCCCGACATGGGTTCGTCCAGGATCAGCAGGCGGGGACGATGGGCCAGGGCTACCAGGAGCGCCGTTTTCATGCGCATGCCTTTAGACAGGTTTTTGACAAGACATTCCGGGGGCAAACTCATATGGACCAGAAGATCCTCCGCCAGAGCGCTTGACCAGCGCTCATACATGGACGAGGCGAACTGAAGGACCTGGCGAACGGTCATCCAGGGGTAAAGCCAGGGGTCTTCCGGAACATACCCAATTTGCTGTCGGATTTTCGGACCTTCCGACCAGAGGTCCCATCCGAAGATGGACACCGAACCGGAGGTCGGCCGCAAGAGGCCGAGCATCATTTTCAGGCAGGTGGACTTGCCGGCACCGTTGGGACCGAGCAAGCCCACGGTGCTACCCTTCTTGAATTGCACACTCAGTGAGTCCAGCGCCCGATGGTTCTTGAACTTTTTGGTGACGGCGGAGAACTCGATGAGGTTGGTGGTCATGTCGTGCTCCGGGTCGTGGCTGCCACCTGGCTGTCGAGGGCTTCGCGAAAGAGGGTTCGAATTCGTTCGGGTGCAATCCGCTTCCTGAGACCATCGGCAATAACCCGGGAGAGCTGGCGATGAATTCGTTTCTCGGTTTGCGTGGCACCGACCGCGCTGGGCCGATCGACCACGAAGAGGCCTGCTCCGCGCCGTGACTCAACGAGGCCTTCACGGGCCAACTCGTCATAGGCTTTTTGAACCGTGTTGGGATTCACCTGAATATCAGCGGCCAAGCTTCGCAGGGAGGGCAGTGATTCATTCGGCTTGTAGACTCCCAAGGCGATATGTTGCCGCATTTGCGCCGCAATTTGTTGAAAGATCGGAATCGAACCTTTCGGGTCAATAATCATTAGGACTGCCTCCACACTAGTGAACTAATACAGTTTAGCGTTGGGGCGAGAGATTGTCAACGGTCCTGGAGGAATAACAGGGACTCCTGGGTCGTGTCTCCGGGGGGATTGAAAAGAGGACGTAGGTGTCCGCGGCTCTTTTTTGAATATTTCAGATTTCTCGGGAATAAAATAATATCCGTGGGCATCATGGAAATGATGCCCTCAAACGCCTCCCAACCCCGGATCTCCACCCCAGCCGCGGACGACGCGGCCCCGACCATTATCGTCCCGGTCAATCAGCCGGCCGTGGACACGGGCCTTCGTGTCCCGGTCGAGCCGGTTACCACACAAGAAAGGGGGACGGGCACGTTTATTTTGTCGTCTTTCGAGGCCGACCGCTGGGCCGCAGAGTAGACTGCAGTCCCAAACGCTTCGCCGTCTTTTCTACCCAACCGGCGCTGCCGAACGGCGCGCCACGGTTCACGCATCGCCGCACCGCCTCCAACTCGGCCGGCGTCAAGGCTTGATTGACCCAATCGAGCCAACAACGCGCCCAACCAGAATATTCGGTATTCAAGAAAGGCGGCGGAGTCGTGAGTAACGAGATGGTGCCCAGCGGCGATGGTGTTTGGCGCGAAGTCGCAGAAAATGAGAAAGAATTTTGCCGGGAAGATGACAGAAAAACTGAGGAAAGTGTCCGCGCGGTGCACAGGCGGCCAAAGGAGATTGGCTAGCCGTCTGTGCCTCTGATTGTCGCAGATGGAGTCTGCATGTCACCCGGGTGTCATCGAAAAATCCAAGAGGACTGGCATCAGGGTGGTTGCGGGATTTCCATTGGCTAGTCAGGAGAGTGATCTTGTGCGGGCCGAGGTAGCCGTGCCAGAGCCAAGCCGGGGAGATGAAATCTGTTGTCGAGGTCGGGGGGGAAGCGCACGGGCGAAAAGGCCCGCTGTCAACGGCGTGAAGGTTGGGGAAGCGGTTACGGGAACGGATGAGGAGGTGTCGCTGGAGGTCATTGGGAGTCTACTCGTCATTGCAGTCGTTGCGGTCGTTGCGTGCAATGCGTGCAATGCCCGCATTGCGTACAATGCACGCAATGCAAGGGGGGTCTGGGTGTGTGCAACGACGCAACGACGTCAACAGTAGTTCGTCATTTGTCATTAAGCAGTGGTCATTAGTAGCCACCAGTCAATGCTTGGTCGTTGCAGGTGTGGTGCAACGACGGCTGGCCATTGGTCATTCATTCGTCCTTGGTCATTCGTCATTGACGAGGGTCATTGGGGAAGGTCCTTGCGGGGGAATAGGTTCGAAGTGCAAGGCGATCACTCGGGTCAATTGCGAATGGGGTTGGAACCGATGACTTGGAGCAACTCTCCATGGCAGCAAGGAGAAGGTCCCACGGTCGTTGGGATGACCTAACCAATTGGGAGCCGAGTTACAAAGCCAGAGCGCAGAACGAGATCGGGAAGAAGGTCCCAGAATTGGCAGAAGGTCCCACTTTTTTTGAAAAGGTCCCGCTGGGAGTGTTCCCCTCTTGGGATGATGTTGCGGTCTTTAGGGCGGGCCCTGCCGGGCGATGGGGAAGCGTTCCATTAGTCCGGGTTCGGGGTAGAAACACGGGGTCTGGTATTTGGCTTTGTCTTTGTCGGCAATCCGGTCATGGGCTTTGGCTTCCTGCAATAGTTGGGGAACGCGGCTGCGAACGAATTGCGCCAATTCCAGGGTGTCAACCTGGTTATTGCGGTCCAGATCGGCCTCAGCAAAGCGGCTGGTCAGCGCTTCGTGAATGGCCCGCGTGAACAAGCTGCCCTGGTCGGCGACGAACGCCGGTTCCTTCGGATCGCAGGCGGACAGGACGACGGGACCAACGCCGCCGGGCGTCAAGTCGCGCACGGGATCGCGGAGCGTGCTGATGGTGGCATCGCCGGAATGGCAGGCATTGAGCAGCACCAGTTTGCGGCAGGGAATGCGTGTTAAACTCCGGTAGAGATCTTCACTGGCGAGGCCGGTTTCGGTGGGCCGTAAGAAGTCGAAATGTGGGCCCACAAAGACAAAGGTGCCCGATTTGAACACGTCGCGCTGGCCCGCCGGCTCGGAATAGCCGTGGCCTCCCAGGAAGAGGACCGCGAGGTCGTCCGGAGCGGCTTTTTTGGCGACTGTATCGAATAATTGGAGAATGTTTTTGGGTGATGCCGCGGCGTCTTCCAGCGGATAGACTTGGACGTCCTGAAAGAGTCGATCTTTTTGATCCAGCCACATGAGCTTCATCCGGACCACATCGACGTAGACACCCGGTAGGTTGCCGAAACGTAATCCACGGGGGGAGATTTTGCAGTCGCCGTAATCGCCAACGCCGACGAGCATGAGGTGAAGCCTTGGGGGGGCGGGACGCCCGAGTTTGCGGACGACGATCTGTTTTTTTTCGATGCCGCCGCCGCGCCCGTAGCATTGCAGAGTCACCCGGTTGACACCGGAACGGAAAAGAGAGGTTGGGATGCTCACGGTTTGTTGGAAAACTCCATCCGCGGGCAAGGCTTCGCGGGGCCATTCCTTGAATTGGAAGTCGCCGATCCAGAGGAGCAGATGATCCGGGCGATGAAAGTCGCGATTGCCGCGCGGGGTGACCTTTAATCGCAGATTCACAGGGCGGTCCTGAATTTCGGCAGCATCGGCTTGCAGGGTCAACTCGGGGGGTTCCATTTCGGGGATGGACGAGCGTTCCGGTGCGAACCGAGTCTTTTCGATGGCATCGGCGACTTTGTCGGGCCGGTGAAAGTGGGCGGCGAACTGGCGGGCGTCATAAAAAGCCGGGGTTTGGTCGACGGCGCCTGAGACTTGCCAGCCGATCAGCGAATCGCCCTGAGTGGAAGTATCATAGAAATAGTCGAGATACCTCCATAGCACCCATTCATCGGCGCGAGTGGGGAAAAAACACCAGATGGGCCTCTGGCGGACGGAAGTCGCTTTCTCCTCCGGCTGCATCTGATTGCCGCGCATGACTTTGAAATAGAATTGCTTGCCGGGTTCGGGGTGTTGAAGGCGAACCAGACATTCTTCCGCGGTTCCGATTTTTTGAATCGCCAATTGCTCGCGCTTTTCCGGAGATATGCGATTTCCCGGGTCGAACAGGAAGCGGTTGGCATCGAAGGCAAACACGACGATTTCATCGCCCTTGAGCAAACCGGCTTCCCAGGCAGGGCTGCCCGGCGCGACCTGGTCGATCAGCAGTTTTTGCTGGCGAATGTCGAAGGCAGCGCCGAGCTCCGGCTGATGGGGCCAATCGGCCAGGCTCCAGGCGGCGATGGTTTGATCGCGCGAGGCGGAAACCAGCATCTTATGATCTCGGGAGGGGGCAATCGACGTGATCCAACTCTGGTGCCCGGTCATGAGGCGCACGCGGCGGGGCCCGGATTCACCAAGTTCAAAAACGCTGATGCCCCAGTAATGCCCGACCGCCAGGCGAATCGGTTTGGTGTTCTTGCCGCCCAGGAACGTATAACAACGGGGCATATCGTCCGGGTCGCGATTCAGAGGTAAGGGAAAGGTGCCGGCCGGGCCGACGACATTCCATTGGTACGCATTGTCCGTCGGCTGGACCGTCCAGCCGCCGAGTTCTTGGAGCGGCTGGATCGGTTCGAATGAAGCTTCCATCGCCATTTGCCGCCGGTGCAAGTTGAAAACCTTCCAGGGGCCCTGGCCGCGACTGTTCGGATGCGGCGGATTCGGATTGCGATCGGTCTGATAGCCGAGATACTGGCCGTCCGCGGAGAGACCGACGCGCCAGATACCGCTGCCGGGACTCCGAATCACGCTGACCGGTTCTTCGGCATGCTTGCGCAAATCCCACAGCGTAACTTCGTGATCGTTGCCGCCCGCAACTGCCAGATGAAAGCCATCGCGGTGAAAAGCCAACGCTTCGGGATGGAAGGTAGGTTTCGGTCCGGGGGCCGGTTCGTGCTTGTCATCCGCAAGGTCGTAAAGCAGGATTTTGTCGTCGATTTCTTTGAAAAAATCGGCCTTCTGCGGAACCGTGCGAATTCCGAGCGCCAGCCGTTTGCTGCGAGCATCGAACGCCATGCTGTGGGGAAGATCATCTTTTTCCAACCGAATCCGCTTGCGCGTTTTGCCATCGAGAGAACAAAGCTCGATATTGTTGTGGCGCCGTTGGCCGGCTGCGATCAGCCAGTGCCGATCGGGGCTGATGGCGGTCTTGTAGACCTCGCCGACGTCGAAGCGAAAAAGGAATGTTGGAGTTGGATGCGGGCCGGATATGTCCCATTGTAAGACTTGCCCGTCACTTGCGGCGGATATCAATTTGGAGTTGGAAATAAAGGAAACCAGGTTGACCGGATTTGGCTTGCCGTCATGTTTTCCCAAGAGGCGAACATCATTCGGCCTTCCGGAATCCAGGCGCCAAAGCCAGACTCCGCCATCGTTGGTGCCGAAGGCAACCTGTTTTCCCGAGGGGGAGAACGCCACGGTCCAAATAACCTGGTTGTTACCCCTGGTGTCTGTGAGCGCGTGAACGACGTGGCCGGTCGCACGATCCAGCACGACCAGCGCGCCGGTGATCACACCCAGTCCGCCAATGACCAAGTGCCGGGCTTCCGGATCCGGCGAAAGGGCCATGGCATAAATAGCGCCGCGCCGCTCGCGCCAAATGCTCCAGCGCAGCGTATCATGTTTTTCCAGGCCTTTCTCAGAAAATTTCCAGACGCGGACCACCTTGTCGTCTCCGGCGGCAAGCAGGAATTGACCGTCGGGAGTAAAAGTCAGAACATCGCAATTGCCGAGGCGTGCGCCTGTTTCGACAATTAGGCCAGGTTCGAAGCGGCCGCGCAGGTCGTCCTGTGGGCGAACTATTTCGGTTGCGCAAGACCCCCAGGTCAGGAAAAATAACCAGGCGAAAGCGCCAACTCTCGGACCCGCATGAGATAGGAACCGTCGCATAGAGTTGCTCCAACATTCAGTCTACCAGACGGAGTTAATCCGCGAGTCGTCTTATGTACAGATCCAATGAGATTGGCAAGTAGATTTATTTACTTTCCGCCGGCCTGTAAATTGGTTAATATCAACTTTAACCCTGACATTCGCCCCCCGCCGAATTCTCGACTAATGAGACCCATTCTTGAATCAAGGAGCAACATGAATATTCGCCATTCTTGTTTTGGCCTGTCGCTGACCGGCGGGCTGATATATGCACTCGTCGCTGCTCCGGCAACCGCGCATGGTCAAAAACCGCCGGCTCCCGGCAATAGCGGCGCTCCGACCTTGAACATGCCGGGCCCGATGGGAATGCAACGCGGAACCGCGCTCGAACTCACGCTAACGGGAACGAACCTCGCCGATCCTACGGGACTTTTGACGAGTATTCCCGCCAAGATCTCGTTTCCAACGGACAACAATAACGGCAAGGACCCGGCCAAGCTGCGCGTCAAACTGGAAACGGCTCCGGATGCGCCGCTCGGTTTTCACAGCATGAGGTTGGCCACCAACCGCGGCATCTCCAATTTGCGCCTTTTTTGCATTGATGACCTGCCCCAGATTCTTGCGGTGGACACGAACAAATCCAAAACGACTGCCCAGCCGGTGCCGATTCCCTGTCTCGTGGCCGGGAAAGCAGAAGCCGAAATCAACCACTATTTCAAGATCAGCGCCAAGGCCGGACAGCGAGTGAGTTTTGAAGTCCTGGGCCGCAGGTTGGGCAGCCCTTTCGATCCGCAGATTACGCTGCTTGAACCGCGTATGCAAAAAGAACTCGCGCATAACAACGATGCTCCGGGATTGCAGACCGATCCCCGACTGACTTACACGTTCAAGGAGGCGGGGGAATATCTGGTGGAAATTCGCGATGTCATGTATCGCGGCGGCCCGGATTACTGGTATCGTCTGCGGATCGGTGATTTTCCCTGCGCAACCACGCCGATTCCGATGGCCGCCAAACGAGGCAGCAAGGTGAAGGTACAATTCACCGGCCCGGCGGTCGCCGACGTTACACCGGTGGAAGTGCAGGTGCCGGCCGATCCTGGAGTGGACATTGTCTGGGTGGCGCCCCGCGGAGCGAACGGACTCTATGGGTGGCCGGTCGCGCTTGCGGTAAGTGATTTGGAAGAACTGGTTGAGAAAGAACCGAATAACGAGCTGGCCAAAGCCAATCGTTTACCGGTACCTTGCGGCATCACCGGCCGGTTTCAGGAAAAGGGAGACGTCGACCATTTTGTTTTTGCCGCAAAGAAAGGCGAGCGCTGGATCATTCAGGCGCATACGCAGGAATATTATTCGCCGACCGATGTTTACATGGTGTTGAAGAATCCGACGGGCACCCAAATAGCAGCGAGCAACCCGGCACAAGATCCCCGGATCGATTTTACCGCTCCGGCGGATGGCGACTTCGTCCTCGCCGTGGAACATTTGAACTACTGGGGCGGGCCGGACGAATCGTACCGAATCACCATTACGCCACCGGAACCGGGTTTCGATCTCGCCCTGGGTGCGGACAAGGTGGAAATTCCCCAAGGGGGCGTCGCTGTGCTGCCAATTCAGACGGTAACGCGCCGCGACTATAACGGTTCGATCGAGGTAAGCGTTGCAGGAAATTCGTTGATTGACGGCCAGACCGTAATCAATGCGGGTCCTCCGGCGCCCAATCAACCGGCCGGCTCGCTATTCTTAACATTCAGCCCCGGTCCTCTCGGCGGGCCTAGCATTGGTCCGCAAGAATTAATCGTTCAGGGTAAAGCGACGATTAACGGCAAAGTTGTGATTTCACGGGCCAGTGTTCGAACGGTGTTGAGCCAGGGGCTGGCCAGTTTGCCCTTGCCGCCGCGGAATATGTTTCACCAAGTCGCTATGGCAATCACGGAAAAGGCGCCGGCGACGCTGGCCTTGAAACTCGACCAGGTGGAACAAATTCGCGGAACGGCGGTTTCGGCCACTGTCACGGCGACTCGCGAGGCGGGGTTTAACGAAGAAATCACACTGACACCTTTGGGTTTTCCCCCTAATGTTGCTGCCGCCCTTAAGAACATTCCGAAAGATCAGAAGGAAGTCAAGGTTCAATTGACGCCGGCCGCCAACTCAGCGCTCGGGCAATTTATGATAAGTGTCACCGGCAAAACGAAATTTCAAAACCGGGAATACACGGTGACGGCAAGTCCGGCAAAGTTGAATCTGATCCTGCCTTTCGATTTGAAAGTCGAATCCGTCCCGCTCAAAATCGGGTTGGGAGAAAAAGGTAAAATTCGTGTAACAGCGGCTCGCAAGGCCGGCTATCAGGGTCCGATTGCCCTGGAAGTGCGCAACCTGCCGGCCAACGTGGCGGCCGGGAAAGCAACCATTGCCATGGGACAAACCGAAGCGGAGATTGAAATCACTGCAGCCCCCAATGCGCCGTTCGGAGACAAGGCGGATGTCAACGTGGTGGGCACGGCATCGACCGCGGGCAATCAACAGAACACATCACCAAATTTCGCGGTAAGCGTAATAAAGAAATAACACCTTCAGGAGAAAAAGGTGAATCTCTTCGAAAAATTTCAATCCGGACTCACCTACGAGGATTTTCTCGTCCGCTATGCCAATGAAGGGCAGAAACAACGGTGGAAACAGGTCTATGACAACGTAGTTCTGAAGGCAGAACAAAAACAATTGCTGGAATCGTTTCAACGGTGCATGAATGTGCTGTGCCTGGCGGGAGCCTGGTGCGGCGATTGCATCAATCAATGCCCGATTTTCCAGCATTTTGCGCAGGCTGCATCGGTGTTGCAGGTTCGATATCTTGATCGGGATGATCATGCGGATCTGCAAAAGGAACTGCAAATCAACGGCGGCAATCGCGTTCCCGTCGTGGTGTTTTTTAGTGAAGATGGTTTCGAAGTCAGCCGATACGGGGAACGGACGCTCAGCAAGTACCGGCAGTTGATGCGAGATCACGTTGGACCAAGCTGCCCGACGGGTATAGCATTGCCCGGAGATCCGTTACTGGTCCAGGTCACTGCCGACTGGCTGAATGAGTTCGAGCGCGTGCAATGGCTCTTACGCCTGTCACCGCGGTTAAGACAAGTTCACGGGGATTGAACTCGACGCAGATCATCGCGCCTGTGGTCGCGCTTCGGTCGCCGAATCGAAGGTTCAGGAAGCCGGCTGGGATAATACCTGGACCTTGGTGAAGCCTTGTTCTTTCAATGCCTTGACAACCTGGTCCATATCCATTTGGGAAGGATCCCTGAGCATGAAGCTCACTTTCTTGACCTTGACGCTCGTTTGGATGGAATCTTTCTCTACAAACTGTAGAGTATTGAGGGCCTTGCTCACCTTGGCCCCTCAGGCATTGGCTCAAAGCATCGGTTCGACTTGCAGAACCACCTTATTGGGGCCGGCGGCGAACCGAGCGCTATCATCCGCCGAATCTTGGCTGCAACCGGCGATGCCCAAACCAAGGATCATCAGTGAAAGAACGCGGCTGGGGCAAATACGCATGAATAAACCTCCTCTAATAAACTGGCAGATCAGTTCACCATTTCTTTGAGCAATTTATCGATTGTTTTGTCCAAGATGTCCGCGTCCTGGGAAGCAAAATATTGTTCTGGGGTAAAACGGATGATGCCCTTGGCATCCAGGATGAAAATGGAAGGCCAGCTTTGGATTTCATATTTTTGCGAAATAGGTCCAGCAGTGCCATCCGGGCCGTTCCACCAGGATCGCCAGGTAAGATGTTCTTCCTGCAAAACCTTTTTTACCATGCCACGATCCTCATCGCTGTTCACCCCGAGAAGAACGAAAGGTTTGTTAGCCAATTTCTTCACGAGCGACCGCTCGTGTGCGTACATCATGCGGCAAGGGGGTCACCAGTGACCCCAGAAATCAAGAAGAACGACCTTACCACGATAATCACTTAGTTTGAAAGTTTTGCCGTCAATGTCTTCCCCTTCAATTTCCGGCGCAATATTGCCGACTTTCAAGCCTTCCACGGGCTTTGCGGGGCCGGTGTCCGGCGGGGGCGTTTTCGCCTGGTAACAGCCGGCCATGGCGACTGCCGGGAGTGCCAGGAAAACATAGCGATGCAATATATTCATGAGTGGGACTCCGAGTATTTCGAATACGAGTACTTGTCCAATAGTATCCTTCCGGCGCAAGGATGTCACGGGCAACTTCAAAATAGACGTTTTTGCCGTGTTGTAATCAATAAATCTGCGATGCGCCGTTGGGGGGAGCTGACCGGATAATCCTTGAGACGGTGCGGGCGCAGCCACTTCCCTTGCCGGTAAAAATCCGAGCGGAATTTGCCCGAGCGATAGACCGCTTCCAGGCAGATCAGGGCAATGCGATGATGGGTTACGGAATGGTTCAAACTAATTAATTCAGCACCCCAGTCAACCCGGAGACCGGTCAATTCGTGCAGCATGCGTTGAGCGGCTTCATCAACGGATTCTCCGGCAGAAATTGTTCCATGGGGGAATTCCCACATGCCGGCCCAGCGCCCTTTTTCCGGGCGCTGGACCAAAAAAACCAGCGGACCGCGGCGAACTACCGCCGCGACCTCCAGACAGTGCGACGGATTCCGGCCATTGGAGCGCAGTGGTATTTCTCTTTGCAGCCCCAATTGATTGGCCCGGCATTGTTCCGCAAGGGGACAGGCGTTGCATTGCGGGTTGGAAGGGGTGCAAATCAAGGCCCCCAACTCCATGAGGGCCTGGTTGAAATCTCCGACGTCTTTTTTGGGAAGGATGTCTTCGGCGACTTGCCACAACCAGCGACGGACCAGGCCGAGTTTCGGATGTTTTTTCACTCCCAACAACCGGCACAAAACCCGTTCGCAGTTGGCTTCCAAAATGGGCAAGCGCTGATCGAAAGCCTGCGAAAGGATGGCCCCGAGGATGTAGCGGCCGATGCCGGGAAGCGAGTGGAGGACGGCTGGATCTTGCGGAAACCGGCCATGGTGCTCAGTGACCAATTTCTTCGCGGCCTGGTGTAAATGCCTGGCCCGGCGATAATAGCCGAGTCCTTCCCAGAGGCGGAAAACCTCCTGTTCGTCGGCTGCGGCCAGGTCAGCAAGCGACGGGAAGTGTCTGACGAATCGTTCGAAGTAGGGAATAACGGTGGCTACCTGGGTTTGTTGAAGCATCACTTCGCTGACCCAAATACGATAAGGATTACGGTCGCGCCGCCACGGCAGGTCGCGGCGATACCGCCGGAACCAGGCCAGCAATTTGCGGCCGATACGAGGTGGTAGAACAAGCGTGGCTGAATGATTAGCGTTTGCTTCGGACACGTCCTTGTTCACGGAATTCTTTCCGGTTTATTTGCGGCGGCGGGTGTATTTTTCCAAAAGGATCTTGGCCGCGTCGGAGGTGTTCCCCAGGTCTTTTTTGTCCCCTTTTTTCGGTGTCGCTAATTGTTCTACGGGTAGATTGGTGCCCGTGTCGGTCAAAGCCGGCAGTTGCATCACCGTCGATCCGAGTGGAATTCCTCCCTGGCCGGTTGTGGAGTCCGGGGTGGAACCGCCGTCATTCGGAGAATCGAGCAACATCGCGGCAATGGCTTCATCGTCGGCGGGTTCGGGAGCCGGCCTGGGCTTTGCTCCGGGGCTCGTTGTCGCTTTCGGCTTCGCGGGTGGAGGTTTGGCATTCTCAATTCGTACCAGGAAGTTAAGAGAATCGATGCCGATACGATCTTGATTTTTGATTTCGAGCTCTCCTTCAATGCGCTGGTCATTGACGAGAACGCCGTTTGTGCTGCCGAAGTCTTTCAGGAAGACCTTGCCCCCCCGGATCAACAGGGCGCAATGTTTACGGCTGATCATGGGACTGGCGGGACGAAGGTTGCACTGTGGATCGCGGCCGATCAGGAACTGGGGGCCATTGATGGGGATCTCCTTTCCCTGGTGCAGACCGTCCGCTACAACCAAGTTCACTTTCATGAGACGACCTCGTTCCCCCTCGATTGGGAGTATTCGCTAGGGCAAATCCGACTACCTCTTACGAAACTGTGCGCTGCACGCTAGCGCAGTTTGTCGGCTACAAATCGAGGACTCCCCTGGTGAACCGATGTTGTCCAAAGGTCCATCGCGAAGGCAGACCCAGGGCGATAAAATAATCGAGATAAAAGAATGATTGAAACAGAGCTATTATAGTTAGCAATATGTAAATGATGCAACGACAAAGTTCCCAAAGTGATCACTTTTCTCCGATTACGTCGTTTCCGCGTTTTTCCTTATCCGCATTAACGGTTCTGGCGTCAACATTCACCTTTTTGTTAATAAGCGTATTACCGGGTTGTACGCCGAAAACGACGTTTTTGGCTCGATCGAGTAAAGCGATGACCTTGAAAGTCGCGTGTCCGACAGGCCCGCTTTCCCGGTTGGTGGACAGCTATGCTAAGGTTTGGGGCTTGCAAACGGGCGCAGAAGTGGAAATTGCTCCGTTTGAACCGAGCGAGGGCGGTCCTCGAGAGTTCGTAGCGGATCTTTGCCTGATTGTTCCGCACCGGCTGGCTTACTGGGCGGCTTCCGGAAAACTGCAACCGCTTGCCGCTGTCGATTTTTCCCCAGACAGTCCGAATAACTGGTTGGACCTGCTCCCCCTGTACCGGAATAAACTGCTCCTCTGGGATCGACAGGTTTACGCCCTGCCGGTAATCGGGGATGCATCGCTGTGCTATTTCCGGGAGGAACTTTTTCGCGATGCCGGGCACCAATCGTCATTTCAGGCAAAATACGGCCGAGTTCTTTCAACTCCGAGAACTTGGGAGGAATTCGCCGAAGTGGCTGAGTTCTTCAATGGGAAACTCCGGCCTGGACAGGCTCAATCGGCGCCTGCTCTGCCGCCGTTATCAGAGCGCGACGACGACCTCGACAGGGAGTACTTTGCGGTCGCCGCATCGCTAGCTCGCCGGGCGGTGCGCGAGGATGACAGAAACCAGCCTTCCGACGAAGAATTGTTTTCCTTCCATTACGATCTCAAGACCGGTCAAAATCGCATGGCATGCCCCGGGTTTGTGGAAGCACTGCGGATCATGCAGCGACTGCAGATGTGCCGTTCTTCGACGCGTGTCGCGAACCCTCCGGAGGAATTTGCTAAAGGCCGGGCGGTATTATGCATCGCAGGAGCCGAATGGGTGGGTCGCTTTCAAGAGGACGATTCGCCTGTGAGGGGTCGATTTGGAATCTGCCGGATTCCTGGTAGCCGCAGAGTTTACGAGTACGAAACCGGCAAACCACAGGACTTGGCGGAACCGAATTTTGTTCCTTACCTGGGGACCGGCGGTTGGCTGGGAGTGGTGCCGCAAGGGGCCAAAAATCCCGAGGGCGCCTTTTCTTTCCTGGCGGAACTCGCGGGTTCCAAAATCAGCGGGGAAATCTTCTTGAACGCGCTGTCGGGATGCGGCTGCACACGGCGGGAGCACTTCGGCCTGCTGACGCGGGCTAATGCCTTCGAACTGGGAGCAGCGAAGACGAATACTCTCGCCGAGATATTGCGCCGCTCTCTCTCTCCGCCTCCGATCAATCCGGTCGTGCGCTTGCGAACGCCGGACGAACGAGCCCACCAGCGAGTTTTATGTGAAGAATTGCGCACGGCACTAAACGACAAAAGTCGCGATCCTCAGCAGGTAATGGTTTCGGTAGCCCGGCGGTGGCATGAACTGGACGAGCACCAACCGGTTCCGAAACAGTTGATCCAGTATCGGTTAAGTCTGGGATTGCCGGCATCAAAATGAATTACTTAGAACTTAAGGAGTCAGATCCCCTTAGATCACGGTGTCAGACCTCTTTTTTGAGCAAAATGAATTACGTAATTTGCGCCTGAACGCCTTCCTTGCGGAGAAGGGCGATCAAATTTTCCGCCTGGCCGCGGGTGTAGTTGTTCCCCAGAGACAGGGGGAGTTGATCCACGCCTTTTGACGCTTCTTCCGCGTTCCAATTCTTGTTCTGCTGCAACCATTGAATCATATCGTTTCGGGCCAACGGCGGAACCTGAGTGACTTCTACGTGACAATCCGCCGGTACCCGCTCGCGGCGCAGAAAACGGTTTAAGTCCGGAAGAGTCGTGATCGTGGCGAGGCGGTCACCGGGATTGAGCACATGGTCCAGGATATTTGCGGGAACCACGACATCGCCACTCCGGAGGTGAACGGGCATTAGCCGATAGTCGATGGCCAGGATCCGGACAGCGTGGCCGCTCAGGAACGAATCGCCCGCTTGAACCAACAATTCAATTGCTGCCATTATCCGGCCCTTGACGAGAAACACGCTCAGGACCCGATCGCCGAACAGAGCGGCGACAAAGGCGGGCGCGGCCAGCGTCGGGATGGACAGCGCGAGTCGTATGTTGGCTTCCTGGCGCAGTGTTTCGGACAACAAACGGTCATTTAAACGGACTACCACGCGTTGCCGGGGATTGAGTTCCCGCGCCAAAAGCGCGATCTCAAGATTGGCCAATTCGTTATTGGTGGCGGCCACGACGGCGCGGGCCGAGAGCACGTGAGCCTGGCGAAGAACTTCCAGCACCGTGGCATCGCCGATGATAATGGCAACTTTCAGCCGGCGCGCGGCAGCCACGAATTTGCTATCGCGCTTGGTTTCAATGACGACCACCCGTTCGCCATATTGCAAGAGCACTTCCACGACGCGAAAACCGATGTTGCCGAGCCCGCAGACGACCACATGGCCGCTGTCCGGAATCCGGCGAATCTCCAGGGCGCCTCCCAAACGTGCGCGGAGCAAGTAATTGGTGACAATGGCCGTGAACGCCGCAATGATCGCTGCTCCCAGAATGCGTAACGCGCTGACAAACACTTTCTGCCAGGGCTGCACCAATTCCGCCTCGTGCATGTCCGCTCCGGTGGCAATCACGCTGATGGTGCGGAATATGGCATCCGAAAACGGTAAGCCCACGCCCAAGAGGTACACGGACGTGCTCGCCAATACGACGCCAAAGAGAACCGCCGAGCACAGGAGGACCGGCAGATCAATTTCCGACAGAGTGCGGCCGAGCATGCGGCCCGCCCGGCGCAACCAGTTCGCCCAGCGCAAATGCGGCAAAACCTCTTCATCGATTTCTTCCAGAAGGGGAGCAACGCTCCGCGGTTCGCCGCAGACCACGAGTAGATCGCCAGGCGCCAGGCGTGCGGAACCGTCCACCGCGTGCAGGAATTTCATGCCTGCGCTCTGCGTGTCGTGACCCAGCACCAAGACGCGATGCCGGGCGGCAAATTCTCCCACCGAATGGTTCCGGAATGAGGATCGCTCATGGATTGTGAATTCAGAAATCTGATACCGGTCGTTATCCAGACTGAACGCGCCGAGGGCCTGGCCGGTGAGGGCCGTCAGTGCCAACAGAGGGGCGGTCAAGGAGGAGACGCTCAAAGCAAAGGTGTTGGCGACCGCCTTGCCGAGGCGCGGGATGAGATTCTGGTTGAACAAGCGGACGACGATGCGGACGCCGGCATGGAGATGGCGAACCATCAGCGCTGCGGAAATGTTGACAAGGTCATCGCTCGTCAGAATCAGGACGCCGCGGGCGCCGGCCAGGTCCACCTGCTGGAGCACGTCCTTTTCACGGAAATCTCCCTGGATTAGACGGACTTTTTCCCGGGAAAGCACTTCCGGAGAACATTGGTCATCAATCACCACTACCGGGATCCCGGCGGCGATCAAGTAGTCCAAAACATGCCGGCCCACCTGGCCCAAACCACAGAGGATGACCGGTTGATTCATGAGGCCTCCAGGATCAATTTGCAAAGTCGATTCCTTGCCTTATCATTCCATTATGGACATCGATGCGAAGGTGTGTTACTGCTTTCATATCACTCGGCGGAAGCTGGTCAATTTTATTCGCTTTCACAAACCAAAAGTGCCAAGCCAGTTATCCGAGTGTGGAGGCGCGGGGACAGGCTGCGGTTGGTGTATTCCGTTTCTCAAACAATTGCATCGGCACGCAGAAACGGGTGGCGCAACGGATTTGGAAATGTTAAGCGCGGATGAATATGAGCGCCGGCGAGCGGCCTATGTTCGGTCCGGAAAGGGGACGCCACCGCCCGGAGCCACACCGCTACCGCCTCTGGAGGAAAAATCCTCCTAGTCGGCACCAGCCGAAGATCCGGAGGAAATCAATCAGCCTTGAAAACGCTTTCAGCACATCATAGGTTGAAAAAGTGTGCAACGGGTTTGCGAAAATTCCCGTCGCCAGCGCGACCGTACCTGGGCGGGTGTAGCTCAGTTGGTAGAGCGCCACGTTGCCAACGTGGCTGTCGTGGGTTCGAGTCCCATCACCCGCTCTCTTCGGCCGAGAAGACCTGGAATTACCGGAATGATTGTTTCCGCCACTTCCTGGATTTCTCGGCTTTCTTGACTTTTGGTGGGAGTAGGCAATGACAGATGAGACTCGACCCGAAACGGAAGAATCGGCGACGGTGACGGAATCGGCCGACGTGCCGGCGACGGAAAACGGAGAAGAGGAAAAGGAACCGGAAAAGCTCCACCAGGCGGTGGAGATGAGAGACGTCGGGCCGTGCAAGAAACACATCAAGGTTTCGATTGAACGCGAAGATGTGCAAAAACGGCTCGACAGCAAGTATAGCGAACTGGTGGTAGATGCCAACGTGCCCGGGTTTCGTCCCGGCAAGGCCCCGCGCAAGATTATCGAGCGCCGCTTTGCCAAGGACGTGGAAGGCCAGGTCAAGGGCGAAATCCTCATGGCCAGCCTGGAACAACTGGCCGATGAACAAGACGTTGCCCCACTGAGCACGCCGAATCTCGATCCGGACAAAATCGCCATGCCGGCCGATGGGCCCATGGTCTATGAATTCGAAGTGGAAGTTCGGCCACAATTCGATTTGCCGAATTACAAGGGCCTCAAAATCAAGCGGCCGGTCAAGGATTTTACCGAAGCGGACGTGGATGAAGAACAACGCCGTGTTTTGGCTCCGTATGGTCAACTGGTGCCCAAGCCCGAGGGCGAGGCCCAGGTCGGCGATTACCTTATTGCGGATATCTACGCCAAAGAGGGTGACCGGGTTATTACCGACCTGAAGGAAGTCAAAATTCGCATTGAACCCCGGCTGGCGTTCAAGGACGGCGTCGCCGAAAAATTCGGCGAGGAGACCAAAGGCGCCCGCGCCGGCGACAAACGCACTGTGGAAATCAAACTTTCCGATGCCACCGCGGACCCGGCGTTGCGGGGCAGGACCTTAAACGCGACCTTTACGGTCAAGGATGTCAAAATGCTCCGATTGCCGGAGCTGACGCACGAATTTCTGCACGAGTTCGCGGTCCATTCCGTTGATCAATTTCGCGAACGCATCCGCGTCCTGATGCAAAGAAAGCTCGAGTACCTGCAACGGCAATCCGCGCGAGAACAGGTGCTGAACCAGATCGCGGCGGCTTCCACCTGGGAGCTGCCCCAGGACCTGCTGATCCGCCAGGCGCGCAAGGCCTTCCAGCGCAAAATTATGGACATGCGCTCCAGCGGCATTTCGGAACAGGAAATCATCGCGCGCAAACGGATCCTCGAGCAGGACGTCGTCAACAACACGGCCAAGGCTCTGAAGGAGCACTTTGTCCTGCAAAAAATTGCGGAAGTCGAAAAGATGGACGTCGATGACGATGAAATCCACGACGAAATCGAACGCATTGCCGACCAGAATAACGAGTCGCCGCGCCGCCTGCGCGCCCGGCTGGAAAAGGAGGATATGCTCGATGTGCTGGCCATCGATATCGTCGAACGGAAAGTGCTCGACCTGATTCTGGAAAACGCCGAGTACGAAGACACGCCGCTGGGGAAACAGGAACAGCAAACGGTGGCCACGGTGGAAGAGCAGGCCGTGCCCGGCGAAATGGCCGACCCTACCGCCGCGCCGCCTGAAGAGCCCGAAAAGAAGGAAGAAGCAGAATCCAAGGATGAGACGGAACCTCAAGGAACTTAAGACCATGATCGACATCACTTCCGGGTTCCCCCTGGACCCGATGTTGCAGCGTTATCGCGAATATGCCCGGCAGCGGCAGATGACTCTCGGTGATTTGCTCCTGGAAAACCGCATCGTTTTCCTCGCGGGAATCATCAACGACGCCAGCGCCATCGAAATCGTCATGAAGCTTTTGTATTTGCAATATGAAAGCAAGACTCAGGACATTCATTTTTACATCAGTAGTCCCGGCGGATCGGTGACGGCAACCCTGTCCATCTACGATACCATGCAGTTTTTGGCATGTCCCGTGGCCACCTATTGTATCGGCATGGCGGCGAGCGGCGGCGCCATCCTGCTGGCGGGCGGCACCAAAGGCAAACGCAACGCCCTGCCCCATGCCAAGGTCATGGTCCATCAACCCTGGGGACAGGTCGGCGGCCAGGTCTCGGATATTGAAATCCAGGCCAACGAAATCCTCAAAGATCGGCAGCGGCTTAACATGATTTTGGCCAAGCACACCGGCCGGCCGATGGATCAGATCGAACTCGAAACCGAACGCGACCGGTACTTCTCCGCCCAGGAAGCCAAGGAATTCGGCCTGGTGGATGAAGTCCTGACAACCTTGTCGGATGAAAAGAAAAAATAAAACTGGTCCGGGTGGAACTTGTTGACCCAAGTTACGTGTCTTGCCCGGAATTACTCAATTCGCTCATTCCCGGCTGCCGATTTAAAGATTGGGGCCGGCCTTGCTCGGAGATATTGCCATGCCCCTGGTTCCTTACGTTGTGGAGCGGAGCGGCCGCGAAGAACGCGTTTTTGATATTTATAGCCGGCTGCTCAAAGACCGGATCATCTTCCTTCAGGGAACGGTGGATGACAACAGCGCCAATTTGATTGTGGCGCAGATGTTGTTCCTGCAGTTTGAAGATCCGAAAGCGGATATCCATTTGTACATAAACTCACCCGGAGGGTCGGTAACCGCCGGGTTGAGCATTTACGATACGATGCAGTACGTCACCTGTGACATTGCGACGTATTGCATCGGGCAGGCCGCCAGCATGGGCGCGGTCCTCTTGACTGCCGGCGCCAAGGGCAAACGCAATGCCCTGCCCCATGCCCGCGTAATGATTCACCAGCCGATGGCCGGGACCGAGGGCACGACGACCGAGATTTTGATTCACGCCAAGGAGTTCCTGCGTTTGAAGAAGGATCTCAATGACATTCTCCTGAAGCACACCGGCCAAACTTTGGAGCGCGTGGAAAAGGACACGGATCGCGACAAGTTTATGTCCGCCGCGGAAGCGCTCGAATACGGCATTGTGGATAACGTTTTGACCCGCTTACCGGCATCGCAGTTGCAACCCAAGACGCCCTCCTAAAATTTGTGGGTCAACAAGGGATCAGGCGCCGTGATTTTAGGGGGTCTGACCCCTTTTTGAGAAAAGGACTCCCATGCGTTGGCCCGTAACAGTGCTGCTGGGTTCGGCGCTGTTGATTCCGGGCGCCGGCTGCCGCAATTGCGATTTTGTCGAAGCGGAACTCCGCACCCGGGAACGCGAGTTGCGGGAAGCCCGCGAAGAACTCCTCCGCAGCGAACTCTACAACGACACCCTGCAGCGCGAAATTCAAACGCTCCGCCCGAGCGCTGTTTCCAAACCCTCCCCGGAACAGGCTTCGCAAATCTATACGCTCAAGGAGATCGTCCTCGGCCGGCAGACCGGCGGGTATGACGAAGATGGTTATCCCGGCGATGAGGGCGTCCTGGTGGTGTTGGAGCCGCGCGATCCGGACGGCCATCCCATCAAGACTCCCGGCTCGTTGAAGATCGATGTGGCCCAGGTCAGTGTCGAGGGAATCAAAACGCCGCTATCGACGTGGCAGGTCCCGCCGGAGCAACTCCGCAAAACCTGGCAATCCGGCCTTTTGTCCACGGGATATTACGTTCGGTTGCCGTGGCAAGTGCCGCCGGCGACACCCAAGTTGCGCATCACAGTTCGGTTCACTCTTACGGACGGCCGCGCTTTCGAGGCCGACAAGGACATTACCATCCGCCTGCCGCCCAGGCCCAAGACCGACCCGATGCCGATACTGCCCTCCGATGATTTGCTGGTTCCCCCGGGCCCGGTTTTGGAGACGCTGCCCTCGCCGCGCGGCATTCCGGTAGATCCACCTGATTTTCCGGGAGAAATGTCCCGAGCGGAACCAGGTTGGAGGCCGGCGAATGCTTCCTGGCGCCGCGAGCCAGGGTTGGGATCTTTGGGTCAAGCGGTCCTTTTGTTAAAGCCGGCCGCGGAGCGATAATGTTCCCATTCCTTTTGGCAACGAAAGTCGCTGAGTGAAACGGTTTTTTTCGTGACACCTCCGTGACACGAAAATGAGTCGAACGGCATCCCAAGGCACAGGCGGCCGGCCAATCTCCTTTGGCCATCTATCCTGAGAATTCCTCAAAGTTCGCTCATGTCATGTCATCTTCGCAACAATTTACCTTTCGTTCCACTCCGGCATTCGGCCGCAGTCGAGGGCGCGCCGGCTGCATCCAATGCCCTCTCCCGGCTTCTGTAGTTCATTCCAATCGCCGCCCCAGCTCCGAGCGCCCGACCGGAGCACGAACCCGCGCGGAAACGCTGCTAACGGACAAGACCTTCGTCACTTCGTGCCCTTGGTGCGCCCCGAAGAATCGACGCACTCTACAAGCAACTACCTTTTTCCCATTTTCGTCATTTGTTTCTTGCCCTGAAGGAAGTACAAAGTGGGAGGGCCTTGGGAAAGCCCTTTTCCGCTTTTAAATGACTATTAAAAAATTGCACAGAACGTGTGGCACGCCCTGAGTCTTCGAAGGGCGTGGCAATGCTCGCGTGGTCGCCCTCACGCCCTTCGAAGACTCAGGGCGTGACAAACTTTTCCCTCATTCTTCCTGTTTCCAGTTGGAGTAAGCCATGAATCCACATCGACCGCGCCGAGTCCGGTTCCCCTGTCGTCCCTTGAACCTCCAAACCCTGGAGGAGCGTTGCCTCCTTAGCGGTTATACCATCACGGACCTCGGCATCGTGCCCGGTTGTGACTTCAGGTTGGGGCGGTGCCCGCCGCGCCGCTCCATTTGTCTTGGTGCCTGGACCAAAGTGCACCCGCAACACGGTCACGGCGCCCTGGTCAGCACGACGTCGGTGCCTCCGTTGCCGACGTAGGTGATCTGGAAGTGCAGACCGCCTACGGTGAAGATCGCCCCCTCGGCCAGCCCCTGGAAGGTCCCGGTCACTCCGCCAACGGTGCTCAGGATGGTGAACGAGTCGCCCAGCGCGGGCGTGAAACCGACCGTTGGCGCCAGCACGGCGCCGTTGAGATTGACAGCGCCGCCCACGAGGAGCTGATCATAGCCGCTTCCCGCGGTGCCGCCATTGAGGCGCACGCTGAACGTGGACGTCGCGGCCAGGGTGACGTTGCCGGCGCTGTTGAAGATCCCGGTCGATGACAGTCCGCCCGGGTTGAAGGTGCCGCCGTTCACGGTGAAGTTGCCGGCCGTTCCCACGCCGAGAAGGGTGGCGCCGTTGACGGTGACGTTACTATTGGGCTGCGAGCCGTCGATCACCAGCTTGCCGGCCGACACGATGGTCGGGCCGCTGTAAGTATTGGCGGCGGTCAAGCGCAGGGCGCCCGGGCCGGCTTTGGTCAGCCCGACTCCGGCAGCGCCGCTGATCACGGCGTCGATTTGCAGCTGGACCCCGGAACTCACACCGGACACCTTGACGACCGTATTGTTGGCGGCATTGCTGATATAGAGATTACCGCTGCTGTCGAAGGCCAGGCCCGAAGGCTGATTCAGGCCGGTGGAAAGGAACGTAGCAACGGCGCCCGCCGGCGTCACCTCGCTGACGGTGTCGTTGCCCGTATTCGCGACATAAAGATTACCACTGCCGTCGAAGGCGAGACCTTCGGGGTGGCTGAATCCGGTGGCGAACACGCTGACCACGCCCCCGCTGGTCAGCTTGCTCACGGTGCCGTCGGACCAATTGGCGACGTAGAGGATGCCGCTGCCATCGAAGGCAAGACCATACGTGTTGTACGGGCCAAAGCCGTAATCGTGGCTGCTGCCCATGCCGCTCGGATCCAGCTGGGTCAGCCCACCGTATGGAAAGTCGGCGGCGAAGAGATTACCGCCGCTATCGAAAGCCAGGCCCCTGGGATAATACAGGCCCGTCGAGGTGCCGGCGAACTGGGTAACCACACCGCCTGGAGTCACCCTACTCACCGCGGCCCCGTTGTCGCCGTGGGAGACATAGAGGTTGCCGCTAGTGTCAAAGGCCAACCCATCGGGATGAGTGAACCCGGAAGCGAACGTGGTGATGACGCCACCCCGGTCCACCTTAGTAACGGTGCCGCTGGAATAGTTGGCGACATACAAGTTGCCGCTGGTGTCAAAGGCCAAGCCGTCGGGAGTGCCCAGGCCTGAGGCGAAGGTGGTGACGGCATCGAGGACCGTGAACACGCGATTGCTGCTGCCCAGCGACAGGTTCCCGGTAATGGACGCCGGCGTGACCGAGGGGCCGGGGCTCGCAGTCACGTCGCCGCCCAGGATCAGGTTGTCGCCGGCCAATCTGCTGCCGTTAAGCAGGGCCAGGCCGCCGCCGAACAGCTGACTGCCACTGGACCCGAGGTAACTGGTGGTGTTGTCCACGGTCGTCAAGCCCTGCACAGTCACCGCCAGCCTATTGGCATCGAAAGTGCCCATGAGGTTGCGGAACGTGCCGCTGACGGTCAGGTCATTTCCCGTGAGGCGGAGCGTACGAGTCGAATTCGTGGCCTGATGCACCAGGTTGGCGAAGGCCTGTCCGCCGCTGTCCAGCGTCTGGTCCACGCTCCCGTTGAACAGCACCGTGCCCCCGGCGGAGAGGAAGGAGCCGGCGGTCCAGGTCCAGTTGCCATCGACGTTCAGGGTCTGGTTGCGGGCGTCGAAGGTCCCGGCGAGGTTTGTGAAGGAGCCGCGGACGTTGAGCGGGCTAGTGAGCTGGAGGGCGCCCGGACCGGTGTGGCGGAGGTTTTCGATGCGGGCGCCGGCGCCGGCCTGGAGGGTCTGGGTCCCGCTGCCGGTGAAGTCCACCGTGCCGTTGCCGGCGCTCACGAGTACGCCGGCGTTCAGGGCCACCGAGTCCGTGAAGGTGATCTGGCTATCGACTGCGTAGAGCATGCCGCGGGCGCGGGTGATGCCGTTGGGGCTGGAGTAGCTTTGCAGGTCGCCGGTCTCGACCGGACCCAGGAGGAGGTTGCTGCCGGCGGTGGGGCCGTTGTTGGCGACCGAGACCGGTCCGGCGAAGATCCGGCCGAGGGAGACAGCGCCGCTGGTGCGGTTGGTGCGGCCGGCGCCGTCGCGCAGCTCGACTGATAGCGGCGCCGACCAGGTGTCGATGGTTGTGCCGGGGGCCATGGTGATGACCGCCGGGCCGGGGTCGCGCTGGGCATCAATGACGCCATTGGCCAGGGTGTCATTCGCGATCAGGGTCAGGGCGCCGCCGCCGGTACTGATATCGGCGTTGATCCGAAGACTGCGGCCGGCCTGCAAGGTCAGATCGCCGCCCTGCTCATCGATCGCAGCGTTGACGGTAATGTCGTTGCTGGCCTGGAGGACAACGGCGGTGCCGCTGTTGAGGGTGCTGGTCAGGAGTGTGATCGGCAGGCTGACGGTTTGGGACCCGAAGCGCGCGTAGCCGAGGTCCAGAGGATCTACGATTGGGCTGGCGACAACTTGGCCTCCAAGGTTGTTGGTGAAGTCGACAAGGAAATTCTGATACACCGGATTCTCAATGACGGCGAGACCTGAATTAGGGTTGGGGACTCGTCCGATAATGGAGTTTGCGAGGGTGATGGTGCCCGTGCCATCCACGGTTTGCCCGTTGCGGCCGTTGGCCCACGTTGCCGCTCCTCGGATCCCGTTCCAATACGGACTGGATACAACGTAGTTGCCGTTGCTCAAGGGGACCGCGCTGTAACCTACGTAGTCATTGGGGTTGGAACCGGTGAGGCTGTTGGCAGTGGAAACGGTGCCGGTTATCCCGGCGGTGCCGCTACCAAAGGATGCCGCCCCTCGGTTCCCGTTCCACACATAGCTGCGTGCGACGTAGTTACCGTTGGTCAATGCCGTGACGCCGCCGGAAGCTACGTAGTCGTTGGGGTTGCCGCCGGTGAGGCTGTTGCCATTGGAAATGTTTCCGGTTACCCCGGTAGTGCCGCTGCCCCACGATGCCGCTCCGCGGTTCCCGTTCCAATTCGGGCTGCGGACTACATAATTGCCATTGCTCAAGGCGGTTACGCCGGCGTTGCCCACGTAGTCATTGGGGTTGGAACCGGTAAGGCTGTTGGCGCCGGAAACGGTGCCGGTTACGCCGGCGGTGCCACTGCCCCACGTAACAGCTCCCTGGTTCCCGTTCCAGTTTTGGCTGATTACAACGTAATTGCCGTTATTGAGAGTGGTGATGCCGCCGCCCACCTGGTCGTTGGGGTTGGAGCCGGTTAGGCTATTGCCGGCGGAGACCGTCCCTGCTACTCCGCTTGTGCCGCTGCCCCATGTTGCCGCTCCCCGGTTTCCGTTCCATGACTGGCTGCTTACCACATAGTTGCCGTTCGTCAAGGCGGTGACGCCGCCGTTGCCCACAATGTCATTGGGGTTGGAACCGGTAAGGCTGTTGGCGGCGGAAACGGTCCCGGCAACCCCGGCGGTGCTGCTGCCCCACGTTGCCGCCCCCCGGCCTCCGTTCCAGCTCGGGCTGCCGACTACATAATTGCCGTTGGTCAAGACGGTGACGCCATTGAAACCGACATAGTCATTGGGGTTGGAACCGGTAAGGCTGTTGGCGGCGGAAAGCGTTCCTGCTAGCCCGCTGGTTCCGTTGCCCCACGTCACTGCCCCGCGGTTCCCATTCCAGTTCCCGCTGAGGATAACGTAGTTGCCGTTGGGCAACGGGACTACATTGGTACCCACAAGGTCATTGGGGTTGGAACCGGTAAGGCTGTTGGCCGAGGAGACGGTTCCTGCCACGCCAGTTGTCCCGCTCCCCCATGTTGCTGCCCCCCAGTTCCCGTTCCAGTTCCGGCTGCCAATCACGAAGTTGCCGTTCGCCAAGGCAGTGACGCCGCTGATACCCACAGAGTCGTTGGGGTTGGAACCGACGAGGCTATTGGCGGCGGAAATGGTTCCCGACACTCCGGCGGTGCCGCTGGCCCACGTTGCCGCCCCGCGGTTCCCGTTCCAGTTCGGGCTGTCAACCACGTAGCTGCCATTGGTCAGGGAAAATCCAAAGCCGCCCACGTAATCGTTAGGGCTGGAGCCGACGAGGCTATTGGCTGCAGAGACCATCCCCGTTACCCCGCTTGAGCCGCTGCTCCAAGTGGCTGCTCCCCGGTTTCCGTTCCATGACTGGCTGCGGACCACGTAGTTGCCGTTCGTCAAGGCGGTGACGCCGGCGTTGCCCACAAAGTCGTTGGGGTTGGAACCGATGAGGCTGTTGGCAGCTGAGATGAATCCAGACACGCCAGTTGTGCCGCTGCCCCAGGTTGCCGCCCCCCGGTTCCCGTTCCAGTTCGGGCTGGTAACAACGTAATTGCCGTTGGACAATACAGTGACGCCACCCACGTACTCGCCAGGGCCGGAGCCGATGAGGCTGATGGCTGCGGAGACAATCCCCGTTACCCCGCTTGAGCCGCTGCCCCAGGTTGCTGCTCCCCGATTACCGCCCCAGTACGGGCTAAGGACTACGTAATTGCCGTTGGGCAGGGTGATGATCCCGACGGCCACCTGGTCATTGACAAAAGAACCCTCCAGGGCCGAAAGAAGGGTGCCGGTCCGTCCCTCGAAAAGATAGGCCGCACCCGCGTTGGTGCCTCCAAAATTGTCCGTCGGGTTGGTCACCACCACGTTACCGCCGGATAAGACGGTGACCTGGTTGCCGAATCTACCGCCTACTTGGGGGTTCGGGTCGGCCAGATCGAACTGGGGCAAAACGCCGGGGGTAGCGTCGGTGATGACGAGGTTCTTCGGGTCCATCAGCAATTTGCCGGCTTGCCCCCGTGGCGCTCCGGCATCGCCGGAACCCGCGAAGTTCAATTTGCCTTTCGAGGAAACTTCGATGAAGCCGCCCGCACCTCCGGTAATTCCTCCCCGGGCGGACGCCGTCCCCGAAAAGTCGGTCCCCTCCTCCGACCAGACGGCCACCCGGCCGCCGTCGCCATTCTGCCAGGCGTCGGCGTGAATGGTGGTGGCGGAGGTCACGGTGACCGTGGAGGCGTTGTGGGGTAAGTTTGTAACTTGCCCTTGGGAACGGGCAAGTTGCAAACTTGCCCCCACAGTGCCGCCATGAAAATCGCCGCCGATGTGCACGAGGCCACCGCCATTATTTCCGGAGGTATCGATGGATGCCCCGGGTAGCACGATTTCGCGGCCAAGGAGGTCCACCTCGCCGCCAGTAGCGCCGGTGGCTTCGTGCTTGCCGCTGCTGAACAGCCGGCCTGTGGCGCCGCCGTTGATGATTACGGTGCCGCCGACTCCGGGGGCTGACGCCCCCGGCTCGGGTTGGCTGTTGGCCGAGGTCAGGCCAGCGACCGTGCCGATATAGACGCCGGTGAAGCTAACCTGCACGCTGCCGCCGGGGCCCGATTGCGTGCCATCGGCGGAGATGGGCCCGCCGTTGAGGATGTTGCCGGCGTGAAGCTGGATTTGACCGCCGGCAGCGCCATCGGCGTGCACGCGGCCGCTGTTTACAAATTTGTCGGCGACAATCGCGATTTGGCCGCCGGTCCCATCCCGGCCGGTGGACACTTCGCCGGTTGCCTCAATCACAACCCACCCGGTTGCATTGAGCGAGACCGCGGGGGCGTGCACGGCGCCGGTCACCGTGACCTTTGGGGCTTGGATCGACACGGCTCCGGCAGCGGTCACAGCCCCCGCGATCACTTCCGCAGCACCGGCGCGGACGACGAATGCGCCGGGAAGACAGGAAGCGGAAACGGCGAGCTGGTCTTCCGCTCCGCCGTCGAAGCGGACTGCACGCAAGTTGGCGGCCATGGCGCCCGCAAGTGCGCGGTCGAAGCCGGCGGAGGCCGGGTCGCTCGAGTGCAATTGGCCCGCGCGAGTCACCTCCAGGAAGCCGGCGGCGTTGATCGTCGTACGTACGGTATGGTCATTGGCATCCCGGTGAATCCCGAGTTGACCGGTGCCGATGTCAAACGCCAGAGGGGTGGAATCTGTCAGAGTAGCAAAATCGGTACCTGAGGCCGAGTCCCTCAAAGCGCCGGGCGCATCCGTCCGGGAAAAGGTGGGAGGGAATGCCTGGACCGGCGCGGAAAAAGCCGCCGGGCCGGCCGAGCCGGTAAATGGCACCATCGATAAAAAGAAGGGGTCCTGTCTGGCTGCGCCGAGCGGACCTGAGGCGCGCCAAAAGGCAGGGGATGCCTGTCCGGCGGATGGCCAAAAGTCCGCGGTGTCGCCGCCAGGCGTTGGGTTTGGTGAATCCGCGTGGTTAACTATTTCGTAAATGGCGCCCGATTGCGGTGCAGCTGCCGAATAGGAATCGAGCAACCCGGGCGATGTAACTGGAAGAGGCCGCGGGGATACGAGCGCGGGGAGTTCGGAAAGTTCGGGCGCCGGCGCGAGCGATTCGAGTAATGTCAGCCCGGTGAGCACGCCCAGGACGGTTTCGCCGAGTTGGAGCCGATCCTCCAGGGTTTCCACGCGGGGACGGTGTTGGAGCGCCAGTGAACGAAGTTTGGCCGAACGGAATAGCAACGATGTCATACGAGTACCCCTTCTTGTTGTTAATGTTGCCCTCTAGACGGGAGGGCAATTTTTTCCGAAGAACCGGACGCGCGAATCAGAGAAAAAAGAGAAAATGTCCGATCCCGCTGTTCGTAGTCCCGCCTTTAGGCGGATTTCGCCGCACCGCCTGAAGGCGGCACGACGAACATGCCCCACCGCCTGAAGGCGACGAACATGCTGGTGAAGGAATAAAGAATCCGCATTTGCTGCGGTTTTTTGGTTGCTTTCCCGACTTCGGGCTGTTATTTTGTGAAAAACTGCTGAGAACGGCGTCCGATTTCGGCTACAAAATTGCCCTGGAGATAGAGAGTGTGTCTTCGTCATACGGAGCGGTGGAGCGTTGGATCGAGGGGGCCAGGAACGGCTCGGAGGAGTCATTAGGCCGGATCATGGAGTGGTGCCGGGCTTATCTGCTCGCGCTCGCCAACGACGAGCTGGCGACCGACTTGCAAGGCAAACTGGGAGCCTCCGACCTGGTGCAGGAAACGTTTCTGGAAGCGCACCGCGACTTCGGCCGGTTTCGGGGCGGCAGCGAAGACGATCTGCGTGCCTGGCTGCGCGCGATCCTGCATCACAACGCCCTCAACGCCGGCTTGCGCTACCGGGCTACCGGCAAGCGTGACGTGACCCGGGAAGTCCCTATCCGCCCGGATCCAGATGACGGGCCCTGGCGCGCGCTAGTCGATGTCCAGGAAACACCCAGTGCGCAAGTCGTCCAGCGCGAACAAGATGAGGCCCTGAAGCAAGCCCTGGCCCGGTTGCCGGAAGTGTACCGCCAGGTCGTCCAGTGGCGGAATTATGAGGACTGCTCCTACGAAGAGATCGGCCGGCGCCTGGATCGCTCGCCGGAGGCCGCGCGGAAACTGTGGACCCGTGCCATCGATGAACTGACCCGTCTGCTGGAGGCAGCTGATGAATCCTCCGGATGATTTTTCCGAAGAGCACTACACGCTCCTCCTAACGAAGTACGAGGCGGCCCTGGCGCAAGGCCAGACGCCCCTCCCCGCCGAGGAGGGAGTGAACACGCCCCTGCTGCGTCAGCGCTTGCGGCGCGCCCAGGCGTGTCTGCGCCGGCTCCGGAGCGACCGGCTTCGGCAGGAAGTCTGCCACACCATGCCGCCCGGCGAGTGTAGCGGCGGCGCGGAGTCTCTGTCGTTGGACGCGTTGCCCTTCGGCGGCCAGCTTGGCCGATTTGAGCTCAGGCGCGAGCTGGGGCATGGCGGGTGCGGCATCGTCTATCTCGCCTTCGATCCCCTGCTGGAGCGCGAAGTGGCCCTCAAAGTGCCCCGGCCCGAGGTGCTGGCCACTCCGGAGCGACGGCGGCGCTTTCTGCGCGAGGCACGGGTTGCGGCGGCGTTCGATCACCCCAACCTCGTACGCCTTCATGAAGTCGGCGAAGTCGGTCCCTGGGCTTTCCTGGTCTCTACTTACTGCCCGGGAGGAACGCTGGCGACATGGCTGAAAAAGCAGGACGCTCCCGTGGCGCCCCGTTTGGCGGCGGAAGTCGTCGCGATGCTGGCGGAAGCGGTACACTACATGCACCAGCGCGGCGTTTTGCACCGCGATATCAAGCCCGGCAACGTGTTGCTGCAGTCCGTGGCCCCGGCGGGCCACGATCGGGAGACCGGCGCCCCCGGTTCGACGAACCCCAGCTCGCCTCCGAAGCTGGGATTTGCCCCGTGCTTGACCGATTTCGGCCTGGCCAAATTGGTCACGGAAGAATCGGAAACCAAGAGCCACGACCTGCTGGGCACGCCACGGTACATGGCCCCGGAACAGGCCGCGTGCCGGCGAGCGGAAATCGGGCCTGCGACGGACGTTTATGCCCTCGGCGTACTCCTGTACGAGATGCTCATCGGCAGGCCGCCGTTCGTGGGCGATACGGATTGGGGCGCCTTGCAGCAAATCATAACGGTCGAGCCGGTGCCGCCGCGCCGTTTGCGCCCGGGTGTGCCGCGGGACCTGGAGACTGTTTGTTTGAAATGCTTGGAGAAGGAGCCCGGCCGGCGCTACAGCAGTGCAGCTGCGCTGGCCGAGGACCTGCACTGTTTCCTGAGTGGCCAACCTGTTCGGGCGCGGACGATCGGCGCGGCGCGCCGGGCATGGAATTGGGCGCGGCGGCGGCCGGCGGCAGCAGGCCTCATTGCCGCTTGTGTCCTCGCCGTGCTGGGGCTGATCGTCGGCGTCGGCTGGCATTCGGTGCAGGTCGGCCGGTACGCCACTGCGGTCACGGAGCTCAATTCGGATTTGAGCGCTGCGGCCGACCGGGAGCGGGAACAGCGGCGCCTGGCCGAACAGCGCGCGGCGTTGCTCCGCCGAAACCTCTACGCCAATCAGTTCAAGCTGGCTTTTCACGCCTGGCAGAAGGGAGAACTCCTCCAGGCAGTCGAGTGGCTCGACGGTCTAAGGCCCAGGGCGGATCAGGAGGACCTGCGCGGCTTCGAGTGGTATTACCTCAAGGGCTTGTGCCACCCGTGGCGCGCCGCCTGGCGCGGGCACCAGGCAGTGGTCGGTGCCGTGGCGGTGTCGCCTGACGGCAAAACGGTCGCCTCGGGAAGCTTTGACCGGACAGTCCGGCTCTGGGATGTGGCTACCGGTGAGGTGCGAGCCGTGCTGATCGGACACGCGCATCCTATTCGTTCTCTTTCGTTTTCCCCGGACGGCCAGACCCTGGCTTCGAATTCTCACGAAGACAGTGAAGTCCGACTTTGGGAAGCGTTGACGGGCAGGGAGCGGGCGCGATTCGTCCTTAAACCCCAGCTCGAATCCATCCTCTTCACTCTCGACGGTAAGCACCTCTTGGCGGCAAGTGAGAATGGGGTTTGGGTTCGAGACCTGGGCGACCGGCTATCTACAGACCGCTTGCTGCAACAGCCGGCCAAACCTCTTAGTATGGCGATCACTCCGGATGGCCAAACACTTGCCGCCGGCAATGACGATGGTACCATCCGCCTATGGGATCTTCCATCTGCTCGGGAACGGCTCGTCCTGCCGGGCCACGGCGGCGCCGTCCGGCACGTGGCCCTGACGCCGGATGGCCGAACGCTGGCTTCGGGCGGTGATGACCGCACCGCACGGCTGTGGGATGTGAGCACCGGCAAGCCGCTCGCGGTGCTCAACCACCGCTACGCGGTGTGGGCGCTGGCGTTTTCGCCGGACGGCCGGATGCTGGCCAGTGCATGCTCCGAGGAGAAACGGCCATTCGTTGCCAGCACGGTCCAACTGTGGGACGTGGCCAGGGCCGCCGAGCGCAAGGCCTTCGACTTGAAGCAGAACCGGGTCAGCAGCCTGTTGTTCCTCCCCGATGGGAGGACCCTGGTGCTTGGATGTTCCGACAAAACCCTCCAGCTCCTGGACGCGGGCGATGGGCCAAAGCTGACGGAGCTTCCGGGGCACGCTCCCAAAGAGACGTGGGCCCTGGCGTTTGCTCCGGATGGCCGAACGCTGGCCTCGGCCGGCGACGACCACCAGGTCAAGCTCTGGGACCCGGGTACCGGCCGGCTGCGAGCGGCTTTGCAGGGCCATGGATCGCTGGTCACGGCACTGGCATACTCCCCGGATGGCCGAACGTTGGCGTCGGCAAGTTTCGACCGCACCGTGAAGCTGTGGGACGCCGGCAGCGGACAACTGCGGACCACTCTGTCCGGCGCGAAAGACCGCCTCCGCTGCCTGGCCTTTTCGCCGGACGGCCGGATCCTGGCCGCCGGCGGCCACGATAGCGTGCGGCTCTGGGATGTGGCGAGTGGCCTAGCGCTTGCTTCACTACCTGGCGACAGCTTGGTCCATGGTCTGGCGTTCTCTCCCAATGCTGCGATGTTCGCCTCGGCGCGCAAGGATGGTAAGGTTCGGCTTCGGGACCCATCCACCTGGCAGCTGCGCCGCACCCTGGACGACACGGACGAGGTTAGCTGCCTGGCGTTCGCGCCCGATAGTAACACGTTGGCGTGCGGCAACCGTGCCGGTATTATTCGCCTGTGGGATGTGGGCAGGGGCCAGGAACGCGCTGTCCTCCGCGGGCATGTCAAGGAAATCTTCGGCCTGGCGTTCAGTCCTGACGGCTTGACATTGGCTTCGGCCGGCGAAGACAAGACGGTGCGCCTGTGGCAGACATCCACGGGCGAGGAGCTACTCCTCCTCGAAGGCCACACGGCGCGGGTCAACGCCGTCGCCTTTGCCCGCGACGGCCGCACGCTGGCATCCGCAAGCCACGACGGCGCCATCAAACTCTGGCGGGCGGATTCGCACGACGCCGACGAGCCGGTGTCCGACCGGAAGGAACCATAAAGTCCTACGGCGTGGGCACTCCGGCACTTTTTTCCATATTTTTCCTGCTTAGCGCGTCCGGTTATCGAAAAAAACTTGCCCAGTGGTTTAGAGGGAGCTTTGCCCCCTTTTCCTTGCCTGCCGAGGATGGCCTCCGCGCCCGGAGTGAGATGCGGCACTGAACCGACTCAAATTGAAGGTCCGGAGACCCGCGCATAGTCCGCGCGCCGGGTCAACCGCATCACGAAATAAGTGCGGGTCGGGAGTCTCAAAAACTTGCTCCCGACCTGATTGTTTGGCCTGATTTGGAAAACCACATTGAGCTGTTTCTGATCGCCCCGACTTCGAGGGCCGGTCAAAATAGCTGGCCGGCTCTAAGATGGTTTCACTTTACAGGAGACTAACCCATGGCCCGTTTGAATTCGCGCCCCAAAAATCCAGCGATATACCGACCAACTTTGGAGGAACTCGAAGCCCGTTTGACCCTGAGCTACACAATTGCAGAATTAGCCAGTTGGGGAGAAGGCAGCAGGGCCGTCGCTCTAAATAACAACGGCCAGGTGACGGGGCGGGTACTAAGTGGTGGCGCCTTTTACTACAACGGCGTCCGGTCGATTCCCATTAATCTTAACTTTGGAGTCCCGCAGGACACATTCGCAGTCGCCATAAGCGACGCCGGGTACGTCACCGGGACCTTCCGGCATCCAATGGCGCCATACCTAACAAGCACTTATCTCTGGAACGAAGTTGATGGTGGTATTGACATAGGCCAGCTCGACCCGGGAGCGGAAATGTATCCAAGTGCCGTGAATAATTTCGGCCAAGTGGTCGGGCGGTCCGGTAGTCCGCTTCAACATGCCTACCTGTATTCGGCGAGTACGATCATCGACTTGGGCACCCTAGGGGGCGCCTTGAGTTCTTCTCGGTCTCTTAATGATGCCGGCACGGTGGTCGGCAGTGCACAAATCAATGGCGGTCAAACCCACGCCTTTTTGTGGACGGGAGGATGGATGACAGACCTAGGAACTCTGGGAGGTGCGACGAGCGGCGCGACATTCATTAACCCTTACGCTCGTGTGTTTGGCTTCGCAGAGGCCAAGGACGGAATCAGCCACGCTTTTCTCTATAGCGACGGCCAGATGAATAACTTGGACAGCATTGTCGGGCCGAAGTGCAGCGCCTCGATGATCAACGAAATGGGCCAGATAATCGGAACGTGCAGTTTCCCTGACGGACACTCTCGCGCCTTCCTGTACACCCCCAAAACCGGAACGCAAGATCTGGGCACCCTCCAACCGGACGAGGACAGCAGGCCCACCGGCATTAACGGACAAGGCCAGGTAGTGGGTTTTTCGGGAAATCGCCCCTTCTTGTATAGTGATGGGCAAATGGTCGCGTTGGCCGATCTTCTTCTAGAAGGCTCAGGTTGGAACCTGCGTGAGCTCGTGGGTATTAATGACGCGGGCCAGATCGCCGGAACGGGGACAAGCCCCGCTAACGGGATGCGGGCCTTTTTGATAAGTCCGGATGGCGGGTATCCTGGACCAAGCATGTCCGTTTCCTATGTAAGGGCCGCTTTTGTGCACGCCGACTTCGCTGGCGACCCTTATTCCTCTGAAATTGCCCGCGGACACCTGTTGACTGTCCGCGTGATCGATGCTCAGTTACCGGTTCACAGTACGCAGTTTACCATGATTGATTCCCCAATTGGAACGCTGCCGGACTCGCACCCGTCCGTTTGGTCATCGCAAGCCAACAAAGAGCCGGGCCAGGAATTCAAATTGGATGAACTATTTGCCGACCTTGACGTCACAACGTTGTCTTTGGCGGGCATTCCCGGTCAACAACGCCAAGTACGCATTTGAACGAAAGAGCGAACCGGCGAGAGCCTGATTAACCGAGGCAATGGCTGCCGCCCGCTTCGGCACATATCTCCTTCCCTCGATGACACGGGCCAATAGAAACGAAAAACTCAGGGCTTGTGTTAACCAGTATGTCGAAGTTTCGAGTACGTTGCGGGGAGGTAGTTGATATGGAGCGAAATTTGGCGACAATGGAGTTAACGAACAACGACTCGGGCATCGATTGGGGAGACGAAATGTCACGGCCTCCCGGCGGGACATTTGTCGGAGCCATTGCCGGGTTTTTTGCCATCGCTTGGAAGGGGAACAAGGGATCACTCGCCGGTCTGCCGCCGGCGGTTTGAGAAAAAGTGGGTTGGCATGCCAGGCGCAGAGGCCGTTTAGCGGTCAGGGTCTCCCGGCGCTGCGGGACCTTGGGGCAAGCAGAAGAGGCTGAGCCGGTTCGTTGGGCGCGCAGGGTGAGTCATGACGCGGCGGCTGCTTTGGGTCCTGATTTCGGTGCTGAGCACCCTCGTCTTGTTCGGCCTGTCGTTTGCAGCGTTCGCCTTGGGCCGCGGCGACTGGGTTGCGTTCTTGCAATCGCCGGCCCGCGCGGGTGCGCTCGTGGTCTCGCTGGCCCTGTCCGCGCTCGTCGTGTTCTCCGACTTCGGCGGCATGAACCCCGGCAAAAAGGAGGACCGTAGCAACCGCTGGATCTACGGGCCCATTTTTGTGCTGTTGCTCGGCATGGCGGTGCTGCCGCCCTACCTCGATGGCCGCAACTTATGGGCCGCCGACGAGGCTGTCACGCCCTACGTCGGCCTGGCCCTGCTGACGCTCGGCGGCACCCTGCGCCTGGCGGCGGTGTTCGCGCTCGGCCGCCGCTTCACCGGCCTCGTCGCCATCCAGGAGGAGCACCGCCTTCAGACCGGCGGCCTGTACCGTCACATCCGCCACCCGAGCTACGCGGGGATCCTGCTGTACATGGCGGGCTACGGGTTGGTCTTCCGCTGCTGGCTCTGCCTGGTGCTGGTCGCCGGCACGTTGGCCCTCTTGCTCGCGCGGATGAACGCGGAGGAAGCGCTGCTGGAAAGCGAATTCGGAGAGGAATATGCGTCGTACCGCCACCGCACCTGGCGACTCGTGCCGTGGGTCTACTGAGTGCGGGCAGCTCCGGCAGGTGAGTAACGCCGGTCGGCGCGCGACTTACCCCGGATTCGCTGGAGCCGAATCGTGCCGTACCATTCCTATGCGCCACCGTCAGGGCAGCACCAGAAGAGAACTAGCACAACGCTTGTTAGCATTCCACATCGGGGAACAAGTTGCGACCGGCACGCCGCGTTCGAACGGGATATTGGCCTTGCCGTTGTTCCGCAGTAGATGGCGGGCGAGGTCGCCGCGCGTCAGCCCCGGCAGGATCAGGTGCACGTCCATGTCGCCACATGTCGTATATGGTGCTGTCCGACTCGGCTGCCCGCGATGAGGTTCGGGAATACGTCACAGGTTTTGCAATATGTCGCAAGGGTGCCGGAGGGTTGTGGGCGCAACGTATTTTTGGTGTGCCATTGGTGATTCGACCTTGGTCAATAGTGACCATGCGTGGAAATTGAGAACGGCTTCCTGTCGGTCCGGTGCCGTATCTCACCGGCGCGTGAGATACGGCGCCAAAAGGCGCGTTAAGCTGTTACGGGTCAACATGTTGCGCGGAGGACCGCGGGCGTGCATTCGCGTGAGATACGAGGGGGCTCCGAAGCCGTACCGTGTTTACTTTTCGTTCCACTCCGGCAAGCGGCCGGGCGTCCAGGGTGCGCCATTCGCATCCAATGCCTTCTCCAGGCTCCGGTAATTCACTCCGATCAAGGTTCGCAATTCTTCCAACTCATGAGAAAATTCCTGGCTGGCGATGGCGTAACCGTCGCTGTCGGTCTGACTGGGCCGGGCCAGCGAGAGGCGCTGCGCGCTGACGATGGCTCCAACTCGCTCGCTGATCGAAATGGGTGTATTTTCATTGTGCCCCCGCAAAACGACATCCCCGCGCAAGGACCGGAGGATCTGCCGATTCGCGTTTTCCAGGTCCCGCGCGAAATCTTTCCACCGGCTGTCGATGCCGGGCGTCTGATCGAGCGCCCGCTTGGCCTGGTCCAGGCGGCCGGTCAATTCGTTGGCGGCTTCCACAGCTCCCGACACGGCCCGTTGCAGCCGGGCCACTTTCTGCTGAAACTCTTGCAGCGCTTTGCGATCCGCCAAATTCATCGATGAAGCGCCGGCGGCCTCGACGACAAACGGCACCGGGCCTGCCAATGGCGTGACCTTGCCGTTTACCCGTTTGGCCAGCGACACCTTGTACGTCCCCGGAAGAACCAGCGGACCGGAGGGTTCTTCGCGGAACAAATCATCCTCATTTTCTGCCGACCGGGGCCGTACGAGCGTGACAGCAGGATCGCGCAGATCCCAGGTTAGCCGATGCGAACCTTGCGTGACCGGGCCGGTGAGGGTGCGGATTACATGACCGGAGCTATCGGCAACGTTGAGAAGAATTGCCGGCGCCTCCTCTTCCGCCTCGGCACGGAGCTGATCGGCATTGGGATATGAGGCGTTTGTATTCTTCTTGGTCGCTTCCTTTTCCGCGTCCCGGCGCTGTTGTTTCTTGGTCTTGATCGTGTCTTTCAGATAGTACGTGAAGGTTGCGCCGAACGGCGGATTGTCCGCCGCATAGAATCCATCTCCCTGAAATCCCTTGCCGCGGAGTCCGTATTGCCGGGTGGGAATATACATGACCGCGGTCTTTACGGGAAACAGGACAGACTCCTGGGCCAACAATTCGGGAGAGAGCATGCGAAGGGGAGTGTAATCGTCCAGGACGTAGATCCCTCGGCCGAATGTACCGACCACCAGATCGTTTTCTTGCCTTTGAATTGCCAGGTCGCGGACGGCAATGGTCGGCAAGCCGGTTTTCAGGCGTTGCCATTTCTGGCCGCCGTTCACCGTGAAGAACAGCCCGAATTCCGTCCCCGCAAACAGCAAGTTCGGATTGATGTGGTCTTCGGCCAGGGCCAGTACCGGCCCGTTGGCCGGCAGGTCACCCTTGATGGATGCCCAGGACCTGCCCGCATCGCTGCTTTTCAAAATGTAGGGAGCGAAGTCGGCGTTTTTGTGATTTTCGAAACTCGCGTAAACCGTGGCGGCGTCGTGCTGCGATGCCAACAGGCGGCTCACGTAGGTTCGCTCCGGTACGCCCGGGAATTTGTCGATTTTCCGCCAGGCTTCGCCACCGTTTTCCGTGACCTGAATCAGGCCGTCGTCGGTGCCGGCGTAGAGCATGCCTTCTTTCTTGGGGGATTCAGCGAGCGCCACGATGTTGCCGTATAAGGAGGTGGAGACGCTCTTGGCTACGGCATCGGCGCTCCAGACCTTGCCCATTATCGGCAAGGAATTGCGGTCAATTTGCCGCGTCAGGTCGCTGCTGATGGCCTTCCAGGAATTACCGCGGTCATCGCTTCGGAACACTTTGTTGGCTGCGAAATAAAGCCGGGTATGCATATGCGGGCTTATAATCAGAGGTGAATCCCAATTCCACCGCAGGTGTGTTTCCCCTTTGCCCGGTTGCGGCTGGATCCCGGCGCTCTCGCCGGTGCGCCGATCGAAGCGCGCCAGTCCACCATACTGGTACTCCGAGTAAATGATGTTGGGATCTTTCGGATCGACCTTGCAGTGGAAACCATCGCCGCCCTGGGTGACAAACCATTCGGCATTGGTGATTCCGTGCAGGCTGTTGGTGCGGGCCGGGCCGCCCAGCGTGAAGTTGTCCTGGGTGCCGCCGTAAACGTGATAGAAGGGTCCGTTATTGTCCACCGCAACATCATAAAACTGGGTGATCGGCAAATTGGCGATGAATTTCCAGTTGCTCCCCCGGTTAAAGCTCTCGTAAATGCCGCCGTCGCAGCCGACGAGGTAATAGTTGGGATTCCTGGGATCGATCCAGATGGTGTGATTGTCGACGTGCTTGAAGCGCTCTCCCAGGTTGCGAAGGGTCTTGCCGCCGTCGTCCGAAACGCGCAGGAACACGCTCATCACATACAGGCGCTCGGCATTTGCCGGATCCACCACCAGGTGCGCATAGTATTGCGCCTGCTGATCGAATTCATTTCGGCGTTCCCAGGTAGCGCCCAGGTCCGTGGTGCGAAATATGCCGCCCTTCTTGTCGATCGATTCAATGATGGCGTAGACCATGTCGGGATTGGTCGGGGCCATCGCCAGCCCGATCCGGCCCATATCTTCCTTGGGCAAGCCGTTCTTCAATTTCGTCCATTGTTTGCCGCCATCGGTGGATTTGTAGAGGGCGCTTTCGGGTCCGCCGTTAATCAGAGTCCACACGTGCCGGCGGCGCTGGTACGAGGCGGCGATGAGGATATCCGGGTTGCGCGGATCCATCACGACGTCCGTGACGCCGGTGTTCTCGCTGATGTTCAGGACCTTGTTCCAGGTTTTGCCGCCGTCCGTCGTCTTGTAGAGGCCGCGATCTCCTCCCGGTCCCCACAGCGGCCCCTGAGCCGCCACGTAAAGCGTGTCCGAGTTGCGCGGGTCGATCACGATTTTGCCGATGTGCTCCGAAGCTTTGAGGCCCATGTTTTTCCAGGATTTACCGCCGTCGTCAGAGCGGTAGACGCCGTCGCCATAGCCCACGCTGCGCTGGCTATTATTTTCGCCGGTGCCGACCCAGACCACGTTTGGATTTTTGGGATCGAGAACCACGTAGCCGATGGAGTAGGAACCTTCATTATCAAAAATGGGAGTCCAGGTGGTGCCGGCGTTCGTGGTTTTCCAGACTCCGCCGCAAGCAGCCGCCACGTAACAGGTGCTGCGGTCCTGCGGGTGGACCGCCAGTCCCACGACGCGGCCGGAAGTAATCGCCGGCCCGATCAAGCGAAACTTCAAGCCGCTCAAGGCTGTGCCGGACTGCGGATCGTCTTTTTTGGGTTCGTCCTGGGCATGGGCAATTCCTACAGCGGTTTGAAGGATGGCGCAAAACATCAATTGATGCAGTTTCAAAGGAGACCTCTCTTCCAGTTAAGTCACGGTGCCACAATAACTTCCCGTAATCCATCTCAATATCATCGATGCCTTCGCGACTTGCAAGGTCGAGATGATGGCAATCCTCCGGATTTCTGCATCCGCCAATTGCAACCGGGGTATGGTTAAAGATACAATGATCGGCCAGAGGGAGTATTCGAACACCTGAGTAAAGAAACCAAATGAGGATCATTCCGAATGAGTAGCACGACTATGCCGGATGTAATGAAACGCCGGGATTTCCTGAAACTGGGTAGTGGAGTGATCGCCGCCGCGACATTCGCAAGTGACTCAACTGCTGCGGATGCTCCGCCCAGAAAACGGCCCATCAAAAAAGCCATCATGTATGCGACAATCGGTTTCAAAGGCTCGGTGATGGAGAAATTCCAGGCGGTGAAGGCTGCTGGCTTCGAGGGGGTGGAACCGATGAGCCACATGAAGCAGGAGGAGGTGGTCAAGGCCATGGAAGCGACCGGACTGAAGGCCGCCAGCGTCTGCTGCGATACGCATTGGTCCAAGCCCCTCTCCGATCCCGATGAAACGGCACGCCGCGCGGGCCTGGAAGGTTTGCTGCATGCGCTCAAAGATGCCAAACGCTATGGCGCCACCTCGGTATTGCTCGTTCCCGGCGTCGTCAAGAATGGCGTCACCTACAAGGAATGCTTCGACCGTTCCGTGGCCGAGATTCGCAAAGCAATCCCGCTGGCCCAGGAACTGAACGTGAAGATTGCCATCGAAAATGTTTGGAACAACTTCATCACCAAGCCCGAGCAGGCCAAGGAATACCTGGATGAAATCAACAGCCCGATGGTGGGCTGGCACTTCGACATCGGAAACGTGGTCAAATTCAATGACCCCGAAACGTGGATCCCGGTGCTGGGCAAAAGCATCCTGAAGTTGCACATCAAAGAGTACAGCAAGATCAAGGGTTTCGGAGTCAAATTCTTCGAAGGAGACAACCACTGGCCTGCGATCATGAAGGCACTCGATGAAGCCGGCTACCAGGGCTGGGGGATTTCCGAGCAACCGGGCGATCAAGCCAGGGACGCCCCCGCTTTGAAGGATCTTTCCGAGCGCATGGACAGGGTATTTGCTAGTTGAATCAGTGGGCCGCTCACTCCGTGAGCGGTGATCCCGCTCGGGCGTCAGTTGAAGAGCGTTGTCAACGAAAGGAGCACTCCCAATGGCGTTTCGAATTGCTACGATTCCTACGGTTGTTTTGGGCCTTTTCCTGGTGAGTTCGGCAATTGCGGAAGAACCACCGCCGCCAAAGCTCCAACCAGCGCCCGTTGCGCCTGGCCCGGCCAATTTGGAAAAGAAAGTCGCGGATTTGGAGAAAGCGCTGGAAATGCTAACCAAGGAGGTGAGGGCACTTCGGCAGGATTTGAAACAAATCGCGCCCCCAGTTGCTGCCCAGGACGCTATTCGAATCTTCCGGCTGAAATACGCACTGGCCGCCGATGTGGAAAAAACGGTGAAGGCTCTGTTGGGCGACAAAGATAGCCAGGCTATGCGGATCACCAGTGATCCGCGGACGAACAGCTTGCTCGCCTCCGGCTCCAGGGAGCAACTGGAAATGATCGAAGCAGTCCTGGCTCGCCTGGATTTGCCGGACGAAAAAAGTAAGCAACCCAGGCGATCCGAGGAGCAGATCAAAGAAATCAAGGATCGAGTTGCTCTGGCGGAAACCGAGCTGCAAATTTGCCAGGACCGTTTTGCCTGGTCGGAGCGCATGGTGAAAAAGGGATTTCTTTCTGCAAGCCAGGTCCTCGCCGAAAAACTAAGGTTGCAATACGCCGAAATGGCACTCGCCAGAGCGAAGCGGGAATTACAAGATCTGTCTCCGGAACGGATTAAAGAGCCCCGGCAGAATCCCGGAAACTAGAGTGAACAAAACTATGCCAAGATGGATACTTTTCTGCGTTATTATTTCGACTGCTGCCGCAGGAGCAACCTGCAGAGCCGATGACGTGACCGTCAAAACCGCGCCCCCAGTGGTGGTGCGGACCGTCCCGGAGGCCGGCTCTACCGAAGTCGATCCCAAAACAATTGAGATCAAGGTTACTTTCAGCAAGGATATGCAGGATGGCAGTTGGTCCTGGGCGGGCCAATCCGATGATACCTATCCCAAAGTCGATGGCACTCCCAAATATTTGCCGGATAAACGGACCTGCGTTTTGCCCGTGAAACTGGCGCCGGGCAAGACCTACGCCCTGTGGATCAACTCCGAGAAGTTCAAAAACTTCAAGGATACGGACGGCCGTTCTGCCGTACCATACCTGCTCGTCTTTCAAACCAAGGGCGGCGCATCACCCAAAGAAGGTAGCACCCCGTCCAAGAAACAGGTATCGGTCGACGACGCGGTGGCGGAAAAAGTGCTGGCGTGGGCCTTTGCTGCTCTCTGGGAAGACATGGACCGAAATTACAGTTACTTCGATTTGAAAAAGATCGATTGGACGGCGCTGCAAGAGCGCTACCGCAAGAAGGCGGCGAAAGCCGGAACGGTCCGCCAATTCGTGGCGGTCTTGAAAGAAATGCTCAGCCATTTACGCGACGGCCACGTGTGGATCGAATGGCCCGAGGGACAAGTTGCCACCTACCGTGCCCCCGTCCGATTCAATAACTACAATCGGCAAGCCACTCTGGCCCAACTGGAAGAAAAAAAAGAGTGCGGCATGTTCGCGGTGATCGGTAAGACCAAAGGGGATAATTTCGGCGCCATTGTTTTGATCCGGCAAAGCCGGGCCGATGCCGCCTCCGTTAAGCAGGTTGTCGATTTCATCCATGCGATGAAGGAAGCTCCCGGCTTCCTCTTGGACCTGCGCGACGCCAACGGCGGCAACGAGCAATTGGCCCAGGAGATTGCCCAACAGTTTTGCGGTAAGGAGACGATCTATGCCAAAAGCAAATATCGCGCTGGTCCGAGCCACGCCGACTTTGGGCCGATCTATGATCGCACCTTGAAGGCCGGAGCCAATCCCTTCCTGAAACCCGTCGTCTGTCTCATCGGACCGCGTTGTGTCAGCAGCGGCGAAGGGTTTGTCCAGATGATGAAATGCCTCCCCCACATCACCCTGGTCGGCAGCCGGACCCGAGGTTCAAGCGGCAATCCCAAACCTTTTCAATTGCCCGCGCTGGACGTTTCGGTCTACTACTCGCGCTGGGTGGACCTGATGCCGGATGGCACTCCCATCGAAGGTGCCGGGATCGCTCCGGATCTGGAATTGAACTTCCCGGCGGCCGATTACGCCGAAAAGGATCCGACGTGGGAAAGAGCTGTCGAGACGCTGCGGAAAAAAATCGTGGAAAAGAAGTGAAAGCGATATTCCCCTGTCGAATGATCCGGATACGCGTTACCACTCCGCCGGCATCACCTGGCCGTCGTCCGGCAGCAGCGCCAGCCTCCAAATGAGGTTATTAATGGAGCCGTTGACCAGACGGGCACTGCCGTCCGCAAGGGCAACGCCGATTCCGGAGGGGGATAACGCCTGCGGGTGATTGCAACTGGCGGTCGCCGGCGGCGGCTGAATCTCCGGCGAAAACAGGTGCTGTTGCAAGGGCGTCCATTGCGAGTTATAGCCGGAACCGGACGTCGGGTGGGCAAGATTGCCGCCGGTGAAATAGCAATCGTTGGCCCAAGTGTGCCTGCCGTCGCTGCAAACCGCATACTTCTCCATGAACAGGATCGTTGTCGATGTCCCGTCCGTGAAAGTTCGCGGGATGGCTGCGACCGAGATGTTGGCATGATCATCGACGCCCGGGTCCGTTAGGGCTGGGTCCAGGTAGCGCGACATTGCTGTAACCTTGTCGCCGCCGAAAACCAGGCAGTTCGCGGCGTAGCTGATGGCCGCGAGGGGGATATCGTTGTTCACCACGCCGCCGGAGGGTTGGGTGTTGTGTACGCCGCCGGCCGGCACAGTCGGATCGTGCGGAGCGAGATAGATGGGAACAACGCTCGGGCCTGTGTTGGAGGAATAATCCGCGGTGCTTCTGAAGATGTTGT
>Ga0306924_10000096_pt1 | contig 59114 bp, 57 predicted proteins | sample sta12Can44000111_FD_203756 | JGI IMG/M metagenome (GOLD analysis project Ga0306924, IMG submission 203756) | Lab enrichment of tropical soil microbial communities from Luquillo Experimental Forest, Puerto Rico - statanox.12C.anox.44.000.111 (v2)... | ecosystem: Environmental > Terrestrial >... | reverse complement strand
CTTGATCGGCGAGCCCGCGCCACATCAGATAGGAGTTGACGTCTGCGGTAACGCCGGTGCGGTTGATGCGCTCCGTCAGTTTATCCATGCCCCTATCAGTTAGCAGGCCGATAAAGCCACGGAATAGGTAGGCGCGTCCGCGCGGCTGGATGGTCATCTTTTCGGCGGCGCCAGGCGGTTCGAGCCGCGACGCGGCGTCCCCGGTACTGGCGAGACACATCGCGATCAAGACGGCTGCAATATGCTTCGGGTGAAACATGTGGCTTCGAGTGTTTGGAGAAAAAGCTGGAACCCGCCAACCAACCCACAAACCGATACACCGCTTGGATAATGTTCGGCACCGAGATAAATTGGCTTCCGAGTGAATGGCCCCGACCCTCCCGCTTTGGCAGTATGCCATGAATTAAGGCACCTTGCGGGCAGATTTGATCTCAGCACTGCATAGCTCGGTGGCATCAGCCGCACGGTGTAACGACGGAATCGAAGCAGGCACGCGCCTTTTCGACGTCAGGAAGCGGCGAGCAGATAACGCGATGCTACCCGCTCAAATCGATGTCGCATTCGCCGGTAGGTAAGCTAGTCGCCATTGTTCGCGATGGTTTTCGCGCTGTTATTTGGGCGCGGTAACGGCTCCGGCAGGCGTCCGGCCGCGCGGATCGTCCCGATCCTCCATGCATTTCTTGAGGAAAGCACCACGCGCCACACCTTGCAGTCGTTGCTGATCCGCCCCGAACTGGCAGGTCGCCATTTGCTGCTTCGCATCGACTGCAAAGCAAGGCCGCGCCGGCAAGAGCACAATCAGAGCGGCAGCCAGAAACGCGCAACGAGACATGCTGAATCCCCTGGACCCTTAAAACTACCAGCAGGCTGGACCTTCACCGCCGTGACTAGCCCGACGATCGGTAGTAACCTCGGGGTCCGTTGTAAGAGGGAGCGCCAAAGGGATTAAAGGGAGTGCCAAATGATGGCCAGAAAAAGCCCCACCCCGGATCGGCCGTCTGAGCCCTCGCGAACTTAAACTCGCCACCCGGAGTAACGCCGGTCAGCACAACTTGCGTTTTCTCTAAGCCATTCTCCTCCACCAGTGCATAAAGCGTGGTGGCATTATCAGGCGAGATGCGCACGTTTGGCTGATATCGTGTCGGGCGATTGGCTCAGATATCGTTTCCCAGGTGATGCTCCCTCAGTTCGGTCCGGCATCGACCGTCGCCACGCGCGCAGCCACTATCATGATAGCACGGATGAACCCCACTCAAATTATCAGTTTATCCGATACCGAGCGCCGAAAACCCTCAGTGCCTTGCTGCGCGATTTGGATGCTGTGCTCGCTTCGGCGCTCACGTCATTAGCCTCCGATCCTAGAGCGCGCGGCGGTCAGCAACCACTTACCTACCGGCACAACGTCCTTGTGAATCTCTGCGAAATTTGGGAGCGAATTGGCAAAAAGGTTGCCGGAATCCCCAAGTCAGATTTTGTGGAGTTCTGTCATTACATTGTCGAGGCCATGGGGTGGCACACTGGTGGATTAGACGCGGCAAATCCCCCCGGGCCAGCTCAGCGCTGCGATCACCGCAATCAAAGAAAAGGGCGTTCAGTCTGGCAAGCGCATCGAGCGATCTGAGATCGGCGCGCCCGGCGAGTTTGATACGATGACTGATGATGAGCTTGAGCGCGCGGTCGTTGAGCGTTTTGCGCGGCTCGGTTTTGCGGCGAAGCTTGCGATCAGCGACGGATCGGTCGCTCACCCGGCGTTCTCCCTAGTTTTTCGAAACAATCGAAAATCAAGGTTACTAAAATCAAAAACTCTTAAAGATCAACGTTCAATGTGGCCACCGCTCGTGCAGATTAGGCGGCCACGCTAAATGCTTAAAGTAAATGTTAAAGCATAATATTCCGTAATGCGACGGCCTGCCTTGACATGCCCAGAGCGGAAGACGGTGAGGCTTGCGCTTAAAACACATCGTATCTGTTTTTACGAAAGCTATTGTCCTCGCAGCCGCCGTGGCAAGTCTTGTTGGTTGTTCAAGCCCACATTACAGGACGGCATCGATAGCGAGAACCGGCATCGTGCGAACGTCGACGCTGAGTCGCATGGAAAGCCTCAACATGGACCGCGATGCATCGATCCTGATCCGGATCTTTAAGGAAGAAAGCACGTTGGAGGTCTGGAAGGAGGATCGCACCGGTAAGTTTGCGCTACTCAACACATATCCAATTTGCAAATTTTCAGGAAAGCTCGGCCCGAAGCTTGCCCAGGGCGATTACCAAGCGCCTGAAGGATTTTATGACATTACTCCAAATCAGATGAACCCATGGTCGCAGGAGTATCTTGCCTTTAATACTGGTTTTCCCAACGCCTTTGATCGATCCCTTGGGCGGACTGGTAGTTTTCTTATGGTGCATGGTGGCTGCGAGTCAGTCGGCTGTTACGCCATGACGGATTATGAAATGGAAGAGATCTATGGTCTTGCTGACGAAGCATTCAAAGGCGGTCAAAATAAAATCCAGCTAGAGGCCTTTCCCTTCCAAATGACAGCGGAAAACCTGGAGAGCCACGCGGACGATCCTAATGCGCCATTTTGGGACATGCTCAAGAAGGGCAGTGATGCATTCTTGGCGATGGGGCGACCACCGACGGTGGGTGTCTGCGGTCAGCACTATGTGTTCAACCCGGTTCTGGCTGACAACAATCTCGATCCACGCGCGCCTTGCCCGCCCGGCATCGAATCAACACCTGTTGCGGGCGCGCCCCAATTGACGCCCGCTATCGCAATCCAATCAGACCTTATGGCCTATCAAGGCGATGATCCGATCGCTCGTGAACTAAAGAAAAACTTTCGAGCTGTTCACTGACGGGTAGAGGATTAAACTACGCAAAGCCGGTTGAATTCGCGCCGGTTCAGCAATCGCATTTTTACTCACTATACGGTTCAGGCCACGTTGCCGACGATTTAATCGGTAGCAGTGACGCATGTGAGCCTGTGACTTGTATCGCCTGTGGGGCCACTCACCTCAGTACGCGAGTGTGCCGTCTAACTGGCTGATAAGCGTAAGCAATTGAGGCGGCAACTCCCGCCGAGCTTGAGAAGCGAATCCGGACCGCCCTGAACGAGCGTAAGCGCACCGGTGAAGGTGTACGCGGGATTGCCAAACGCTTTGGCCTTGACCCGTCCACTGTGCAGCGGATCGCCCGCCCTTTCGTCGGCGCGGTCGCGTGAGGCCGACAGCACAGAAATGATGCTAAGCGCCCTCCACCCCGATGTCCGCTTTGCCCCCAAAAGCGGACATTGGTTGAGTGTGCCGGGATGTCCGCTTTGGGTGAAAAGCACCGAGGAGCAGCGCAAAACGGAAGTTTAACACGGTGGTCGCGGGCAGGACCGCTGCGCCGGCCGCGCGCGGAAGCGGACCCGTCGCAACGTTACTTCCCGTTTACGCCCAGGTCGCGAAACTCAATCCTGTTCCAGTTCCCGCCGGCGTCCGATAGCCGGGCACATATTCGAACCAGTTGAGGTCGAGGTGCTCGACCGCGCCCGCGACGGCGACCCAGTTGAGGATCTCTGAGGAGCCCGCGTGCAGCTTGTTGCGCGGCAGCGTCTTGAGAAACTCCGCGTTCTTGTCGGCGCAGGCCTTCAGGATGGCACGGTCGAAATCCTCGTCGACCAGGAAGTGGCTCAAGCCACCGGAAGCGAGCACGCCGACGCGCAGGTCCTCGCCGTAGGCTTCCACCGCCTTGCGGATCGCCTGGCCGAATTCATAGCAGCGGCGCGGCCGCGGCTGGTTGGGTGGAAAGTAGGTGTTGAGAAAGACCGGCACGGCCGCGACCGGCTTATCGGGCTCCATGACGCGCCGATGCACATAGGCGATGGCGTGACCTTCGCCCTCGCCCCCGGGCAGCCGCTCCGATGCCCCGAGGTCGAAGCTTAAGTCCATCAGCGTCTCGATCAGGTGGATGGCGAGGCCGGAATGCACCGGATAATCGCGCGGCTTCTCGTCCTCGAAGAAAGCCTGCCGGTTCTGCACATACCATTCGGGAAAGCGCCGGCGATATTCCTCGTGCTGCTCGTTGCTGTTGCGGATGGTGTCGCCGTAATAGATCGCGAAGGCCGGGCGGCAGTCCTCCTTGTAGCTCTCGTTCTGATCGTCGCCGATCACGATCAGCGCATCGACCTTGGCGCCGGCGAGCGTCTGCGCCACATGCTTGATCGCCGAGCGGGCGATGTTCTGGCGCGCGACCAGGTGCTCGGGCGCCACCATTTGCGCGAGCTTGGGGTCGGCCTTCTCCAGAAGATCGCCGTATGTGATAGGCCGGCCCTCCTTGTCACGGTGATTAATGTGCCGGTCGGTCTCGACAAAGCGTTGCAACGTCTCGTCGGAGGCGAGCAGCATCGGCGTGTGAGATGTTCCGAGCCCGAGCACGATTTTGGCCATCGGTTGGTCCTTCTACGTTCCTTCCGCCCTCTCTGTTGTCGCTTGCGCAGGGACGACAGTGTAAAGGGCCTCGTTCAATCGATCTTCACATTGGCGGCCTTGCCGACAGCGGTCCATTTCTCAAACTGCGACGCGATGAAAGCCCCAAACTCGCCCGGCGTGCCTGGATTGGTCACCGCGCCAAGCCGTGTGATGATGGTTTGCATCTCTTCAGTACGCAGGCCTTCGTTGATCGCGGCGTTGAGCCGGTTGACGATCGCGGCAGGCGTGCGCGCGGGCGCCACGATGCCGTTGAAGGTCAAGACTTCATAGTCGGGCACACCCGATTCCCCGATGGTCGGAAGGTCGGGCGCGAGCGGCGAGCGCGTGCGGCTCGTCACCCCAAATGCGCGCAGCTTGCCCTCGCGGATGAGCGGCAGCAGGATGGTGATGCTCTCGAATGTGAAGTGCACCGCGTCGCTCAATACGGCCGTGACCGATTCCGCGCCGCTCCGGTACGACACGCCGACGACATCGACGCCGGTGCGCGTCTTGAAGAGCTCGGCGGTGAGATGCGGCAGGGCACCGACTCCGGTATGGGCATAGTTGAGCTTGCCGGGGTTGGCCTTGGCGTAATCGATGAACTCCTTGAGCGTCTTGGCTGGGAATGACGGGCGTACCACCAGGATTTGGAAGCTCTCCGAGATCTTGGCGACCGGCACATAGTCCTTGACTGGATCGTAGCCGGCGCTCGCGGAGACCGCTGGGATGACCGCGAGCACGCTGGTGTTACCTGCTAGTAGTGTATAGCCGTCGGGAGCTGCGGTCGCGACCGCCTTGGCTCCGATCGCGCCGCCCACGCCGGGCCGGTACTCGATCACGATCGGCTGGCCTAGCCGCGGCGGCAGGATCTGTGAGGCAAGCCGCGCCGGCACGTCGGTCGGGCCGCCCGCTGTCGCCGGTACGATGATCTTTATCAGCTTGTCCGGATAGTTCTGCGCTGGGGCGCCCGTGTTGAGCCCAAAGAGCAGGATCAGCGCGGCCGCAACACCAATCAGCACGGCAATGCGCCGTGCATGTTCACTCTGCTGCGCGTCCACAGCAAGCGGATACGCCGCCAATGCATCGCCTATAAATGTAATGAACTGGCGCCGCCTCATGGGTTTCTCCAAGGGCCGACGATGGAAATCTAGCACATTCTTTGTGCTGCGCGTTACGCGGCAAGGGGCAGTTCATATCCGCTTTGGGTCAAAAGCAGACATTGAGGCACCTCGGCGTCATGTCCGCTTTACGCCCAAAAGGAGACATTGGGAGTCAGCGGTGAAATGTCCGCTTTGTGCCAAAAGCGGACATCAAAGCGAAGTAGTCGCCACTAGTGGTCATACTCGGCAGACACATCCTTGCCGGTATAGTCCTTCAAGAATGCAGTTGCCGCGATCGAAATAATCGCAGTTACGAGAATGTAGATCGCAATCGGTGTGCCCGATTTGTAAGTAGCAAACAAGGCGGTTGCGATCAGCGGCGCGGGTCCGCCCGCGGTGATCGAGGCGAGCTGATAACCGATCGAAGCCCCGCTATAGCGCAGTCGGGGCGTAAAGCTTTCGGCGATGAGTGCCGCCTGCGGTCCGTACTGCATATCGTGCGGGATCAATGACAACACCATCGCCATAAATATCAACACCGATGAGCCGGTGTCGATCATCCCAAAATAAATGAAGCCAAACACCCCCATTGTCGCAGCGCCGATGATGTACATCTTCTTGCGCCCGATCCGGTCGGACATATAGCCGCTGAGCGGAATGGTAATCGCCGACAGACACACTGCTGCCAGGACGCCCGCCAGAAGAAGATCGCGGGACGCATGCAGCACCGTGATGCCATAGGCGAAGATGAAAGCGGTGAAGATGTAGAATGGCGCTTGCTCTGAGGTGCGAGCGAGCGCTGTTAGGATGATCGTGCCCCATTGCTTGCGACACACTTCGATGATCGGTGCCCGCTCAATCTTGCGCTCGGCGACAAGGTTACGGAACACCGGCGTTTCGAGGATTCGAAGCCGGATCCACAAGCCAATACCAACAAGCACGATGCTGAATGCAAATGGGATGCGCCAGCCCCAGCTCAGAAAGGCATCGCCCGAGATCGTGCTGAAGATGAGAACGGCAAGGTTGGCCAAAAACAAGCCGGCCGGACCACCAAACTGCGGCCAAGACGAAAGGAAACCGCGTTCGTGATTATGCCGCGCCCATTCCATAGAAAGGAGCACGGACCCGCCCCATTCGCCGCCCACGCCGATACCCTGCAGAAGCCGCAAAATGGTCAGGAGCACCGCTCCCCACAGGCCAATCGTCGCGTAGCCGGGCAGAAATGCGACTAAGAAAGTCGAAACTCCCATCAGTACCAAAGTGATGATGAGGGTAGACTTGCGTCCTACACGGTCGCCGTAATGGCCGAAGATGAAGGCGCCGATCGGTCGTGCGACAAAGCCAACGAAATAAATGCCGAAGGAGTTGAGTGTCGCGGTCAGTGGGTCTTCGTTAGGAAAAAACAGCTTGCCGAACACCAGGCCGGCCATCGTGCTGTACAGGAGAAAATCATACCACTCGATCGTCGTTCCCACGGTTGCAGCGATAACGGCACGACGGAGTTCTCGACTATGCTGGTCAGGTGTAAGCGCATAGTTGGTGTCGGTCACGGCTACCATTTGTGTTTCCTCCCTGGGAAAGAGATCACGCCGGATTGATGTTGGCAGTCCGAATCACGTTGCCCCATTTTGCGATTTCGTCGCTGATGAGCTTGTGAAAATCAGCGGTCGAACCACCTAGCGGTACACCACCAACATCGGCAAACCGCTCTTTCACCTTAGGATCGGTCAGCACGGCGTTGATCTGATGGTTGAGCGTATTGATAATCGCTTCTGGTGTTTTCTTTGGTGCGCCAATTCCGTGCCAAATGGATGCTTCAAACCCTGGCACGAATTCTGCGACAGCTGGAACGTCCGGTAGAGCGTCTGAGCGCGTCGCGCTGGTTACAGCAAGGGCCCGCAGCTTGCCGGCTCGTATGTTCGCGATCGCCAGAGGGATGGGTGGAAAAGCACATTGGACCTGACCGCTAAGCAGATCAGGCAGGAGACTTCCACTGTAAGGGACGTGCATCAGATCAACGCCAGCCATCATTTTGAACAGCTCGGCATTCACGTTGGGCGCGCTGCCATAGCCTGCTGAAGCATAGTTGATCTTGCCCGGATTGGTCTTGGCATAGGCGATAAACTCAGGAAGTGTTTTGGCTGGAAGCGCCGGCGTCACCACTAGGACATTGGGCGATCGGAACGTAGCCACAACCGGCGCGATGTCGTGGACGATGTTGAATTTCAAATTCTTGTAGAGAGTTGCGTTGACCGCGTTGGTCACAGTCATCGCCAAGAGCGTATAGCCGTCGGGAACCGCTTTAACGGCCTCTTCGGCAGCAATATTAGTGGCGGCCCCCGGATGGTTCTCCACAAAAACTTGCTGTCCCAGTCGCTCCGACAACGATTGTGCAATCAGCCGGGCAACAATATCGGTGGCGTATCCAGCTGGGAAACCGACGATGAGACGAACCGGCCTCGAAGGATAGCTATCCGCCGTTGCGAGGCGCGGAATAGCTATGACGGAACTGGCAGCTGCAGATAAATGCAAGAACTCTCGACGGGGAAGTTTCATGGCGACCCCACGAGTTTGCGAACTCCTGCGGTAATCGCCACAGGCGGTTCAATCCAATATCGTTTTATCGTCGAGTTTTTGCCTGCCGCAGGCACAACCGCTGCCTTTGATTTCAGGGATTGGCGGCATGTCCCGTTGACAGCTCAAAACAATGTTACGCCAATTGCTAAGCATTGGATAGCGATGTGACGTCTTAATCCCAAAATTTTGGGCTAGCTGAGGATCCTGAGGTGCTCATGTCCGCTTTAGCTCCCAAAAGCGGACATTGAGCCGCTTATTCGATCACCTCGTCGGCAATGGCAAGCAGGCCAGGCGGAAAGGTGAGCCCGGGCGTCTTCGCGGTCGTTAGGTTGATGACGAACTCAAGCCTCGTCGATTGCATGACTGGAAGGTCGGCCGGCTTTTCGCTCGGAAGCGGTGCAGCAATCAACTGGCGCTATTCTACCAATTCGTCGGCAATGGACCCCCGAGGAGCGCGAGCAGCTCTTGACGCTCGAGCGCCCGCCGAGCGCGCCGACGGCCGAGGCGAAGAAGTCGCCCGCGGGGGCTCATCTCGCGAGTAATGAGAGTCACGAAACCGGGCGCTTGCCTTTCGCCAGCGCCGCCAGCGCGTCGACGACCCAGGGGGCGCGCTGCAGCGCCTCCACGTAGGCGCGCTCGGTTCGACCGCCGCGCGCTTTGATGACGTCGAGCAAGCCGCGGCGCTGCGCGGGACTCCAGTGCGAGACGCCGGGGAGCGAGACCACGATGGCGCTCCACTCGGTGAACGCGTCGCGCTCGTGGCCGCGCAAGCCCTCGCGCGCGTCGCGCTTGCCGCCGAGCAGAGCGGCGGCTTCCTCGCTGGTGCGCGCGAGCCCCTCGCTGCGCAGGCCGCCGCCGCGCTCGCTCAAGCGATGGGACGCGTGCAGACCGACGGGCCCCACGCCGCCGTAGGGAAAGCGCGGCTTGTCGTAAAGCTGCAGCACCATGGGGGAGAGAGCGAGCTCGCGCAGGGTGCTCGGGCTCGAGCGATAGGAGGCGCGCTTGGTCACGCGCTCTTGCTCGCGCAACGCCAGCGCGCGCGCCTCCCGATCGCGCGGGCGAAAGCCGAGCTTGTAATAGAACCACCACGCGCCCGACTCGATGGCCTCCTCGTTGTCCGCGCCGAGCTGGTAGGGATCGACGATGAACGTCGACACGTGTTGGAACGCGTGGATGACGGCGAGGCTGCGCGCGTAGAGCGCGGCGGCGTCGCGCCCGCGCCACGGCGGGAAGATGTTGTAGTTGATCTCGGCCCAGCCGCCGAGTCCGCTGCCCTGCAGGTAGCCCACGGGCACGCCGTTCTTGACCACGAGATAGACGTAGGTGGCCTCGAGCACGAAGCGGCGCTCGGGCACCTTGCCGAGGGCCACGAAGCACAGCCCGTCTTCGTCCTCGAGCGTCCAGGCGTCGCCCGGGTAGGCGTAGGCGATCTGCTCGAGGTCGCGCTCGCGCGTGAGCATGGCCACGCGCGCGGCGTCCACCAGCTCGCCGCCGCGCTTGTGATTGACGTGGCGTATGCGCTTCGGCGGGCGCTCGATCTCACGCTTCAGATCGGCACGCGCAGTGGAGCGGGCGTGGGTTTGCCAGCACAGCGGCAGGCCGGCGATGAACGACGTCGTGCGCGAAGGCGTGCCGCGCGTCGGGGCGAGCACGAATGGCACTTCGAGCGAATCGAAGACGTCCTCGCGCCAGCGCTCGTCCATGCTTGCCTCGGTGAAGCGACGCACGAGGAAGGTGCCGTCGCCCTCGTCGTCGCGCTTGAGGTGCCGCACCCATTGGCGCGCCGTCAGCTGCAGCTCATCGAGGGCGGGTGAATCGGCGCGCGGCATGAGCAGCTGGAGCAACGACGCCACGCCGTCAGCGTCCTCCAGGTTGTCCCAGTCCACGTGCAGCGCGCCCGGCCAGCGCTCGGCCAACCACCGCGCTGTTGGCCAGAAGAAGGGATAGGCGTTGGCTACGCCCGCCATGCCGAGGCCCTGCAACGATTCGCCCAGCGCGTGCACGTCCGCGCGGCGCTCCCAGCGATCGAGCAGGTCCTGGACGAGATCAAGCACCGCCTGGTTGTCGGGGTACGCGCGCGCAAAGCACAGCGCCTCGTGCAGCGAGCTGAGCTCCTTACCGCTGCGACAACGCGCGCGCCCGCAGGCGCGCAGGAGCCGCTCGCGCTCGGCGGCGGCGTCGGGCCCGAAGGTCTCGCGCAGCTTGGCCAGCCGCCGGATGGCGCGCGCGCGTTGGGGAACACGGCGTGTCTTGCTCACGCGCGCTTCACTCTTTGCGGGCGATGCCGTGCCTTTTTATCATGCGGTAGAGGTAGTTGCGATCGCGCGCCGCCATCAATGGATAGGACGCGAGCCTGCCGATATGGCTCTGGTGATAGACCGTCGCCGCGGCGACCTGCTGCTGCTCCGCCTTGTCGATCGTGTAGCGCATCGCGCGGTCGGTCACGACGTAGCCAAAACCCCAGTTGCCGTCGATCACTGTGCTGGTACCGGTCTCCTGAATGATGGTCCACGGCGCGCCCGGAACGATATGGCCAGCCTTGATGCGGTCGATATAGGTAGGGATAAGGATGATCCCATGCGAATCGTGGCCGACCAGATTGGCGCCGATGTTGTAGCGCGCGATCGTGGCAGCCTCTTCGGCCGACGCACCGGCGGCTTGCAGCAGGGCATTGGCGATATCCGTCAGGCGTTCGGCTGACACGTTCGGCATGGCGGCATTCCTCCGGAACTTTGCTACCAGCAAGGCGGCGAAGCGCCCCCACCTCGGCGGTCTGCGTCGTAGAGACCCCCCAATGTCCGCTTGTGATCCCCAGCACGGTCTCCGCCGCGCCGAGATACAATATCCCGTCCGCCGGCATTTGCTGTGCTATGGCATCCAGCAGCTTCGCCTTGGTCGGCTGATCGAAATAGATCAGCACATTGCGACAGAACACCACGTCGAATTGCCCAAGCGGCCGCCACGAGATTGCGCAGCGCCGGATTATCGGCAAGGACCGGCGCGCTACCAGAGTTCGCCGCCCCGCTGGCCCAGCGGCGGACAGGCGCCATGATGTCCGCTGCATCTGATAGGCCTAAGTCACAATCCCTGTGGCGTCTGCCCAACTCTAACAGTTGGCATTGATCGGAACCGCGGTTTTGCAATCTCTGCGTATCGAACAAGACCAACGCCGGAATGGGATCGCCGGAGGAAGACCCTATCGACAACTTCGCCATTCATTCGGCGTACGCCAAAGGCGGAACTTGATCAACAGTGCGGCCGCTATTCCCGCCTTATGACGAGGGGGCGTATTTTCCGCCGGTCTGCGGAGTATGAACGCCCCGTCCGCCGCTTTCCTTATGCTGCAGCCGAGTGATGCGCGCCCAGGTACGCTTGAGCGGATCCCGCACCGTGATGTGCAGCGTGCCGCAGCCTTCGCAGGAGAGCTCGATCTTGTCACCATCCATGAACGGGTTGAGCCCGCGGTGATTAGTCCCAGTCGCCAGAATATCGCCCGGCTGGAGCGTATGGATGGCCGTTACCCACTCGATGCAGCGCGGAATCTTGTGCGCCATGTCGTCGGTATTGAAGTTCTGATACAGGGTGCCGTTATTGGTGAGCGTGATCTGCAGCTTGTGCGGATCCCTGATCTCGTCCTTGGTGACGATGTAGGGGCCGATGGGCGCGAAGGTGTCGCGCGACTTCATCTGGTAGAAAACGTTGGTTGGCGGTACCACACCACGCGCCGAACCGTCGATGAAATTGGTATAGCCAAAAATGTATTTCATCGCGTCAGCCGCCTTGACGTGTGACGCACGTCTGCCGATGACGACGGCGAGTTCCGCCTCGCCCTCGAATATACTGGCCGCCATATCCGGCAGCACCATAGCGCCGCGGTCGCCGATGACGGCGCTCGGGGATTTCATGAAAGCGTTGATCGGCGCGGGCTCGGAGAGCGTGCCATCCTCCATGTAATTGACGGCCATGCACACAATGTTCTCGGGTTTCGGCAACGGCGGGCGGAGCTTTACTTTCGACAGTGGCATGCCTTTGCCTTTCTTGGCGGCCGCCGCGAGCTTGCTTTTGTACGCGCTCCATTTCTCGATTACGGTGCGGATCATCTCCTGCGGGCCAAGCGCCTTGCTGCCTTTGGTGACGGACGAGACGTCAATTATCTTGTCACCTACCACTATGCCCAATTTGAAATCGTCAAAAAACGCAAGTTTCATTTTTGCTCCTTAGATTTTCGGAAGCCAGTTAATCGCACCAGCGCAACAGGATCAATTGTCTCGGAATCGACTCCGGCGGCAGAGGCAAGATGGTGTGGCGAGGTAAGGACATGGGGTGCTCCTTGTCTTTGGCGCCCTTGCCAGATTCGTGGCCAGAGGGCCAGGAGCACGGCCGGACCATCCCATTAGCGGACTCGTACGAGGGTGCGTCGGTTCAATGTATTTTGAAAAAATCATCGAGGCCAAACGGGTTGGTTCAATAGCCAGTGCAGCCGGCTCAATGTCCGCTTTACCCCCAAAAGCGGACATTGGAACTCAGTCCGTGATGTCCGCTTTGTGCCAATAGCGGACATTCAAGCGGCTGTTGGATATGCTTGTTAGCGCGCCTGGGAAGGTGCTCAAGCTCGCGGGCATCACCATGAAGCTTCCCCGCCGTAAATTTCTGACCTGGGCTCTCGTACCGGCCGCCGCAGCTCTGGTTGAAGTGCCCAGGATCGATGCTTGGTCGCAGACTGCCAGATCAATCAGAGTGGTCCTGCCGTTCGCGCCCGGAGGTCCTGCCGACGCAATGGCCCGCTTGCTGGCGGAACAGATCGGCAGCGCGGGCGGTCCAACCATGGTGGTTGAAAGCCGTCCTGGCGCAGGAACCGAGATTGCAACCGAATACGTGTCGCGCGCGGATCCCGACGGCAACACTCTCTTAATTATCTCACCTTCGTTTGTCGTGCTGCCGCATCTACGCAAGCTCAAATACGACCCGTTGACGGATTTTGTGCCAATTTGTGAACTGGCCGAATTTCCACCGCTTATCGTCGTCAACAGCCAATCGCCCTACCGCACGCTCGCCGACCTCATCGACGCAGCACATGCGCAGCCCGGCGTTTTGACGCTCGGCACCCTCGGTCCGGCAACCTCTTCGCAAATGGGATTTGAAATGCTCAAGCGCGCGGCCAACGTCGATATTACGTTCGTTCCCTTCACCGGTTACACGCCAGCAATTCAGGCGTTAATGAGCAACCAGATAACGTCGGCACTCGCTGACCTTACGACGCTGCAAGGCCAATTGCAGACCGGCAAGTTGCGTGCGCTGGCGACAACCGCACGTCGGCGGGCCGCACCGCTGCCCGATGTGCCAACCGTCGCCGAGTTCGGTTACAAGGATTTTGCGGTCGAGTTCTTCGGTGGTGTTGTCGCGCCGGCCGGGACGCCGGGAAAAGTGTTATCCCAACTGATTGGTTGGTTCACCGCCGCAATGCAGTCCTCGCAGATCGAGAAGAAATTCGCGGCGCTCGGTTTCTTTGCGGGCGGAGAGTGCGGAGCCAATTTCGGCGCAATTCTTCGCAGCCAGTACGAGGACTATGGACGAATTATTCGCGAAATCAGTTTCAAACGCGAATAGGAGATCGCTATGCGCAAGTCAGTATTTAAGGCGGCCCAACCCCCTAAGCCAAAGCCCCCGCCGTCTCGACCACCACGGCCACCACCGCCGCCGCCAGGGTGAGACCCGGGCCACAAGTGGAACATCGCAGCACCTCATTCCGCTAGACGAAACCGCCGACGCACGTGACAGTCGACGCCGGCATCTGCGAGGGCAACACGATGATCACGAAATTCGACAGCTCCTATTACGGCACAGTCGACATGGAGAATCTGGGGTACGCCGGCACCCCGATCAACGAGCGCCGCTATTCGCAAGCGGAATTGGGCGGCGCGCTGCACAAGGTCGTCGAGTACGCCAAGTGCATGGATGAGCGCGGCTACGACACGTTCTGGATGGCCGAGCACCATTTCCAGCCGGAAGGCACGGAGCTGATCCCGAATCTGCTGATGATGGCGATGCACTTGTGCGGGGTGACGAAGAACCTGCGCATCGGCTGCGGCTTCAACGTCGTGCCGATGTGGCACCCGCTGCGCCTCGCGGAAGACTATGCGATGGCCGACATCCTGACTGGTGGCCGGGTGATCTTCGGTGTCGCGCGCGGCTATCACACCCGCGAGGTCGAGACGTTCGGCGCGCCGCTGCGCGACCAGGAGGCCAACCGCGAATTATTCGAGGAAGGCGTTGATATCCTGTTCAAGGCGTTCGAGGGCAAACCGTTCTCGCACAAGGGCAAGTACTATACGATCCCGCCTGAGGTGCCGTATCGGGGCTATACGCTTAAGGAGATCACGCTCGTGCCGGCGCCGGAGCGCCTGCCGGTCGAATGCTGGCAGCCAATCCAGAGCGGCTCGGAGCGGGCCTTCGACTTCATGGCCAAGCACGGCATCTGCGGGATCATCGGCGGCGGCTCTGCCGAGGGCGGCGCCGTCGAGCGGCACATGATCGGCTTCCAGGCCGCCTATGCACGCCGCGGCATCGAGCTCGAGCTCGGCGAGCGGCTTGCGCTGGGCTTCCAGTTTCACATCGCGAAGAGCCGCGAAGGTGGCATGAGCGAGGCGGCCAAATACTACGAGGAGAACATGAAGATGTTCGGCGAGTTGCGCCTCGTGCGGGCGCTGACCGACGAGCAGATCGCCGCGATGCGCGATCCACGGCTCGCCGCCACAACGAAATTGCCGCGCGTCGAGGACGCGGTGAATGCCGGCGGCTTCCTGACCGGTACGCCCGCCGACATCATCGAGCAATTGAAGGCCGTCGAAAAACGCTATCCGGGCGTCGATCGGGTGGTGTGCGCCACGCCGCTGGGAACCCCCCTCGAGGTCCAGCTGGAAGACCTGGATCGACTCGCGAAGGAGGTCATGCCCGCCTTCCGCCCGGCCAAGATCGTCGCAGCGGCGGAGTAGTACAGCGCGCAGGCGGCGCGCCCGCGAATGGCCCACGCTCGACGCCGTCGGTCACGGTGTGATCGGCGAGACCCCGCATTTGAACGGCCAGGGAGATCGCGACGGCAGTTCAATACGATCTGCCATTCATCACCATTATCCTCGACAATGGCATGTGCGGCACTATTCGCATGCACCAAGAACGCGAATATCTGGATCGCATTTCCGCGACCGAGCTTCGCAATCCAGACGCTTACGCCCGTGCGTTCGGCGGCTTCGGCATCTCGGTCGAGCGCACCGAAGATTTTCCAGCTGCGTTCGGCGAAGCGCAGGCCTCCGGTAAACCGGCCATCATACGGCTTGCCATCGACCCCCAAGCCATCACGCCCGGCTCTTTTGACGGCCTCGGCAGCACTTCATTATGAAACAACGCGATAGCGTTCGATGACGGTTTCATCGACATCGATCCCAAGCCCTGGTCGCTGCGGGACCTGCATGTGGCCATCGCGCGCGTCGATCGCCGCCCCCAACGGGGTCGCCTCCAGCTCACAATAGAACCGCTCGCACATCGAGTCGGGCAGACACGCGGCAATGACGTGCAGCGTCGCAATCAATCCCGGCCCGAAATAGGGGGAGTGTGGCATGACGCGCACCCCGTGCTGTCGCGCGATGGTGATCGCCTCGCGCATTGCCGCGATGCCGCCAATCTTGGTGACGCTCGGCTGGAAAATATCGAGCGCGCCGAGTTCGATTGCGCGCCGCGCTTCGCCGGCATTGCCGATATTCTCCCCGGCCGCGACGGTAACGCCGGTTTCGCCGCGAATGCGAGCCATCGCATCGTAATCGTCGACCGGATAAACCGGCTCCTCGAGCCAGGCGAGATTGTACTCTTTGAGCTTGTGCGCCATGGCGATGGCCTCGTCCGGCGTCCAGGCGCAGTTGGTATCGACCATCAGCGCGATATCCGGTCCGGCAGCTTTTCGGCCGGGGGCCACCGTCTCGACCAGATGTTCATGCAGCTTGACGGCGGTGTAGCCTTGCCCGACTGCCTCCTGTGTGAAGCGTGCGACGAGATCGGGATTGCCGTAGCGTAGCAAGCTCGCATAGGTCGGAATGCGATCCCTGCTTGCCCCGCCGAGCAAGCGGTGAAGCGGCACGCCCCGCGCCTTGCCGACGAGGTCCCACAGCGCGATGTCGATGCCGGCGAGCGCGAAGCTGACCGGTCCGTGCCGCCCCATGGCGTGAAGCTTGCGCTGCAAATCCGTCATGAACGACGGCACGTCGGCGACCTCTCGCCCGACGCACAGCGGCGCCACCATGCGCGAGAGAGCTTCGCGCGTCAGCGGCGATGCTGCAAAACCGAAGGCCTCGCCCCATCCGATCAATCCTGCGTCGGTGTCGATCCGAACGAGCAGCGTCTCCATGTGCGTCCACGGGCCGAGCGGTCGCATCGGCTTGGGTCCGCCATGTTCGTAGGGCACAGCGATGAGAATTGGCTCAACCCGCGTAATCTTCATCGCGTTCCCACGCTTGTCATCGCTTCGCAGGATGACGCCGTCCGGTTTTGCGGGCAAGATGCGTGCCGGCCGGTCGACCGACTGTCCGTAAAACAATTCAGGTACGGATAGTCGAGCAGTAACAGGCGTTGATCGGACTCAGCTTTTCAGCCTTCACGGCATAGCCGCCGCTGGATGGCGGGTCGTCCGGATCGTCTCTGGCTCTACCCCGCGCGGCACTCAAGGTTCACGGCTATTGCTTCGCTTGATCGCGCCAACATAGGATGACGCCCACACTTGTTTGCTCTCCCCTCCCTTGGAGCGTACCCCTCGATGTCTCCCGAAATCGTCTCCGAACTTGCGCCGACAGGCGTGCTGCGCGCCGGCATCAACCTCTCGAACTTTTTGCTGGTGACGGGCAGGAGCGCGACCGGCGATCCCCAAGGCGTGGCACCCGATCTTGCCGGCGAGATCGCGTCGCGCCTGGGCGTCCCGATAAAATATGTTCCGTTCAAATCGCCGGGCGAGCTTGCGGACGCCGCCGGCACCGGCGTTTGGGACATCGGCCTCATCGGCGCCGAGCCGCAGCGCGCCGAGAAGATCGTGTTCACCGCCGCTTATTGCGAGATCGAGGCGACCTATCTCGTGCCTGCGGGCTCGAAGCTGCGCACAATCGCGGACGTGGATGCGAGCGGCGTGCGCATCGCCGTCACCGCGCGCAGCGCCTACGGCCTGTGGCTCGACCGCAACATCAAACACGCGACGCTCGTGCGCACCGACACGCTCGATAGCGCTTACGAGCAGTTCGCTCGCGACAAGCTCGAAGCGCTCGCCGGTTTGCGCCCGCGCCTTCTGACCGATGTGGAAAGGCTTCCCGGCGCGCGCATCACCGACGGCAAGTTCACAGCGGTTCAGCAGGCCGTCGGCACCTCGCCGAAAAACAAGGCGGCCGCAGCCTACCTGCGCGGCTTTGTCGAAGAGGCGAAATCATCCGGGCTGGTCGCCGAACTGATCGCACGCCACAATGTGCGCGGCCTTTCGGTCGCGTCGGCGGCCGCGCGCTAACTCAAGCCACGGACGCGCGCAGCGGCCGGAAGAACTCGCGCAACTCGTGCGCCAAAGCCTCGGGCTGCTCCATCGCGGCAAAATGGCCGCCGCCGGCATGAAGCCACTCTATCACATCGGCTAGGAGCTTTGTGCGGCACAACAAAATCGGACGCTCGATGTCAGCTATGGGTCATTAGCGGACATTCCGTGAGGTCGAGACCATGTCCGCTTTACCCCCAAAAGCAGACATTGGAACTCGGTCGCGAAATGTCCGCTATATGCCAAAAGCCCCTTCTGCCAAGTGCCGCCGCGTCACTTGTGAAGATTTGGTGGCTGTTATCGAGCGATTATTCGGCAAATTCCGCTGTCATAATTATTCGCGCCTTTTCTTTTTGTCGGAACGGCCAACCTCGCAACTGCGTTCTGATGTGCATGTCGGGGGCGACTAGCACTGGAGGTAAACATGACCACCGTGAAAAGGCTTGCGATAGTCGCGTTACTCGTCGGTGGCACTTCGCTGTCAATGGCGCAAAACGGTCCGCCGACCGGCGCTTACCCGCCTATAGCCGGCGGCGCAGGAGGCAATCCCGTTACGTCTGGACCGCCCGGACCTGGCTTCGTTCCGGGAGCGTCCGGACCGACATTTCAATCCACAGCACCGAGTCCTTATCTCCAGTCGGCGGCCCCGCTGACGGGAACCGAAGGAGCGCGCATCGCGGCTCAACCCAGGCATCACAAGAACATGTACATGTCGACTCGGTCGACAAAGTCCCACAAAGGCTCGAAGCTGACTCCAGCCAGTAACGCCAATCCGCAGATGAAACAGTAGATATTCTCAAATCCAGTATTGTGGCCCCGGACCTCATCATCCGGGGCCATTTTTTTGATCTCTTAATCGTGGAACGGTTGGTTCCTGCACGAATCGGTCAAGCGGGCGAGGAACGGCGCGACGGCCAATTTCGTTTCCAATGCGGCCGGTCGGCGATGAGCCTCAGATGCCGGCCTCGCCAGTGGCCCCAGGCTTCACTCCACGCCCCTTGTTGCCCCCGGTCTGGGGCCATGGCCTAGCTCGGTGCAATGAAATGCTCGCGCCATCACAACCCAGATCAGGGCTGCCTCAACCCAGGCGCCTGAGGGAGACATTGCTAGTCTCAGCCGTTGTGATCGGCATTGCTGCGGCCGGACTTGTTTTCCTCTACCTCGTCACACAGGGGCTGTTACTGGCCGTTCATCAGTTCGCTTCGTGTTCCCGAAACTATTGCGGTCAATTGCAGGGATACTAGTAAGTGCAAACTCCAATCGTTGTGACGTGCACCTCGGTAATCACCGCAGCACTCTCTAGCTAGCGCGTCATCTGGAACTTCGAAGGTGAGAATATCCTCATCAGTTTCGACTACGTTCCTGCCTCAGTGCACATGGCACCAATCCCCTTGGCTCAAATCGTCGTTCAATTCGACGATCATTCATCTGCCGGGGTGGTGTCTGTGCCGAAGGGCACATGGCGAAGTCGACTGAGATGAAGGCGGATCAACCTCCGAACACGTCTACATCGCTTTGCCAGCCAATATTCGGAAATAGTACATCCCTGTTGTCTAATTTTATGACTAGCGGCAGCAACTTGGGCGGCAATTCCTTCGGAACTTCGTAATGTTCTCTGAGGTCTTGGCCAATTCGCGCCATGGCAAACCGCAACGCAAATTCAAACTGCCTCTCATAAAATGACTGCGCTCGTGGCATGCTGGACACCCCATCTTTGGGCGGCCTCACGTAAATGTTTAATTGAATGGACCTAAGACGGTTCCCCGGCATAAGCGGTCATAGTTGATGTACCAATGGAACTTTTTTCGACAGACTTGAGCACTATAGAAAGGCTTGCTTTGGGGGTGTTTAGCCTGATCGGATTGATTGTTTGGTGTCGCTGGCGCGGCGCTCCGGATGATCAAAAGAAAGATGAGCCTGCCCAGGTGCTGCAGGGAAGAAAACCGCCAAATTCAGTCAATCGTTGAGTGAGACCTAAACCGGGGGCGACAGCACGGAATGTCCGCTTTGGGTCAAAAGCAGACATTGGGGAAGGTGCGACTGATGTCCGCTTTACCCCCGAAAGCGGACATCCCTGACTGCCCCGCAATGACTCAGAAATGCAACCGCTTGCTACTTGAGAAAGCGTAACCCACTTAATCTCCACGCAGAGGAGGTTATGATGGCTGACTTCACTAGACCGCGCGTTGTAGGCTTCAATCATGTTGCGCTGGAGGTAGGAGATATTGACGAGGCGTTGGCGTTCTACGGTCGTCTCTTCAAATTCGAGTTGCGCGGCAAGAGTGACTCCATGGCCTTCATCGACTTGGGCGATCAGTTTATTGCTCTTCAGAAGGGCCGCAGGCAGGCCGCTGACGATGGTCGCCATTTCGGTCTCGTCGTGGACGACAAGGAGGCGGCCCGCAAGGCACTTGAGGCAGCTGGTGTTACGCTACTTGATGGTCCGTTCCTTGATTTTCGGGACCCCTGGGGCAACCGGGTAGAGATCGTCGGTTATGACAACATTCAGTTCACCAAGGCGCCCAATGTCCTGCGTGGCATGGGGCTGATGCATTTGGCTAAGAACGAGAAAGCAAAAAAAGAATTAGCCGAGAAGGGTATGGCGCTGGAGTAGGCCTGAGGGTTGCAGCAGAGCGCTCTGTGAACTCCTAAACCAAACTAATGGCGACTTCTGTAGTATTTCTGTCGAATGCACCTCATTCACGAGTACGGTTTAGTTGCGGTCGCCGCGATCATCGGGCTGGAGTGCCTCGGTCTGCCGGTGCCCGGGGAGACTGCGCTTCTAGGCGCGGCGATTTATGCGGGGACCAAACACGATTTCAACATTAACGCCGTAATCGCCGCCGCCGCAGTTGCAGCCATCGCTGGGCGAATGATCGGGTATGTCATCGGCCATAAATTCGGTTCCTGGCTGCTATTACGATACGGCCGCTACGTGGGGCTGACCACAGGCCGGATCAAACTTGGGCAGTATCTATTCCTGCGATATGGCGGGAAAATCGTTTTCTTCGCACAGTTTGTGCCGGTGCTGCGAACCCTGGCCGGGCCTTTCGCGGGCGCCAATCTGATGCCGTGGCGCAATTTTATTTTTGCCAATGTCGTCAGCTCGTGTGTCTGGGCAGTGAGCTATGGTTATGCCGCATATTGGGTCGGCGGCGAGTTCGAACGACTGCAGGGTCGGCTGGTACTCCCTCTCGTGTTCATTGCCGTGATAGCTCTCATTGCCGGAGCACTCTTTGTGCGTCAGCGCGAGGCGCAACTGATCACCGAAGCTGAGCGTGCCATGCCCGGGTCGCTCGAACTGCGTTAACTGCTGCGATAGCCAATGTCCGCGCTTTGGGTCAAAAGCGGACATCGAGATTGGATTCCGCCGAGTTCCGGCAGATGTACCGCGACCAGGTGGCCAGCCAAGAAGATTAAGGACACAGCGACAGCTTGGCTCGGTTCATGCGGCGGAAAGCGGTGCCATCCCTCGGTCCGTATCGCATTTATATGCCACATGATTAGCTTTCCAGGTATGCAACGTCCGGAATGGGATATTAACGGCGGAATCGACGAGGCCGAAACGCCTTGGCCGGATTCCTCAGAGGAACGCGTAGATCGGTTCGGCCTCTTAATGGCCGCGCTTGTGCTGTGCATCGCCTTCTTTATCGCGGCGCTATGGCTGCGCGGACCAAGTTTTCAGAATTGCAGCGCGCTGGAGAACGCAACAGAGCGTCATGCTTGTTATGACGCACTGAGGGACGATTTATTGAAGCCGCCAGCGAAGGGCCCGGATATACGAAGGCCCTAAGGCAAGCTGGCTGACCGTTGTGATCGCGCACGGCAAAGCAGGCGGGCTGTTCTTCGACAGACCGGGGCGGCAGGAAGCGGCGGGTCGTCACAAGCGCCGCCGCCATGTGGGCGCGTGCGCGGGCGGGGCGGGCGGGCGAGCGGTTGTGTCGCGAGTTCAGTGTGGGCGATTTCGAGACCGCTCCCAGGCAAACATTTCCTGAAAGAATGGGATTTCTCCCGGGGCGTGGTCACGCAGGATGGCGATCACTTCCTCTTCGCTGATTTCGTCGTCGCCGTCGCCGCCTTCGTCGACGGCCTTGATGATCGCTTCGAGCTGTTCCTTCGTGATCATGGTCTTTTTTCTTTTGGGTTTGGATGGGGCCACCGCGATCAGGAAAACCCGGAAATCTAATCCGTGTTCTGGCCCTCGCTTTTCATGTTTACCCTACCCGTTGAACTGTACCTAAACGTTTTGGAGCTTCCGTACCCGTATTGCGCAAACGTGATCGCGCTTGAATTTGCGTGAGCTGCCCCAAGCGAGTGAGGGCAAACGGGGCTACGAGGAAGTAGCGGGCAGGCTTCGCTATGGTCCCATTGATCTAGGTCAATGCCGTTCTTTCGTGCAGCCTTTAAACAGAGCAGCATGGACGGCAAAGGCGCTGATGAAGGTCCTGAGTGCCCGAATTGCGGCAGCCCGATGCGCTTCTGTAAAGCAGTCCCGAGAGTGGCCTCGCTTCCTGAACTACGCACCTACAACTGCCAACAATGCGGGGTGACAGCGACGGAAGCCGAGGAACCAAGAGAGCGTCGCTACTGCTAACCTTCTCAGTCGCGTCGCTTCCCTTGGATCACCGTATGCCCAATCGAGGGGAGGTGATCCGGGTGGATACTCAAATCACACACAAAAGCGGCCTTGCAAATAACCTCTGGGTACAAATGGCTGCATTGGTGATCGTGACAATCGTAGTGATTGCACTTGCGGCAAAATTCATCTGGTGAAAGGGACCAGTTGATGCTGCTAAGGCGCAGGCGACGCTGGCGCAGTGTAAGGGTGAGGGGGTTACTGGAGCTGGGCCTACCGATCCTGGCACGGTTCTGGGGCCGCTCGCTCAAGCACGCAAGGAAACTACGCTTGTCGATGCCTGCATGGCGCGGAATAGTTACATTCACGCGCAGCAGTAAAGGCGCATCATGATCGGCGTGCGCTCACTAAAGGGCCGAGAAGTGCGCCTCTGCAGAGTGGAGTGCACTACATAAAGTTAGCCCGGATGAGGGACAGCCACTTCTTCTCTTATGTCGTTGATCACTTCCAGTGTACGAATGGCGTCGTCGAGCGCCTCTTGCTCCTTCGCTAACAGCAGTGGCTCATAGTCGCGCAAAGCTTCCTGGAGTGCGGTGCGTGCACGATCATATATTGCGCACCTCGCTTCATCGGTTTTGCTTGGCAAACGAGAAACTGCGGTCGCAATGACAGAATAATAATCAGCCATCGATGGCCGTCCCCCTCTCTTGAGGGGCAGCATATCGCCCAGCGAGTTTGGGGTGTTGGGTTCCAGGCGTGGTGACAACACCTATCGGCGCACTTTCCAGCCCTGCTTCTATGGCCGCGCGCAAGCGGGCACAGAATGCATCATCCATGCGGTTCGTGCGTGACTGGATTTCGTTGTCGTCGCTCATCCCCATTTGGAGCTTATCGATGAGGAAGGCGAGAACGAGGGGATTTCCTGGCCCACTCGTGGCAGTGCACAGCCTTGTCCGCGGCCTGGCCTCGATCTTGCGCACCAACTCCAGTCAGTCGGCGATACACCAACCATAGAACTGCAACAATCGCCGCTGTGATGAGTACGACTATGATGGGAGTTTCGAGCATGGCTCAGGCCGCCACCACTCAATCCTTGCGCAGCAAGGCGGGAAGTTTAGCGATGTTCGCGGCAATACGTCTTGCCTCATCTTTGCTGAGCAGCTTTGCTGCTGATCGCCGCCCAGGCTCACACTCATAATAGATGTACGCAATCTGCCGACCGTCAGCATCGCGTACGATGTAACAGTTCGGGGTGAGTTCGGCGGACCACGGCGGCGAGAAGCGGGGTGTCGTCATTGTGAACGGCGCAGCCCAATTTGAAAGCCAATTAGCGCAAGGATGATCAAGCCAATAACGATTACTTCGTCTGTCCTCAGCGATGCGGGGCCTAAAAAGTACAGCAGACCTCCAATCACGATTAGGCCTACAATCACCCAATCAATTAGGTGGCTGGCCTGCCTCACAGTCATCATCGGCGTTACTCCGGCAAATTACATGGTAGATCGACGCCGAGGGCAGAAGCAGAAAAGTTAAAGGCCCCGACCGAATGTCGAGGCCCTTGAAGCTGAGCGCGTTGTCATGACAAATCCGCCCAGCCTTACTCCAACAATACCGTTATCGGCGTTAAGTTCCCGGAGTGCGCAGGGCTTTTACATGGAACCTTCTCAGCAACGCCGACTACCAATATCATTCCCTCCCCTACCCACCTTGGCCTGCGCAGATTTCAAACGCCCGTTTTGTCATCCAAATTGTCACCCAATTATTCGTAACTTGGTGACAATTCACAACACCAACAGGGACGACCAACCCAAAAACCCCTGACAATTCAATACCCGCTGGGATCAGGAGGGATGACTTGAGACCAGCGTCGCGCTGCAAAACCGTTTACCTCGGTTCATTCCGGGCGTGGCCTCCAGAATAAAATCAATAACTTAGCTTATCTTTTTAAAGCGGTCGTTGGAGGCTCAAAATCGTTCTGGGAACCCGCTGGGAAACCCATTTTGGAAAATGCAGCGAAACTCCCCTCGCCGCTTCCCGCCGCCCTGGTCTGTCGCAACGCGTGCCTTCGTGGTGCCGGGATTAACCGGCCGTCTTCTTTTTTCGATGGTGGTCGCGATATTTTGGTTTGCCTGACGCGATCAGGCATTCACCGACACCCGCCCTTTCCGCCGCCGTGGTCTGTCGAGGAATTGGGCAGGAAGTCGCCGCGTAAATAATCGTCCGGTAACCTTTGTAGGGGCAACCTAGTGGCATTGACCCGCAAAGGAACATGCCATGACTTGGGTGATGGTTCTGGAAATCTCGTCCGCGATGGCGGTCGGCTTCGTACTCGGCCGGATTTGGAGCCAATCGGTACACGACCTACAATATGTTTGGATGGCGGATTATGAGGCGGACGATTCCAGCGCCCGCATTCCGCACCCTTGATCCCATACCCTCGCACGGTACGTTTGTTTCGAGGATGAGCCGGCGCTCGGCACTCGACGCCAAGTTGCCCAGCAAGGACGAAGCGCGAAGGATCGCGGCCAATATTGTCAAGCTGCCGGAGCCCCCTGGAATCTCCAAGTCAAAAATCCGAAAGCGCCAGCGGTGAAGCGCGAGGCCGAGGAGAATTGGGGGGATTCGGTTCTCCTCGAACGTACATCCAGCTAGAATGGCCGCGAAGTGTGTGCAAGCCGAAGGAGGGCGTCATGCGGGTTTTTGCTACCCTTTCGCAGCGACTGCGATCTACCTCAGCGCGCATGATGTTGCGCTGGCGCAGGCAACAACTCCAAACGTCACTCCTCCTTTCCAAGGGCTTTCAACTCCAGTCACTTCGACCGTCACGAATTGCATGATGTCGTGCAACTCGCAGGCGGCAAACTGCCAAACCGGCTGCGTCATTCCCGCGGCGCCGACGACCACGGCCACTCGAACCGGCACCTTAAACGCAACATCGAACACGGCGTGCGTCATGGGTTGCACTTCGGGCCAGCTCGCATGTCAGACGACATGCTCCCTACAATCCTCCCAAATTGGAAGATAAAACGCCGCGTCGCCCGTTTCCTTGTGGCATACAGCGCCATTCCAGTTGCCGTGCCGTCGCGCCGCTTCCCGCCGCCCTAGTCAGTCGAGGACATTGGACGCCCATTTTATCGGGCAGCGCCGGAGGCTCGCCTATGTTTCTTTGGCTGTTCGCAGGTCTTCAGAGGGGCCTGCGCTAGTTAAATGCACTGTAATATACATCATCCGTTGTGCTGGATCGCGACGAATATCACAGGGAAATCCAAGCTTCTTGAGTAAGCGCGGTGCGCCCTCATTGTCCGGTATCGCGAGTGCGTAAAGATGTTTTAGGCCAGACTGTCGGGCGATAGAGCACAAGTGCGTCAGCATTGCTGTGCCGATGCCTTGCTTCTGATAGGCATCAGCGACGATGAAGGCGATTTCGGCCTCGTCTGGCCGGGTGATCCAATACCGCGCTCCCGCGACAATCGCCATTCTAAGATTATGTCGGACAAGCCCGATGAGGCCGACCTGGCTCACAAAATCGCAATTAACAAGTGACGCGAGTTCTTTGTCGGCCAGGTAATGCTTCGGCCGAAGGAACCGATAGAAGAATGTTTTGGGGCTGACTCTGCGTTGAATTGCGCCAGCGAGGTCATCATGCGGTTCCGTGGCGCGAATTAGCAGTCGGAGACCATTCGGTAGCGTTTCAGTCGCCTGATAGTGCGAGGCGTTCAGCATGCCGTTTTTTTCCGCCAATGCGTTGTTGAGAACTAGTATAGCAGCGGCGCAATTCATTGCACCTTGGCTCCAGTTCTTTGACAATAGTCAAAGTAATCGTCTCGGGCGAGCGTATTCAGCGTTGCCTGTAGCAGACCCAACCATGGTTCGTCGTGCGTAAAGTCGATGGTTTTCGAAAATGCGCCAGTTATTTTGCGGCTGCAATAATTATAGCAATGATCGTGCCTGCAAATTGTTGGCACGATCTGACGACATCCCAACTCTCGATGTGCACCCGGTCTGTCGCGGAATTGCCAGTCAGTCGACGTTAGAAGTAGGTCTTCAAGGGACCAATTTTGACCAATGCTTGCAAAGCGAGGAAGAGGTTCGTGACCAATTAAAACAGGCATGGCCTACTTTCTCCGCAGAGGATAAGCGACATTGCGTTGCATTGGCTAAGACAGGAGGAGAATCCAGTTACACTAAGCTCGTTACCTGTCTGGAAATGGCTCGAGATGTGCGAGCTTTAAGGTCCACCGAAGCCGCGTCCTCCTCAAGGGCCGGCACGGGTCAAGCTTCCTCTTTGCCTTCGGCGCCCGCAGTGCGGCCAGCGCCTGCCAATTCGCCAGCTTCGCGGTCATCCTCGGCTAAGGAGCCCGCCAACAGCGACGTGGATTCAACACTGAAGGAACTGCAACGGCTGACAGCCGACGCCCAAAACGCAAGGATTGACGCCCAAAACGCAAGGGCCTCGGAAGCATTGACCCAGCGTAAACTTGCAGACACGGAAGCGGATCTAAAACGAGCAAAGGATGAAGCTGGACGAACTAGCAAAGAGGCGGAACAGGCAAGGGCGGACACCAAGGCTGCGCGGTAAGCGAAGACGGAGGCCGAGCGCAAACTAGCTGATGCGGAAGCGGCTCGCTCGGCGGCCGAAGAGCGCCTAAAAGCCAGCGACAGCGCCGCCAAAAACGAACGAGGCTTCGGCGCGTGGTTGCGAGGGCTGTTCGGACGTAAACCGTCCAATGAGTAAGGTCCCCCCTTTTGTGCCGGAAGAGCCGGGCGCTTCAACACTTTGGTGAGGAGCCGGAGACGCTTTGCAACTTTTGCGGCGTCGAGCCTGAAGCTGAAGGGGGCGGCGGGATCACCACGGCGCTCGCCGAGCAAGGTAGAGGCGCGAAGAATTGCTGCGAATTTTGCTAAACTGCCGATCTGCTACGAAAGAATTGAACGGACACCCAATGAATTGGAGACGCGGTCTTTTTCGATTATGGCTGGCTGTATCGGCTCTCTGGCTGATTGTGTCGTAAGCCGGTCATCCTGGGCGGCTTCCTGCTCGCGGCGGTCACTTACTATCCGCTGTACAGCTGGCTCGGCGCGGTCGCCCAGCCGGGCAACGTCAACTATCCGGTCGCAATCATCATCGTCGCCATCATGGTTGCCTATGTCGGCTTGGTGTACGGGCCGATCGGCGCGTTCCTCGCCGAATATTTCCCCGGCAGGATCCGCTACACCTCGGTTTCCGTCCCGTATCACATCGGCAACGGCTGGGGCGGCGGCCTCGTGCCCTTCATCACTACGGCCGCTTACACCGCGACGGGCAGCCTCGCCTATGCGCTGATCTACCCGATCGCAGTGCCGGCGATCTGTTTCGTGCTCAGCCTGTTCCTGATGCCGGAAACGCGTGAGCGGAGCATCTGGGAAGAACCGGCGGCGCAGAAAGCCTAGTCGACCGTTTACAAGGACAAGTGACGTGCGGGGCCTATTTCGGCCCCGCATGTTTTTGATGCGCAACTTTGTACGGCGCTTCCCGCGGCTAGTTGCCTTGCAGTCTCGCCCTGAAACTGGCCACGGCGCACGGCCTTTGACGCACTGCGGCGCTCCGACTTTGGCGTCCTGCGACGTTGCGATTTGGCTGGTTTGCCGCGTGCTCTGAGCGCCGTCTCATTGCCTCTCCTACACTTAGGACAAGGCATCGTAGGGGGTTCAACTGGCAGACAGGAAGTGGAAAGACGCTCTATTCCACCTTGATGTTTGCAAATTGGATGACCTTTGCGTACTTCGCGATTTCGTCGGCAACGAACTTTCTGAAATTTGCAACCGACATTGGCATCGGTTCGACGCCCAGATTGAGCAAGCGCGACTTAAGATTTGGATCGGTAACGCAGGCGGTGATCGCCGCATTGAGCTTCTCGACTATCGCATCGGGCGTCCCTGTTGGTGCGCAAATCCCATACCAGCCGCTTGCCGCATATCCAGGCACAAATTCCGCTATCGCGGGAATTTTTGGCGCAGCATCCGATCGCGTCGGGGTCGTGACTCCAATCGCGTTCAGTTTACCGGCTCGCACGTCCTGAATAATCTGCGCAATCGGCGAAAATGCTATTGGAATTTGGCCGCCAAGCAGATCGGTCATGTAACTCGCCTTATACGGCACCTGAACCATATCGGCGCCCGTCATCATCTTGAACAGTTCGCAGGCGACATGCGGTCCAGTTCCCACCCCAGCCGAAGCTATGTTTATCTTGCCAGGGTTTGATTTCGCATATTCGATCAGCTCGGGAACTGATTTAACGGGAAATGCAGGATTGACCACGATCACGAAAGGAGTCCGGCCGATCGCAGCGACCGGCGTGAGATCGCGCGCAAAATTGAAATTGAGATGCGCGTAGAGCGTCGCATTGATGCTATTGCCTGAAATAGTCAGCAGCACTGTGTAACCATCAGGTGCGGCGTGTGCGACCACTTCGGTGCCGATATTGCTCGCCGCTCCAGGTCGGTTATCCACGATGAATTGCTGGTTAAGCCGCTCCGAAAGGGCTTGGGCGATTAAACGGCCGAGTATGTCCGGCGACAGTCCCGCCGCGAACCCGACAACGATATGAACTGCGCGAGTTGGGTAGTCGAGCGCCGCGGCGAAACGCGGGAGAGTGGTCAGGGCGGCGCTGCTTCCTGCGCAAGCGAGGAAAACTCTTCGTGAACGCTTCATCGCATTCTCCGTGCCAGAAAGGACATTTGAAGCAAACTATTCGATCACCTCGTCGGCGAGAGAGAGCACGTTGTTTGGAACCGTGAAATTCATCGCCTTTGCAGTTTTCAGATTGATGACGAAGAGGTAGCGCGTCGGGATCTCTACAGGCAGATCGGCTGGTTTTGCGCCTTGGAAAATCCGTGCAGCCAGATCTGCGGCGCGATCAAAGGACTCGCGCGCGTCGGCGCCATAGGACATCAGCCCGCCATCTCGCGTCATAAAGTCCTGTTCGTAAATCGCTGGAACTTTGTGTTCAAGGGCAAACTCGAACACGCGCTTACGATTGAGAAGCGTAAGCGAGTCGGTCACCATCAGAATGGCGTCTGGCATTTCGCGATTCATAGCCGTGAAGGCCTCATTGAAATCGTCCGGTTCGCGAACACCGAGCGGTTGCACGGTGACCCCAAGCTCCTGGGCGGCCTTTGCGGACGCATCATAGCGTTGCGTCATGCCGCGATCATCCTTGTTCCACAGCATTGCAACCCGACGAAGCTCCGGCGATACGGCCTTCAACAATCCAAGACGCTTGGTGGACAGCGCGGCGGCATCGTCAGCAATGCCCGTCACATTACCGCCTGGATGCGCAAAGCTTTGCACTAACCCGGTCACCACCGGATCGCCCGAGCCACTCGCGATCACCGTTGCGACGCCCGATAGTTTGGCGACCGCCGCTGACGGATAGCCAATAGTCACCACTGCATCTACATTGGCAGCCTTCAGTTCCTGCATCAGGTTGGGCATCTGAGGGATTTTTCCCGCCGCACCACGCGCCTCGTATGCCAGGTTCTCACCCAGCCTGTATCCCCGCTTAGCCAAACCCTCTACAAGCATCTTTCCCGTGCCTTCGGTGGGAGGTATGGGCGGCCCAACCGTCAGCGTTCCGATCCGATATGTCTTTGCGGCGGGTTGCGCGGCAATGCTGGCAGGAGCAAGTACTATGGCGCCGGTAATGATCTGAAGAGCTTGCCGCCGTCTCATGATTTGCCTCCTCATGGCTATGCAAAAGGCAAGAAGCAACAGGCGAGTGCTGTAACACCAAGGCTAGGCAAGAATTCCACGCGGGTTCGATCATCGCGACTAGTTTTTTACCGAGAATGTCTCGCCGAACAGCCAATAGTTTGTCACCCCGTATACCAGAATCAATGTAATGCAGATCGTACTTATGAAAATTCCAATTTGGTCTGCTTCGCGCCACGCCCGATAAGAGCTGTACAGCCAAAAGACTTGGCCGATCAAATTAGCGATCACGCCGTAATGCGGCAGCTTCAGTGATGTGAGAAGGAAGCCAAGGCCCGTACACACGACAAGGCCAATCTGCATCAGGATATTCGCACTCAAACAAGATCCCCGAGTTTGGTCTTTACTTCGAGTGCGCCGCAGTTGCCGCGGCTAATTTCATTCGGCACGCCGGCGTAATCAAACCTGAAACCAGATTAGTCTCAGGACCAACAAACTGATGATGATTGTCACCCACGTGATCAGGCGCGTGCTCTACGTTACGGTCATCCTTGGCGGCTCTTCATCATATACCAGAGACCCGGAGGAGCTAGCGGGCGGTGCGCCGTCTCGCCCAGTCTTCTTGAATTTACATCACGGCGGTGCTGTTTTTTGCATCGAAGGCAGTTCGCTCATCGACTGCATCCAAGCGGCGAGCTGTGGGCGTCCATCACTGAGATCACCGAAGCCGCGTTTTGCCGCGACGTCGAGCGCCACCGCTAGGGTCAAGTGCGCCATCGTCGGCGGCCCCCGCATCGGCGGATCGGCAACACGTCCCTCAAATACATCCGCCATACGCTTGGCGCGAGCTATTTCGTGCGCCAAAACTGTGGGCGAACGTTCGTCCGGCGGTCGAGCCATCTCGCGTACCCACACGCAGATGCCTTCGCACATGCTGCGCGCCGAGAATTCCAGCCGCTGATAATCCCAGTCAAATTGACGTCGGGCGTCGCGAAAACGAGGTTTACCATCTAAGCTGTCGAGATAAGCGCAGATGATTTGGCTGTCCTCCATGCCAACGCCTGCATCATCGATAAGATACGGCACGCGCCCGGATGGTTGATTTTATAATAAGGGCTGTCCGCAGTACGTGTCTTTGCCGCGATAATTTCCACGCGACTCTCGAGCGCCTTCTCCAGCACCACGATGCGCGCTAACCGCGCATAGGGCGAGGTAAACGTGACATAGAGTTTCATCAGAAAGTCACAAATGGGCCGTCTTACGCTTTCGGGTCTGTGACCGATGTCACTGCATGGTCCATCGGCCTGCTTATGATCGCAAGTGCTCCGGAGTGTTTCCTCCCCGGAGTCCCAACTTAAAGGCCGTCAATAATGGCGGCCTTCTCTTTTGCGTTGCTTGCACCGGCATCTTTACCCAAGCTACGATGAGGCGAACAATAACGGCTCGACCGTCATCAGCATGAAGAACGACTAGAAGCGCATCTTTGCTTTCGACTAGAGGCTGCACCACCCGATGTTTCACACCAGATGATGACGGCGTCGTAGCTCGTCGGCGTACTGCCGGTATTCGCGTTGGAATCTACTTGCGAAACGGATGAAGTCCGCCCTTGCGCGTGGTGATTGCGGAATATTCCGCATCGTCGAATTCAATCTGCTGGCGAATTAGCGTGGACAGTTTTTCGGTATTTTCCGCAATTAAGCGCCACAATTGATCGTCGCTCAGATTTGCGCATCGCATATTTGCCCCGGCGCAACCGCTGTTGGTCGAGCGCCCGCCCTCCCACTGAGCGGGCGCTCGTGCAGCGCCGCAAACTTATGGTGTGTGACGGAGAATGGGCCTCAACCACCCTCAGAGCCGCATCAGCAAAATCACTTTACCATTTTTGTTTGCCAATTCACCTTAAAGACCAAACATTGGTTAAAAGCGCTCGTCACTCGGTTAAGTTGACTGACATCAGTTGGCGCGTTCGCCAATTCCGCTCAGTACCAGTAGCGAACATTCTTGCGTGACTTTGATCAGCGCGGGCGAGGAACGGGAACAGACATCCTTCGGGACAAGTATCCGCGGCCAAAACCAAAAAGTTTGGCTTTACTGTGGCCGTAAATTCCCCAATCAGGCCGAGGAAACGTCGCAAACGTTAAGCACGATTTGAGTCGCGTGAATCAACGGGGGGTAAGGGCTCATGACGATTAACGTCTATCTCGCCGCAACTGCTCTCGTAGGTGTAATTTTGTGGGGCGTGTTGGGGCTGTTAATGGAGGAAATCTAGCCGAGGCGAAAAATACGTGGCCGCCATGTGGAAAAGTGCAAAACGGGGAGAATTCAAACCGTGTCACACTCTTTCCCTCCAAAGGTGGCGGCGTAAGGCGCGCGTCTGACACCACGGCCGTCCTCCCAAACTGTAGCGGCCGAAGAGGCGCAGCTGGGCCCCGACATTAGGGCCGTCGGGGCCCTTCTTTATCCACATGAAACCGCCCGCGCGGCCCCAAAAAAGCCGTCGCGCGTCCGAATTCGTGCGTGGTCGGACACGGCGTCCCCCTTTTTGTGGAACGGAAGGGTGAGGACGAAGGTGAAAGCTGCCGCTGCACCGCCGGTTCGACAACCGAATGCCGTCTAAGAAAACGGCAACGGGGGACGAAGGCAAAGCCGTCGGCTTCAGCCGACGGTTTTGCTGTCTGAGCTGCTGCCCTGCGCGAAAAAGCTGTCGAAAAAGAACCGCGTGCGGAATGCGTTACAGCTGCGCCAAATTCGTCAAATATGATTTGCGCGTCGGGCTGGCTCGCGTTGCTGGTTGCGGGCGTGTCAGCGCCGACACCCAACGAAGCCGTTCAACAACAACGACACGTATGGGGGACAAGGCAAAGCCGCTGGTCGTCCGGCGGCTTTGCTCTGAATCCCCGATCAGCCGCGTTTGGCTGGAAGGTTGGCGCCAGACTATTTGGCTCAGTTCATTCGCATCAACTTGCCAAGTCCGAGCGGGGTTGCCAGCTGCGGCGTCCAACCTAGTGCAATCAACGCTGCTGGATCGGCGACGAGCGACCCGGACATGCGCCGGTAAATTGCTTCCTGGCCAAGAGACCGGAAGAGAAGTTCAAGCAATATGGGGGGCAATGGAAACATATTCGACCGACGGTCGAGCCCATGGCGCATGGCCGTAATCATTTCGCCAACCGTCAGTGCCTCTTTATCAGCAGCAATGAAGGCCCGGCGCAGACTTCCGGGCACTTTCAGCACGGTTTCGATCGCTCCAGCGAGATTTTCCAAGGCAAGCAGCGATCGCCTTGCCGTGATGCTGCGCAACGGCAACGGAAATGGAGAGTGAGCGAGCCGAATAAGTTGTGCCATATTGCCCTTCACTCCAGGTCCGTAGACCAAAACAGCCCGCAGCGAGACCCAGTCGAGATCGAGGTCCGCCAAGCCGCGTTCCGCCGCCAGTTTGGATTTTCCGAAAACGTCAGTCGGCTTCGGATCGTCGGCTTCGGTGAGCACCTCCTCGGCGGTCGGTCCACACTGAGCGCGGATTGAGGAAAGAAAGATGAAACGCTTTGCGCCGGCCCGCTGCGAAGCGCGGGCGAGATTGATCGTCGCCTCAGTGTTCATTAATCGATAGTCGTCCTCGGGAATGCCTGACATACCGGGAGTTAAGCCGGCGGAGTGGATCACCCCATCGACGCCTTCCAGTGCCGCCGACATGTTTCGTGACCGAGCAAGGTCGCCAATTACCGCGCTCGCGCACGGTATTGGGACCGAGCTTGGGTGGCGGAGTAATACACGCAGCCGGTAACCGCGCTTCGGTAGTTCGCGCAGCAAATGTTGCCCAATAAAGCCAGTAGCGCCAGTGAGCGCGAGCAGCATTGAGCGCCCTCTTCCCGGCCCGCCGTAAATGCCGGGAGCAGTCCTGATTTGTTTACTTCGGCGCGTCGTACAAAACCGATCCTTTTTCGACGATGTGTACGGCCAAATATTTGAAGGGCGTATCGCCGAGGACCTTCAGTCCGGCGTGCGGAACGTCGCGGTGGTTGATCGCGGCCGCCCCCGTCGCCAGTGTAATTTGCTTCCCATCCGGTGTTTCAAGTGGCGCGCCTTGAAGCACATAGAATGCTTCCTCGCCATGATAAATGTGGCGGGCGAGTAGTTCGCCAGGCTGAGCTTCAATGACGGATATGATGACTTCCATGTTCGTGCCGGTCAGAGCCTCTCGCTTAAGCTCCTGCCGGTTTTTCGGATCCAAATCACCCTGGGCAGCGGCCAAGCCGCCGACGAATGCGACCGCGGCGATCCCAACGGCGAGCCATGTGTTAAGCCTAGTCACGTAGTCCTCCCCATCTGACCCAGCCACTACGGGCGGGAAACTATAGCCGAATGTAACGCTGCACCAGAAACACGGCTAGCGATGAGATGGAGATCTGAGCCGTTTCATGCGGCCTGATTGATTTAACATGGTGCTATTTCGATCTGGCTGGGCTGGGCCCGGATCGCGATATTTGTCGTGGCCTTGTATTTCGTGCGCTGGCGGGCGTTGTGGCTGCTGCCGTCAGCGCCATTTGCGCTTTATGGCCGGCGATGTGGATTTTCGTCGCCCACGGTTGTGATTTATTAGGCCGATGCGGTTGATAGTCGAAATGATCTCTTCGCAAACGTGAGGCGAAGTTGCCAAAGTCGCATCCCCCTGACACAAATCGCCATGGCCAAACGAGAATGGCAACGCAAACGGCCAGCGCGCCGTCACGAGGATCGCAGAATTGGACCCGATCGCGCGCCGCGACGTGACGCCGGCGACGCGGTCGTGCTCTATGGCTGGCACACCGTCACTGCGGCGCTTAAAAATCCTGCTCGTCGCATAAACCGGCTGCTCGTGACCGAGAATGCGCTCCGCCGCCTCGCCGACGAGGACATCGCGCCCGCCATCACGCCGAAAGTGATGCGGCCCGATGCGCTCGCCGCCCGGCTGACGCCCGACGCCGTGCACCAGGGCCTGATTGCCGAGGCCGATCCCCTGCCCTCGCCGGCAATCGAGGAATTGCCGGATAGTGGCATCGTGCTCGTGCTCGATCAGATCACCGATCCACATAATGTCGGCGCAATCTTGCGCACGGCGGCAGCGTTCGGCGTCGCCGCCGTGATCACGACTGCGCGCCACAGCCCCGAGGCAACCGGCGTGTTGGCGAAAAGCGCGTCCGGCGCGCTCGAACTGGTGCCGATCGTGATCGTGCAAAACCTCGCGCGCGCGCTCGCGGCGTTAAAGGACCGTGGCTTCCTCACCGTCGGGCTCGACAGCGAGGCGCCGGACGATCTCGCTGCGACTACGCTTCGCCGGCCGCTCGCCCTCGTGCTCGGAGCCGAGGGCCGGGGCTTGCGCCAACTCACCGGCGCCACCTGTGATCGCCTGGCGCGGCTCGATCTGCCCGGCGCGATCAAAAGCCTCAATGTCTCCAATGCCACGGCGCTCGCGCTCTACATCGCCGCCCGCGCCACCTCGCCATAATCACCGCGCCATAAAAAGACCCTCGCATAAGGGTCATTTACGCCCATGAACACCATCGCACTCGATCGGCCCGCACTGAATGCGCCGCGTACCGGCGGCATGACCGGCGAAGAACGCCTCGTCGTCTTTGCCTCCTCGCTCGGCACCGTTTTCGAATGGGCGAAGGGCCATTTGGCGACTGGGGATGGCGAATCCCGTTTCTGCTGTCGGCGATCCTGCTCGCCGTCTCGCTGTGGATTCGCCTCAAGCTCAATGAATCGCCGCTGTTCCGGCGCATGGTCGAAGAGGGCAAACAATCGCGCGGGCCGCTCGCGGATGCTTTCGGCGAATGGCGCAATTGCAAAGTCGCGATCGCCGCGCTGTTGGGCGCGACCGCTGGCGAAGCCGTCATCTGGTATGGCGGGCAGTTCTACGCGCTGTTTTTCCTCACCCAGACTTTGAAAGTGCCCGGGGTTACTGCGCAGATCATGGTTGCCGTCGCGCTGGCGATCGGCACGCCGTGTTTTATTCTGTTCGGTGCCTTATCAAATCGGATCGGATGCAAGGCGATCATGCTGGCCGGCTTTGCGCTTGGCTCGGTGATTTACTTTTCCATCTTTCAGGGGATCACGCATTTCGCCAATCCCAAACTGGAGCGGGCGCTCGCCGCGGCACCGGTGACCGTCACCGCCGATCCCAAGGAATGTTCGTTTCAATTCAAGGCGACGGGGACGGAGAAATACACGAGCGGCTGCGACAATATCAAAGCGGCGCTGGTCAATCTGTCGGTGAACTACGCCAATGTCGCCGCGCCACCGGGCAGCAAAGCGAGCGTGCAAATCGGCAGCGAAACCATCGCGGCCGATACGCCGAATCTTGCCAGCGTCATCGCCGCCGCGGTGAAGGAGCACGGTTATCCGGCAAGCGCCGATCCGGATGACATCAATTATCCGATGACTGTTCTGTTGCTGACGATCCTGGTGGTCTATGTGACGATGGTCTATGGCCCGATCGCGGCCTGGCTGGTGGAGCTTTTTCCGACGCGGATCCGCTACAGCGGCGTGTCCCTGCCCTACCATATCGGTAATGGCTGGTTTGGCGGCTTCCTACCGGCCACCGCATTCGCCATCGTCGCGGCCACGGCCAGATCTATTCGGGACTGTGGTATCCGGTGGCGATCGCAGCGATGAGTTTCTTCGTCGCGCTGATTTTCCTGCCCGAGACCAAGGACCGCGACATTACCCAGATCGATTAACGCGGGCCGAGGGCTCAGCGCGTTCGATCCCCGACCCAAGAAGCCGGCGCACGATAGAATTGCGCATCGCCGCGGCGACCCCGCACAAAAGTGCGAAAGCGAGCGTTGCACCCAGAAGCTCTTTAGCCATCGCAGGACCAGCCTGCGCAGCATTCCAGGGCGCAAGCGATTTGAATGCTCCTGCGGCAAGGCCAATGAGGCCGCCATAGCCGGTCGCCCGCATCGTATTCCATGGTCGCATTTGCCAGCTCCTCTACGACGGACTAACGCACGGAGCAAGAAAAGCTTTTCAAAGAGCGACGGCGCACCGGCCGCCGCGGGAACAGCACAACCTCTCAGTCGTTCTGATGATTAAGGGGTGATTCCGCACTGTCAAACGAGGGTGCCACATGACGTCCGAAGCCGCTTCCCGAGACGGCACCCGCCGCACGGCGCCGCTGCGGGACCTCGATAAGCGGTGCATTGACACAATCCGCACGCTCGCCATCGATGCGGTGGAGAAAGCGCAGTCCGGCCACGCCGGCACGCCCATGGGGCTGGCGCCGGTCGCCTATACGCTGTGGCAGCAATTTCTTCGCTACGATCCGTCCGACCCGCTATGGCCGAACCGCGATCGTTTCGTGCTGTCCGCCGGCCACGCTTCAATGCTGCTTTATGCGCTTCTGCATCTTGCCGGCGTACGCCGCGTGGACGGCGAGCGCATCACCGCTCATCCGGCGATCACCCTCGACGACATTAAGAACTTTCGCCAGCTCGACAGCGTGACACCCGGACATCCGGAATATGGTCATACCACCGGCGTCGAAACCACCACCGGTCCGCTCGGACAAGGTTGTGGCAATAGCGTTGGCATGGCGATCGCGTCGCGCTGGCTTGCCGCGCGCTACAACCGGCCCGATTCGACGCTGTTCGATTTCGATGTCTACACGATTTGCAGCGATGGCGACATGATGGAGGGCGTGGCCAGCGAGGCGGCGTCGCTTGCCGGACACCTCAAGCTTGCAAACTTGTGCTGGATCTACGACAGCAACACGGTAACTATCGAGGGCCACACCGATCTCGCCATGAGCGAGGACGTTGCGGAGCGGTTCAAGGCCTATCACTGGAACGTCGTGCGGGTGCACGACGCTAACGACACGGCCGCTTTCTCGTGCGCGATTGAAATATTTCGCCACACCAAGGATCGGCCCACGCTTGTCATCGTCCACAGCATCATCGGATACGGCGCGCCGCATAAGCAGAACACCGCCGCCGCACACAGCGATGCTTTGAGCGAAGAGGAAGTAAAGCTCGCCAAGCGCGCCTATGGTTGGCCGGAAAATGCACAATTTCTCGTGCCGGACGGCGTCTATGAATGCTTCCGCGATGGCATTGGCCGCCGTGGCCGCACTCTGCGCGATGATTGGACCAATAACTTCGCAGCGTACAAAAAGGCGCAGCCGCAAGCGGCGGGCAAAATCGAGACGCTGCTGAAAGGCAAATTACCGGACAATTGGGACCATGAACTGCCGGTCTTCGCCGCAGATGAAAAGGGACCGGCGACGCGTGAAGCCTCTGGCAAGGTGCTCAATGCGATTTCCCAAACGGTGCCCTGGCTCATTGGCGGCGCCGGCGATCTCGCGCCCTCAACCAAGACCGCGTTCGCCAAAGCCAATGCGCTCGAGGCCGATGATCCGGCCGGGCGCGTGATGCATTTCGGCGTGCGCGAGCACGCCATGGGCGCCATCGTCAACGGCCTCGTCGCCTCGAAGCTGCGCGCTTTCGGCGCGACCTTTCTCACCTTCAGCGATTATATGCGACCGTCGATCCGGCTCGCCGCATTGATGCACTTGCCGGTATTTCACGTCTTCACCCACGATTCGATCGGCCTCGGCGAAGACGGGCCGACGCACCAGCCGATCGAACAACTCGTCGCGCTTCGCGCCATTCCCAACATGATCGTGCTGCGGCCAGCCGATGCCAACGAGGTGCGCGAAGCCTACAAGGTGATTATGAACTTGATCGATCGACCGGCCTGTCTCGTGCTCAGCCGACAGAAACTGCCCACTTTCGACCGCTCGCGCTACGCATCCGCTGAGGGCCTTATGCGCGGTGCTTATGTCATGGCGGATCCAACGGCCGATGCTGCGGGCGGCGCGCCGCAAGTGATCCTCATCGCCAGCGGCAGCGAGGTCGCGCTGTGCGTCACCGCCTACGAACGGCTCAAGCGCGAGGGAATTGCCGCCCGCGTGGTCAGCATGCCAAGTTGGGAACTGTTCCAGCAACAGGACCGAACTTATCGCGAGGAAATCCTGCCTCCCGGTATCAAGGCGCGAGTGACTGTCGAGGCCGGCGCCGTCATCGGCTGGGATCGGTATGCCGGTCCTGAGGGAACGATCATCGGCATGCATAGTTTCGGCGGCTCGGCGCCGGGCACGGCTTTGATGAAGAAATTCGGGTTTGTTGCAGATAAAGTGTTGCAAGCGGCCAAAGATCAGATTGCCAAGCATCGAATTGGCGAAGTAGGGAAGCGTCCGCAATGAATCCGGTTAAGGGTCTGCAGGATCATCGCCAGGCGGTGTGGCTCGATTTTCTGTCGCGCGGCTTTATTGCCGACGGTCGATTGAAAAAGCTCGTCGATGATGACGGGCTACGCGGCCTGACATCAGATCCATCGATTTTCGGGCACGCGATCGGCCAGACCGACGAGTACGATGATGCCATCAAAGCCACGCTGCAAAGTCGGGATTACTCGGCCGGCAAAATTTTCGAAAAGCTCGCCGTTGAAGACATCCGCAATGCCACCGATGTCTTGCGCCCGGTGTTCGATACCACGCGCGGCGCCGATGGTTTTGTCAGCATCGAAGTCCCGAACGGCGCCGGACATTTCGTCAAGATGATCCATAATGGAATCGAATATGGCCTGATGCAGGCCTTTGCCGAAGGCTTCGATATCTTGAAGAACGCAAACAGCGAAGCGTTGCCGCACGACGAACGGTTCGACCTCAACCTACCCGATATCGCGGAGACGTGGCGGCGCGGCAGCGTCATCAGTTCCTGGCTGCTCGATTTGACCGCAAGCGCGCTCGCCGCCGATCCGAAACTTGCCGGCTTCGAGGGCGTCGTGGAGGATTCCGGCGAGGGCCGCTGGGCGATCATGGCCGCGATCGAGGAAGCGGTCTCTGCCGACGTATTGTCTGCGGCGCTTTACGCGCGCTTTCGTTCACGCCGCGATCATACCGTTGCGGAAAAGATTCTTTCCGCCATGCGCAAGGGCTTCGGCGCGCATGTCGAACCTAAAGTCGAACCCAAAGAACGCAAGGCCAAGCCGTCATGACGCCGAGGACTGGCGCTAACAAGGCGCGCATTGCCAACCCTTGCTGTCTCATCATTTTTGGCGCTTCGGGCGATCTGACCCATAGGCTCCTCGTGCCGGCTCTCTACAATCTGGCATCGGCGGGCTTGTTGCCGGCGGAATTTGGACTGGTCGGGGTTGCGCGAAGTCCATCGTCAAACGAAGCGTTTCGCGACGATCTCGCCAAAAGCCTGCCCCAATTCGCCGGTCGGCCGATCGATGACAACGTGCTCAAGCATCTCCTTGGCTCGGTCGCCTATGTGCAGGGCGAGCCCAACGACGATTCGACCTATACAAAAATCGGCAACGAACTTGCACGCATCGAGCGCGAACGCGCGACGCGCGGCAATCGGCTGTTTTATCTGGCGACACCGCCCGCGGGCTTTGCTACCATCGGTACGCATCTCGGCCAATCGGGACTGGCGAAGGAAAACGGTGCGTGGCGGCGCGTCATCATCGAGAAGCCGTTCGGCACCGATCTCGCCAGCGCGCATGAGCTCAATGCGAAGCTTCTGAGCATTCTTCACGAAAATCAGATTTTCCGGATCGATCACTATCTCGGCAAGGAGACGGTGCAGAACATCATGGTGCTGCGCTTCGCCAACGGCCTATTCGAGCCGATCTGGAACCGCGACCACATCGATCATGTTCAGATCACGGTTGCCGAATCGCTCACGGTGGGCCGACGCGGCAATTACTACGACGCAACCGGCGCGCTGCGCGACATGGTGCCGAACCATCTGTTTCAGCTCCTCTCGCTGATCGCCATGGAGCCGCCATCACGTTTTGCCGCCGATGCCGTGCGCGCGGAGAAAGCGCAAGTTTTGGAAGCGGTGCAACTGCAAAGCCAGGACGAAGCGCAGCGCAATTCAGTAAGAGCTCAATACGAGGATGGCTTCATCGACAATCAGCCGGTCGAGGCCTACCGCAAGACCAAGGATGTCGACCCGCGCAGCACGACCGAAACCTATGTCGCGCTCAAGGTGATGATCGACAATTGGCGCTGGGCCAATGTGCCGTTCTATTTGCGAACGGGTAAGGCGTTGCGCGGCAAGCAGACCGAGGTGGCAATCAAATTCAAACAGGCGCCGATCGCCATGTTCCGCGACACGCCGATCGACCGGCTTGCCGACAACTTCCTGGTGATCGGGATCCAGCCTGACGAGTGCATCGGCCTCGAATTCAACGCAAAAATTCCCGGTCCCTCGATCGCCATTCGTGGCGTAAGCATGACGTTCCGATATCAGGATTACTTCGAAGCAGCGCCGAGCACCGGCTACGAAACGCTGATCTATGACTGCATGGTAGGCGATGCAATTCTTTACCCGCGCGCCGACGGCATTGAAGCCGGCTGGCACATCGTGCAGCCGTTTCTTGATGCGTGGCATGAGGCGGCAAACCGGAATTTGGCAACATATCGCGCCGGCAGCGAAGGCCCAAAGGAAGCGGACGAATTGCTGGCGCGCGACCGCCGCCGCTGGCGGCCGATCGCCTGAGGGTGGCGAATGGATTCACGAGCGCATGCGCAGGTTCTGGTCGTCGGCGATGCCGCCGCACTGGCCGAAACCGCAGCGCGGCGGCTGGTCGCGCGCCTCACGCGCACCGAACGGGCGGCAATATGCCTGACCGGCGGTTCGAGCCCACTCGGGCTCTATCGGCTGCTCGCGGAGAGCCCTTGGAACGGCGAAGTGCCGTGGGATTGCGTGCACTGGTTCATCGGCGACGACCGGTTCGTCCCGGAGCACGATCCTTTGAGCAACATGGGCGCCGCCAAGCGCATATTGCTCGATCGGGTGCCCGCGCCGCGACCAAACATTCATCCTATTCCGACAGATGCACAGAATCCCGAAAGCGCCGCGCGTCTTTACGAACAGGAGCTCAAGCGCTTTTACGGCGCCGATCGCCTCGACACCAAACGGCCGCTGTTCGATCTTGTGCTGATGGGTCTTGGTCCCGACGGTCACACCGCATCGCTCTTTCCAGGCTCGTCCGCTCTGGAAGAAAAGCAGCGATGGGCTGTCGGCATAGCGAAGGCCGGAATGGAGCCGTTCGTGCCGCGGGTGACGCTGACCTTCCCGGCACTGGCTTCCACGCATGAAATGCTATTCCTGATTGACAGCGCCGACAAAGGCCCGATTCTCAAGCGGGTCCTGGCCGGCGAAGACCTGCCGGTGCGCCGCGTTTATGCGGACGGCGAACTTGTCTGGCTCGTGGTCCGCGCCGCCGCGCCCGGAGATATGAAATGAAATCTGCGTCGATCTCGTACGACCCCAACGTGCTTGTCGTCATGGGCGTGTCCGGCTCCGGCAAAAGCACAATTGCCGCCATGCTGGCGCAGCGGCTGCATTGGATTTATGAGGACGCCGACTGGTTTCACCCGAAGTCGAATATCGAAAAAATGCACCACGGCGAGCCGCTCAACGACGAAGACCGCTGGCCGTGGCTGCATGCGATCGCGGCCTGGATTGACGCGACCCGCAACGCCCGCGGCCATGGCATTGTCGCCTGTTCGGCGCTCAAGCGGGTCTACCGCGATATCCTGATCGGCGGCCGGCGCGACGTGCGGCTCATTTTCCTGAGGGGCGAACGTGATTTGATTGCCCGGCGCATCGCTGCACGCGCCGACCATTTCATGCCACCCACTCTGCTCGACAGCCAGCTCAAGACATTGGAGGAACCGCAGGCGGACGAACGGCCGATCGTCGTTTCGATCGCCCCGCATCCGCGCGAGATCGTCGAGGCCATCGTCAAGCAGCTCGGGCTTGGGGCTGCCGCTCCTGAAGCGGGCCGCGTCGTTGCCGATAAGTGATCCAGCCATGCCCGATGCTATGTCGAGCGCGCCGGTGACCGAACGCTCGCCTTCGCTCATCAGCCGCGACGCGGCACACGGCGAAGCAAGGACGATAAGACGACTGCTGATCTTTTTCGCGCTGGTCTATGTCGTCGAAGGCATGGGCCAGATCGTCGGACTAATTTATCAGCCGCTCAATTATTATTTGAAGGAAGCGCACGGATGGTCTCCGGTTCAGGTCACGGCTTTCCTCACCGTGTTCAACCTGCCGTGGATCATAAAGCCTCTTTACGGCTTGGTCTCCGACTTCGTGCCGCTCTTTGGCTATCGTCGCAAAAGCTATCTCGTAATCGCCAATGTCGCGGCGGTCGTCGGCTATTTATGGGCCTCGCAGCTCAGCGCGCCCGGCGATCTAATCTTCGCCTTGCTGCTTACGGCCTACGCGATGGCGATATCTTCGACGCTATGCGGCGCGGTGCTGGTCGAGACTGGGCAGCGGCTTCATGAGAGCGGAACTTTTGTCAATCAGCAGTGGCTCTGGTTCAACATCGCCACCATGTTCGCGGCCGCTCTCGGCGGTCAGCTCGTACAACATTTTGCGCCGGAGACCGCGTTGCATGTAGCCGCAGCGATCGTCGCCGTTGCGCCATTGAGCGTGATCGGCGGCACAATCTTTCTCGTCCCCGAAAAGAAAAGCCGAATCGATCTGAAAGGCATGAAGAGCACGTTCCAAGGTCTATTGACCGGGTTTCGGCGACGAGAATTGTGGATCGTCGCACTTTTCATGTTTCTTTATTATTTCAGCCCGGGACTGAGCACACCGCTCTATTACCACATGACGGACGACTTGCGGTTCTCGCAGGCTTACATTGGATTGCTGACCTCAATAAGCGCGGCAGGCTGGGTCGCCGGCGCCCTGCTCTATCGGCGTTTTTTTGGATCCCTGACGCTAAAGAATCTTCTGTATTTGAGTATCGCCTTCGGTACGACCACCACTCTTGCCTATCTTTTGTTCTGGAACGAGATCGCCGCGGCGATCATCAACCTTTGCGCCGGGTTTTCAGCCATGCTGGCGACGGTGGCGACATTGACGCTGGCCGCCGATTGTTCGCCGCAACGCGCCGAGGGATTTTCGTTCGCGGTACTGATGTCGATCATCAATCTAGCCAACACGCTCGCCGACAATGTCGGTTCGTTCCTGTATACGCATGCTTTCCACAAATCCTTGCCGCCGCTCGTCTTGATTTCCGCCGCGTTTACTGCCTTTGCTTTCGTGCTCGTGCCATTGTTGCGCCTTGGAGATAAGCGACAAGGCGAGCCCTTAGCTCAAAGGCCCGCCGGCCGGACCGAGCCGGCGGAACTTTCCGGCAGCGGTGCGCGTTAGTGGCTGCTTTTATCTTTGCGGGGTGCCGAAATCATGCGAAAGCGCGGCGCTTGTCTCGCATTTGCGGTATTGAGCGTAATTTGCTTTGCTGCTCCGCCGACCCCGGCATACGCCTTGCGGATCGGCCCTTTTCATTTAGGGGTGCCGTTTAGCCATCGGCATCACCAACATCGTCACTTCTCCACGCACAGTAATACGAAGGAAGCTCGTCGCAGCGAACCGCGACAGGACGAAGCGACACGTCAGGGGTCACATCAGACGGCTTGGGCCCTGCTCTACCCGAGCCGCGCCTTGCCGACAATTTTCCAAAATATTTTCTGGCCCGCGTTTTCGTCGCCGTGGCCGTTCGGCTACGAGAGCATATTCGCAACCGCATTTGCGCCTGCCTCCGGCGACGCCGATGTCGACCAATGCCGGCAATCATTTGACGCCAATGCCATGGTCGAACGCCTTCGGGCGGAGATCGGGCCGAATGCCGAGCAGATGGAACGGCTGTTACGACTCGGCGGCGCCATGGGAGCAGCCGCGGAGTATCTGGCCAAGTCTTGCCCGGCAAGCATTCCGGAGCAGCCGACTACCCGCTTGCAGCTGATGGACGCGCAGATCGAGGTCCTCACCTTGGCGATCGACATGATTCATCAGCCGCTTCAGACTTTCGAGCAATCGCTCTCGCGTGAACAGGAAACACGGTTCAGCGGTCAGAATGCAGCGGGCGCTTCAACTGCCCGTCAAGCGGGCAAATCCAATCCGCCCTCGTGCGGTGGTTCCGCGGCAGCCATCGGCTGGTCAATCGATCAAATCGACAAATCGGTCCAGCCTACCGAGCAGCAGCGGCCTGCGCTCAGCGATCTGCAACAAGTTTTCGGCAGGGCAGCCCGCGATCTGCAAGTTCACTGTCCAACCTCGATACCGCAGTCGGCGGTTGCTCGTCTCGAGGCGATCGAGGCGCGGCTCGATGCGACCTGGCGCGCTATTTTATCGATCCAAGTCGCGCTGTACGATTTTGAGAATAATCTGACCGACGAACAAAAAACCCGCTTCAAGGCGACGACGTTCGCCGGGCGGTAATAGCCTGCGTCGTATTTCGGCTTTCGTTAAGACGCGCGCTTGTGGGCGTCCCAATTGCGTTCCAGATTGGCGATCAGCGCCGGGCTGAAATGGCACGCGGCCTGCTCGCGTGCATAGACCGCCATGTAACGGCGAAACATATCGAGCGGCTCCTCGGCAATGCGAAAGGCTCGCCGATTGCCGGCGGCGCTGACCACACCCGAACTGGTGAAGCCGTCGACCACCTGCTCCAACGTAGCATCGATCGCCGCCGGCGCCGCGATCTCATCGCAGATGAGACGCCCTTCCGGCGTGTCGCAATCGATGCGCCGCCCGTAAAGGATCGCCTGGCGCGCGATACGATCCCCGGTGAAACGCCACAGCCGCAGATTGGCGGCCCCCGGGATGATGCCTTCCTTGCGCGCCGGCAGCGTCATGTAGGCATCCTTGGCCGCGAGAACGTAATCGAGCGCCAATAACAGCTGGCAGCCGCCGCCGATCGCAAAGCCCTCGACCACGCCGATCCACGGCTTTTCCGTCGTTCCGCCGGCGAGCTCTTCGGGGCTGGTATCGGGCTGGGCAAGGCCGCGGAAAAGCTTATTGACCAGGCCCATGTCGCGCCTGATGTACCAGAGAAAGGCGATCTTGCCGTGATAGAGGTGGGTCAGATTGATGCCCGCCGAGAACAGCCGGCGGCCGCGATATTTGGTGTGCTCGACGACATCGCCGCGCAGCACGGCGATTTCGGTCGCCGCATCGAGCGTGGCAACGTCGACCGCGATCTCCAGTCCGTCGAGTGTCGTCTCATCTTCGGCATTGAGAAACCGCGGATTGCGCATCGTTACCACGGCGGCTTTGCCGCGACGTTCGAGGATTGCGCCCGGCAGTTCGAGTTTTGAATTTTGGCGAAAACGGCGGCTGTGTTCAGCGGTTTCCGGCCGCAGCAACAACATCGCGTGACACAGATGCATGCCGCAGGTTTCGTTGCCGAGCACGCGCCAAACAAACAGACCCTGATCGATCTCGACGCCGTCCTTGTCTTTTTGCAGCAAGGCGCTCTCGCGCGCTAATTGCTTCTCATCCGGCACAAGCCCCGGCACTGTCGCCGCGGCATCGCGCACCAAATCCTCGACGCGCTTGAACTTCGAACAATTATCGGTCAAGCGGCGATAAAGGGTCTCGACATGGACTTCGAGAAACTTCGCCCGCGCGGCGCGATCGCAATCAACGATGGCATCCCGCGCCGCCGCTTGAGCTTGCGAGCGTGCGGGTTTGGCCGGCAGCCGCGCCAGAAGGTCGGCGCCGAGCCGCCAACGCCGCGAATATCTTTCTACATCGCCGCTGAAATCTCCAAATTGTCCGTCGCCACTGTCAAGCCACGCCGCCACGGCCTCGTGCGGCAGACCCGCGCGCTCGAGCACAGCCGACAGGTCGGCGCGACCGTATTGTTCTGCAAAGGCCATCACGCGATCTCCCGCTCAGAGCCGAGGCCGTTTGTCGATCACACGCTTGGCTTGGCCTTGCCTTGCGACCGTTCGACACTTCCTGGCGCAACGGCTCGAACCGACGCTGTGACCCCGACATGCGTCTTGATGAGATGGACCGCGCGATCCGCCAAGCCCAAACTCGGCAACGACATTCGTTTCCTCCGGGATGGCTAATGTACGGCCACTTCCAAAGGCCTGCAATTCAGCAGGTTGTTTCAAATGCCGGACACGGTCGCAGTTCATTGTTGCGCTGCGTCGCAGTTCATTGTTGCGCTGCAATGAGCGCAAAATTCAATTGCGATTGCGCTTGGTCGCGCGCTCTGCCTCCTCGGCGCAGGTAATCCAGGCGCCGGCGATCTGCATCAACACCGCGCGATCGTTTTCCGACACATTACGCGCCATTCGCCGGCATTCAGCGGCATAATCACGAAATTGTTTTGCGCTGATCTTCGCTCGATCTTGATCCATCGCCATTCTAAATTCCGCACAATCAATTCCTCCAAGTACAAACGGAAAGGGGGGAACGTACTGGAAAGTTCCTGTTCAAATTCTTGCGCTTGATGGAACCAATTGCCGATTTCGCGCTCGAAATGCGCGAGCGGTTCGCCGCGGCAAGGCACGTCAATTCTCGAAGAACCGGTTCTTCGGCCGCGGCAGGCCAAGATGCTGGCGCAGAGTCGTGCCCTCGTAGTCACGCCGAAACAATCCGCGTCTTTGCAGCTCGGGGACGACGCGCTCGACGAAATCGTCGAGGCCGCCCGGCAGATAAGGAAACATCACGGTGAAGCCGTCCGAAGCTTCCGTGTCCAGCCATTCTTCCATCTCATCGGCGATCGTCTGCGCCGTGCCAACCATCGCCAGGCCGGAATAGCCGCCGAGCCGTTGCGCCAGCTGACGCACTGTCAGGTCCTCGCGCCGCGCAAGCGCGATAGCGCGCTCCCGTCCGCTCTTCGAAGCATTGCTCTCCGGTATTTTCTCCGGCAGCGGGGCGTCCGGATCGAATTTCGATGCGTCGTGGCCGAGCGCGATCGACAGCGAGGCGATCGCGTTGGCGTAGTCGACTAGGCTGTCAAGCTTGGACCGCTTGGCTCGCGCCTGCTCCACGGTATCGGCGACGACGACGAAGCAAGCCGGAAGGATTTTCATGTGCCCGCGCGAGCGGTCGAGCTTTTCCATGCGGCTCTTCAAATCGGCATAGAATTGCCGCCCGGCGGCAAGGTCGCTTTGCGCCGTGAATACCGCTTCAGCGGTTTCCGCCGCGAGCTGACGCCCAGAGTCCGAAGCACCGGCCTGCACGATCACGGGCCAGCCTTGCACCGGTCGCGCAATGTTGAGCGGGCCCTTAACCGACAGATATTTGCCCTTGTGATTGAGTACATGCATTTTCTTCGGATCGAAAAAGATGCCGTCATCGACGTTGCGGACGAAAGCATCGTCGGCCCAACTGTCCCACAGTCCGGTCACGACATCGTAGAATTCGCGCGCGCGGCGATAACGCTCGCCATGCTCCATGTGCTCGTCCATCCCGAAATTAAGCGCCGCATCGGGGTTGGACGTCGTCACGATATTCCAACCGGCGCGTCCGTTGCTCAGATGGTCAAGCGAAGCAAACCGCCGCGCGATGTGATAGGGCGTATCGAATGTGGTGGAGCCGGTCGCAACGAGGCCGATCCGCTCGGTAACCTGAGACAGGGCAGACAGCAGCGTGAACGGCTCGAACGAGGTCGCGGTATGGCTTCGCTTTAGCGCATCGATCGGCATGTTCAGCACGGCCATGTGGTCGGCCATGAAGAAGGCATCGAATTTCGCGCGTTCAAGCTTCTGGATCGATTCCTTCATGTGCGGGAAATTGAAGTTCATATCCGGCCACCCACCGGGATAGCGCCACGCACCGGTATGAATGCTGGCCGGGCGCATGAAGGCCCCAAGATGCAATTGGCGGCGAGAGGACATCAATCATTTCCTTTCTGGAGGATGCACGTGTCGGCAAGCATGCCCGAGAGCGCCCAAGAGCGGCTGCGGATATCTGGCTTAAGGAGCTTTGCTGACGACGCTGTGAGTACCCGGACAATTCCGGCGTGTAGCCGTGCGCTAGAAGCACAGATGAGTCCACACTTCCCCTCTTTTAGTTTTGAGCACGAGCGGGCATTTCAGCCGCTCAAGCCCGGCTTTGGCGTCCTCGTTGCCGAGCGCCGCGGCTTTCTCATAATAGCTTTTGGCGGCATCGCTGTCCTTCGGTCCGCCCCGCCCGGTTTCGGCAAAATTGCCCATCCAATCCAGTGCAGCGGCATGACCCTGCGCCGCCGCTTTTTCGAACATGGCGCGCGCGCCGACATCGTCCTTCGGACCGCCGACCCCATCGGCCATCATAAGACCGAGTTGAAACTGCGCTTCGGCCGAATTCGTTTCCGCGGCTTTAGCAAGGAGCGCACGCGCCGCGGCTGGGTCCGATGCAACGCTGTCCGTGCCGGACAATGCCGCCAACTGGGCGGCTGCACGCGCATTGCCGCCCTGTGCCGCGCGCAGCAGCAAATTGCGTGCTTCGGATTCCTCCTTGGCTCCTGCCGAGCCGCTGGTAAGCCACGTGCCGAGCTCGACCATCGCCGCGGTACTACCTTTGTCGGCCGCTTTGCGATAGGCCGTAATCGCCTCGGACATTTGCCGATTGGCGGCATAAGCGCGGCCAAGCTGGTAGAGCGCGCGCCTTGCTGCTGGCGCCGCGACCTTGCAGAATTTGATCGCTGTCGCCACATCGGACGGCGCAATCTCGGCAACGCCTTTGACCTCGGGCGGCCGGTCTGGATCGGTGGGATCCGCAGCAACCCGGTCGCATAGAACGAGGTCTGCGGATTGTGCCTGCACGCCAGCGACCGAGGCAGGAGCCAACAACGCAAAAAGGCATAGACCGCTGGCGGCAACAGCCTTGCAACGCCTGCTTTCCGTTTTGCTCAGTATGTTCCCAAGCATTTTTCCAGTGACACGCGCTAGCCGAACGAGCTTAAAGCTGCACGAGAGGGCCAGCAAGCTCAGGCGATGACGTGCTGACCTCACGTAACGCTTGTCTTGATCTGGCGGCATAAAGCGGCACTATTGGGGCTTTCGCGCATTGGCCTTTGAACAAGTCATCCGGCATGGACGCTTGAGGCACACACCAAACTTGGGAACACCTAAAGCATGACGCAGAAATTTGGCCGTCTGGCATTGCATATGTGGACCATCGACACGACGCCGCTCGCTACAGCCCTCGATGCGGCGCGCGCGGGCGGTTTCGACGCCGTCGAGCTGCGCCGCACCGATTTCAAGCGCTGTTTCGACACCGGCATGAGCAACGAGCAGGTGCTTGCGCTCATCCGCGCCAGCGGCATTCCGGTCGGTGTGTTCGGCGTCGAATATGGCTGGCTGTTCGCTACCAGCGACGAAAGCAAACGCTTGTTCAAAGTATTCCGCGAGTCATGCGAAAACGCGGTTGCGCTGGGCTGTGCCATGCTCATGAGCGCCCCGGGACCGGTTGAAGGTCCCATCTCCGACGCGATCAAGCATTTGCGACAAGCCAGCGATATTGCCGGGGAATATGGTCTGCGGCTGGCGATCGAATTCAATTCACAGCATCCCGTTCTCAATAAGCTCGGCATATTGCGTGAGCTGATTGAGGGCGCGAGCAAGGAAAACTGCGGTTATCTCATCGACACCTACCACTTTGCCCGCAGCGGCGCGCCCGGCCGCGGATTCGAAAGCGTGCCGGCCGAACAGATTTTCTGTTTCCAGTACAGCGACCTTTCGCCCAGTCCAGTTACCGGCGTGGCTCGCCCGACGGACCGTTTGCCGCCCGGCAAAGGCATGGTTCAGTGGCGCGAGGTACTCGGGCTGTTGGCGGAAAAAGGCTACACGGGCTATCTCAGTTATGAGGCGCCAAATCCCGAGCAGTGGGCACGCTCGCCCTATGATGTGGCCCGTGAAGGCGTCGAACTGACGCGAGGCCTATTGCGCGATGCGGTGCCGTCCTACACGACTGGATAAGCTTCGCGGCACCAACACATAATCCGTATCGAAATTGGGGAGGACAATATGACGTCGCCAGCCGCAACCGAGGCTACAACTTCGGATCCGCTCTTTGCGGGCCTGTTCGATCGCAACATCAAAAGCATTCCTGCGACCGTCGAGAAGCAACGGTACACGACCAGTATTGCGCCACCGTCGGCCAATCCGGGCCGCTGGGTCGAACAGCCGCGCCTGCCGATTCCGGTCGGCGAGCACGCGGTGATCGAATGCATGGGCAAGATCCATGTGATCGCCGGCTATGCACGCCATCGCGTCGATGGCGGCTTTCACCAGGTCTACGATCCAAGATCGAAAAACTGGTCGCAAAAAGCGGCGTTTCCGTTGCCGTGCAACCATGTCGCCGGCGTATCGATCGGGCCAAAGATCTACACGTTCGGCGGCTTTCTCGAACAGAACCGCTGCCCGCATTCCAAATGCTTCGTCTATGACAGCGCAAGCGACGCTTGGGCCCCGATCGCCGGATTGGCGCGGCCGCGCGGCGCGATTTCAGCGATCGTGTTCGACGGCAAAATTCATTTGCTTGGCGGACGCGACGTGCGTTCCGTCGAATGGCACGAGATCTACGATCCGGCGAGCGACAAATATACGATCCTGGGCGGCATGCGCGGTTCGACCGGCACGCAGCCTTTCGTCGGTCAGCGCGACCATATGGGAGTCGCGGTGGTCGATGGAAAAATTCACGCGATCGCCGGCCGGATGGATTCTTACGATTTCAACACCGGCTTGAATGCCGTCTACGATCCGAAGACCGACGCCTGGACATTTCGCGCGCCGCTGCCGACGCCGCGCAGCGGCGTTTCGGCCGTTTATATAAAGGACAGGATCGTGGTGTTCGGCGGCGAAGCAACCGGACGGGTGTTCGGCACCAATGAAGCCTACGACCCGAAAACCGACAGTTGGGAGGCGCTTACGCCGATGCCGATCCCGCGTCACGGCCTGCACGGCGCTACCGCCGCCGTGATCGGGGACATGGTGCACGTGCCGGGCGGCGGTCCACTTCCGGGCGGCAGCGTGCAAGGCGCCTATCACGACGCCTTCACGTTCTCGTAAAACTCACATCCCGCGCGCAACTGCGATGACGCGAAACATTGCGTTCACGGTCAACGGCCGCCCGGTCGATGTCGTCGCGGCGCATGACGACACGCCACTGCTTGACGTGCTGCGCAACGAGTTGAGCCTCACCGGCACACGCTTTGGCTGCGGGCTCGAACAATGCGGCTGCTGTATCGTCCTGGTCGACGGCGAGCCGGAAAAATCCTGCGGGCGTTCGATCGGAAGCGTCGCGGGCCGGAGCGTTACCACAGTGGAAGGCTTAGGCACGCCCGACCGGCCACATCCTCTGCAAGAAACTTTCCTCGAGGAGCAAGCGGGCCAGTGCGGCTATTGCTTGAGCGGCATTCTCGTCTCCGCCAAGGCGCTGCTCGACCGCAATCCGTCGCCGTCACGGGCCCAGATCGTGCGCGCGCTCGACGACAATCTGTGCCGTTGCGGCGCGCATAACCGGATCCTGCGCGCCGTTGAAAAGGCCGCGGCGCGCCTGCGCGAAGGTAACAACAGGGAAAATCGCCAAGGAAGCCCGGCATGACGTCCGCCTTGCCTGCCGTGCTTGCCGAAAATCCGCGGCTCGACCGCTGGCTCAATTTCGACGCGCCCGGCAAGGTCGAAATCTCGACCGGACGCGTCGAGCTCGGTCAGGGCGTGCTCACCGCGATGGCGCAGATCGCAGCCGAAGAACTCAACGTGGCGCTCGAGCGCATCGTCGTTCGTTCGGGAATTACCGAACTCACGCCGAACGAGGGCTATACCGCTGGCAGCCAATCCATGCAGGCCGGCGGCATCGCGCTTCGACAGGCTTGTGCCGAAGCGCGCGCGCGCTTTCTCGATCACGCCGCACAGATGCTTGGCTGTGCTGCAACGGAACTGACCCTGCGCGACGGGCACGTTCTGCGCAATGCCGCGCCGACCAAGTTCGATTATTGGTCGCTCGCTCAATCAGTGAGCCTTGACGCCGATGCGACCGGAAACGCGGCGCGCAAACTGGCGGCGCAGTACACAATCGTCGGCCGCGACGCCGCGCGGCTCGATCTTCCCGCCAAGCTCTTCGGCGCGCCGGTCTTTGTCCATGACATGCGGCTCGATGGCATGGCGCATGCGCGAGTCGTGCGCCAACCGAATCGCGGCGCGAGCCTGATTGCTTTTGACGAGGCGGCAACCCGGCGCGCCGCACGCGGACCGATCCAGTTCGTGCGCGATGGCAATTTCCTCGCCATTGTCGGAGAGGACGAAACGGCGGTGGAGACAGCCGCCGCCTTCGCCACAGACCATATAAAGTGGAGCGCTGCCGAGCCGCCGACGGCCTTCCAGCAGGAAGCGACCTGGCTGTTGCAACGCCCGAGCATCGATCGCGTGATCGGCGCGCCGGTAGAAGCAGAGCCGGGCCGCGGAGCGCAAAGCTACGAAGCCACTTACACGCGCCCGTATATCGCGCACGCCTCAATCGGCCCGTCCTGCGCGCTTGCGCTCTATCGTGACGGCCAGATGACCGTGTGGACGCATTGCCAAGGCGTCTATCCGTTGCGCGCCGCGCTTGCGCGCATGCTCAAGCTCGATCCATCAGCGATTTCGGTCCGCCACGTCCAGGGGCCCGGCTGCTATGGCCATAACGGCGCCGATGACGCGGCGGCCGATGTCGCAGCGATTGCGTTTCGAATGCCGGGCCGACCGATCCGGCTGCGCTGGCGACGGCAGGAGGAATTTGCCTTCGAGCCAGTCAGCCCCGCCATGGTCGTCAAGGTGCGCGCCAAGCTTAATGACGCCGGCGAGCTGATCGACTGGACGACGGAAATCTGGAGCGGCACGCACCAGGGCCGGCCCGGCGGCGGCACCAATCTTCTCGCCATGGAGGCGCTGCCGAACCCGCCGGCCCCGCCGCCGCCGAACGATGTGCCGGAAGCAGCCGGCGGCGGCGCCACCCGCAATGGCGAGCCGCTTTACGAGATCGCCGTCAAGCGCATCATCCATCACCTGGTACCGGAAGTGCCCCGGCGCACCTCGGCGCTGCGCAGTCTCGGCGCCACAGCAAATATTTTCGCGCTTGAATCGTTCGTCGACGAACTCGCCGAACGCGCCGGCCGCGATCCGGTCGAATTTCGGCTGGCGCGGCTTTCCGATCCACGCGCCCGGGCCGTGATCGAGCGCGTCGCCGCGATGGCGGACTTGAGCACGAAGGCGACGCAACCCAATCGCGGAAAGGGCATCGGCTTTTCCCAGTACAAGAACCGCGCCGCCTATGCCGCGGTGGTCATGGAGCTTGAAGTCGACGAAACCGTTCGCCTGCTGCGGGCGTGGTGCGCGGCCGATGCCGGTTTGGTTGTCAATCCCGACGCCGTCATCAACCAGCTCGAAGGCGGCATGATCCAAGCGGCAAGCTGGGTGCTCAAGGAGCAAGTGCGGTTCGACAACCCGAGCGCCGGGCCGATCGACTGGGAAACCTATCCGGTGCTGCGCTTCAGCGAAGTCCCACCGATCGACATCGAACTCGTTCCGTCGGACAGCGACATGCCGCTTGGTGTCGGCGAAGCGACCGCGGGACCGACCGCCGCCGCGATCGGCAATGCGGTATCACGGGCGCTTGGCATTCGCGTGCGCGATCTGCCGCTAACGCGCGAGCGCATCATGGCACTGTTGCTCGCGCAATAGTCGTCACTGCTGTCGAGCAAAATTAGTTCCCGAACAGCCGCATCGCTTCATCGGCCATCACGCAGCCGGTGATCTTGATCGGATCAAAACTGGCTCTGGCGGCGACCTCGGCGCTTGTAATTTAATCTCGATCCTAACTTGTCGCCAAGCCTCGCGCTGTCTTCCACTTCACCTCCCCCTTGAGGTGGAGGGTTAGGGAGGGGGTAGTTTTTGGCCCGTCGCGTGAGTGACCCCCCTCCCGATCCGCTTCGCAGAATCGCGAAGCGGATCGACCTCCCCCTCAAGGGGGAGGTGAAAAAACAATCAGAGGAAATCAGACCGAATGTCCGGTGAGGACAACAACTTTCGTTCCGACCTTAGTGCGGTCGTAGAGGTCGGTGACGTCGTCGTTGCGCATGCGGATGCAGCCAGCGGAGACGTCATGCCCGACGCTCTCGGGCTCGTTGGTGCCGTGAATGCGATAGAGGGTGTCGACCTTGCCCTGCCACAGATAGAGGGCGCGCGCGCCGAGCGGATTCTCCGGACCGCCGTGCATGCCGTAACCGCTTCGCAATTGGACCATGTACTTGCGGATTTCCGGCTTGCGGTCGAGGATGTCCTGGGTCGGATACCAATCCGGCCATTCCTGCTTGTCGTGCACGGTGGCGATCCCGGACCAGCCGTAACCCTCCTTGCCGACCCCGACCTGGTACTGAACGGCCTGACCGCCCTTCTCCACCAGATAAAGAAAGTGATTGGCGGGATCGACCACGATCGTGCCCGGTTTTTCTCGCGTCACATAAGTGACGTCTTGGCGGGTGGGGCCGAGATAAACCTGCTGTGCGGGCCGCGTGGTGCAACCGGCAAATCCGATCGCGGCGCCCGGAATGAGCACAACGAAAGCGCGGCGGTTGAGCCCCGCGACTTCACGCTTCTTTCGATCCCGCATGAACCGGCGTCCCCCAGCCATCCGAGTTCCATCAAATAGTCGCGGTATGTTGAGTCTAAATTGTGTCACTGAAGCTTCGAAAAGCAGCCCCGCGTCAGCAAGCGCGCAGCCGACGATAGAACCTGCCGGTAAATTAATTATTTGTCTCGCGGCGGCCGATGCAAAACGCTGCAAACGACTGGCAGCAACCAACCGCCGGTCGGCACGAGCGCGGCGCCTAACGCGCCGGGTCCGGCAGGCGGACCCTATCCGCGATCCGCAGCACCCAAATCGGGTATCGCTGCCGGTTTTGTAAACCTCTGCACCCCATACCAACGCATACCTCCCGATCCCATCTGGGTTTGATTTTGATTGAGCATTCTCTTTCGCTCATCCCTGCCCGTCCCAGGAATTGGCACCGAGTTGCGAATAATTGGGTGCCAAGTCGGTGCCAAGACACGCGTTTCAAATCCGCGTAGGCCAAGGTGGGTAGGCGAGGGAATGATATTGGGGCGTGGGCGTTGCTGAGAAGGCCCCCATGGTCGAGGTCTGCCGGGTAACGGGGCCTCAATACATTCATCTTCCTTTTGGCTGGTTTTCCTTTTGGCTGGTAGGCGCGGGCGCGCTCACAATCCATCGAATTTAATCGTTAGGCTTGTCGTATTCTCAATCAGTCGGGTCGGGTAATCGTTGGCCCCGCGGGACTTCCCTGAGAAGTCCCGCCCTGGCGTGCTCACAATCTTTTTTGTTGGGCGCACAATAGTTGGTGGCGCGAATTCGCCAGGGCCAACGCCGCAAAAGAATTGATCGGACCAGAAGAAATTATTGAGGTCCCGTTACCGACAACGCTATGCTGCCCTGGTCGAACTGGATCGTCCCCGCTGCCCGCGGAACCGACGATGGGGACGAAGGTGAAGCCGCATCACTTCACCGCCCGTTCGACAACCCGCACGATGCTGTCTGAGAACACGGCACGTATGGGGGACAAGGCAAAGCCGTCAGGCGTCAGCGAGCGCCGACGGCTTTGCTGTTTGAGCGGCCACCGCGGCGCTAGCATCGCACAAAGCGCTGGTGCCGTGCCTGCCGACCTGATGAGGGTCACAGCGCACTCCCAGGACTAATGCTTTGCTGTGGCCGCATCGTCGTCCCCGACCGCGTGATCATAAATCCAAAACTAGCCTGTAGGTTCCATCGCGCGCGTTTACCAATTCCGCTAACCCGACGGTCATCAATTCGACCATAGCCTCGACCTCGCAACTGGTGAGGGCGTCAGTTGTAAGGCAGAAGCCCCGGCCCCGCCCCCAGCGTTCTCGCTGGGGCTTCTGCTCCTTCATGGAGATGATGGGGTGTCTCATGGATACTGGGATCATGACGTACAATCCGCCCCGCGAGTTCTATGTCCTCCAAATCAATGGACGAGTTACTTCGACGCATCGACAGTATCAGGATGCACTGAGAGCAGGCTTGCTACTCAAGCATCAGTTTCCGCATGGCGATATCAAAGTGTGTGAGGTAGTGTGCGAGATAAAACTGAAATGAAAACGTAACGCGGGGAACTGCGCGTCGCTCCCTCGTAGCACCGCTTGCCCTCACTCGCTTGGCGCAGTGGGAGTGCTGGTTTCTTCAGCAGGCATCGTCAGCCGGGAATGGGCAGCGATCCAATCGACGGCATCTTTTTCGGAGGCGAATTTTCCAAAGTGGTGCACGGCACCATTCGGCCATACTATCCGCACGCGCCAAATCTTGCCTTCGCGCACCGGCAATAAAACCGTACACCGCGTCCCCATCAAACCAAGTATGCTCCCTTAAATGAGACTGACAAGCCTTTTGGTCAGGCGCGGCCCATGCCCTCCTCCCCTCGTCGCTTCCCACCACCATGGACTGCCACGCTTGGTCCCGGGCGCCGCCGGGATTAAGCTTCGCAGTAATAAGACGTGCTAAGAGGGAGCAGCCTAGGGGGATCGTTTTGGCTAGGCTTATTTGCGTACGTTGTAAGAAAGATGTGAAGAGTGTCCTGCGCTGTCGCGCTTTGCGGGGCATTGTGTCCAACCTCACGGATCGGATCGGCATTGCTAAGCCCGGGCGCTTTTGCGTTTTACGGTCTTATTTTGGTAGTGGTCGCGATACTTTGGTTTGCCTGAGGCGATACGATATTGCCCTCCCCGCGTCGCGTCCCACCTCGTGGTTTGATTTTCACCTGTGACATCGGTAACAGCACTTTCTGACAACAATCGTTATTCAGGATGCTGTTGTTGAGATTTGGTGCAGCTGGGAGGAATGTTCTCATGGCGCTCACAAACAGAAATGCCATTTACGTCGCCGAGGCTGACGAAGAACTTCTCACCTCTGAGGTTTCCGATGACGCACTGGAGCGCGCTGCCCCCATTATTGGCGGAGTAGCCTCCGTAGCAACGCTGAATTTTGGGACTTTCATCGTCGGCAATTGCGGCTGCCCCGTCTAGAAAACACGCGAAAGCTGGATAGATCACGCGAGCGGACACGCGCTCGCGTACATCTATTATGAGTGTGAGCCTGGGCGACGATCAGCCGCGAAGTCTCAGTGAGGGCAATTTTTTGCTGCACAATTCTGTTTATAACACGCCCAAGGCTTGCCCCCTATTCCGCATTGACCTGGAGGGCAATAAACGATTGTCCCCCGGTTATAGGGCAACTTGTCTGAGCGTCGGCGCTGCCAACTAGAACAAGTGTGAACGATGGGATAACTGCACCCCCTTGGCCGACGGCGTTGCCTTCGAAGCTATCGCCGCCGGAGGTATTAGCTGCGGCGGTTATCTATATTGGGCTAACAGCGTGGCTATGGTTGCGCTGGCGCAAACTGTGATCCGTCAAAGAGGCGCGATGGATTGCCGTGAACATCGCCAAGCTGCCGGAGCCATCGCGTAAACCTGCCTACTTGAGGCATTGCCTCAGGCGCGGCATCAATCAGTACTCAACGGCTCTGCCGATATTGTGCCTCTTGCATCTGAGGGAAGTCTGGCTACAGCCTTTTGCAGACGACGAGCTTCGTCATCCATGCCGATCCAGCGCAGTTTACTGATTAATTTTGCCACGTCCTGAGGCAGTTGATGTGCGGGAATGACTTCTGTGCTCGGCACCTGTTCCATTATCGCTCTCACAACGCTGACGCATACTTAGTTTGTTGCCTACTCAAACTGTGCCGACATTGATTAATTTTCGATCAACAGAAAACGTTCATCTGAAATAATGCGGCATCGCACACCTCACCCGCGATGAGGCGCGCAGGATCGCTACGAACTTTGCGAGGTTGCCGGAGCTGCTGAGGGCGCAGCCGCATTGGCGCTAACGCGGTGGTTAGGCAGCCCGCTCGTTTTCTTCAACTGTTAAATCAGGTTGGATTTTCGGTGCGGAGAAATAGACCGTACGTTCAAACTGGTATCCGCACGCCTCGCAGGACCACACGTTCCGAATACAGAACTCTGACCGATGCTCAGACCATTCTGGTGCAACGATAGCACCACCGCACTGCGCACACTCGATGATTGGCTGGCTACGCATGGGGACCTCTTACTGTCCCCCACCCATGATGCGACATTGTCTTAAAACCAACGCCAGATTAAGGCGAAGCTGCCGGACTTGGTGCGCAATTTGCGCGGCGCGTTACTACATCTCGCGCAATTAGGATTTCGCAGCGGCCACACCAGCAGGCGTGAGCGAAACCCAGCTGGCGCTGTCGCCCAGTTCGGCGTCCTCGAACCAGCCC
>Ga0306924_10000095_pt1 | contig 59168 bp, 59 predicted proteins | sample sta12Can44000111_FD_203756 | JGI IMG/M metagenome (GOLD analysis project Ga0306924, IMG submission 203756) | Lab enrichment of tropical soil microbial communities from Luquillo Experimental Forest, Puerto Rico - statanox.12C.anox.44.000.111 (v2)... | ecosystem: Environmental > Terrestrial >... | reverse complement strand
AGCGTTGCGATACGCAAAGTGATGCATGGCACGTCTTTAGAGCATCAGATCGTAAAGTGGAAATCGGCTTCGTCATTGCGAGGAGCGCAAGCGACAAAGCAATCCAGCAAGCCCTTCAACCCGCCTGAATTGCTTCGCAGGGCCGGACCCGTTGGCTTACGATGACGAGAACTAGCGCAGCAGTGGATCGAGAATGAAGGGCCGTTTCTGGCCCGTTGCCACCGGATGGCCTTGCGCGTCAAAGCCGCTTTTAACCGCCACGTCCTGCGACGAGCCCGGCGCCGGCGTACCGTCCGGCTGGGTGAGTTGCGCGCCGGCTGAAGGCACCGCCGCCGGCCCCGGCGGCGGTTCGAGCGGCCCGGCACGGCCGCAGGCTGCTAGCGCCAAGGCTGCTAGCGTCAGGGCGGCAAAGCCCAAAAGAACAAAGCCGGACATGCGAATACGTCCGCCCTTCCCCACGAAAGCGGGGACCGAGCGCTGGATTCCCGCCTTCGCGGGAACGCGCGGAAACATTGTTCGATCACGCTTCAATCAATGCCCCCCGGGGCAGTCGTTGGCCCTTCTACCACAGCGTACCGGCAGGGCGACATTGTGTCGGCCAAACCTTGCCGGCCGGTTTAGGCCTTTTTGCCGAGCAGTTTGAGCCAGCGCTCGGCTTCGCGCCGCACATTCTTCGGTGCCGTTCCGCCAAGGACATTGCGGCTCTTGACCGAATTGGCCGGCGAAAGCACCGCGAAAACCGCTTTTGTGATCCGCGGCTCGATGGCCTGCATGGTTTTGAGCGGCAATCGATCAAGCGCCACGCCCTGCTCGGCGGCCTCAGCAACGATCCGCCCGGTAAGGTGATGCGCCTCCCGGAAGGGCAATTTGAGCACCCGCACCAGCCAGTCGGCGAGATCGGTGGCGGTCGAATAGCCCTCGCCTGCCGCTGCCGCCATGCGCGCGACGTCCGGCTGCATGTCGGCCACCATGCCGGTCATCGCGGTGAGCGACAATGCGAGCGCGCCGATCGCGTCGATCGCGCCCTCTTTGTCCTCCTGGAGATCCTTCTGATAAGCGAGCGGCAATGCCTTGAGCACGACCAGCAATCCCGTCAGCGCACCGACCACCCGGCCAGTCTTTGCACGGATGAGCTCCGCCGCGTCCGGATTGCGCTTCTGCGGCATCATCGACGAGCCGGTGGTGAACTTGTCGCTCAATGGAACGAGGCCTGTCAGCGGCGATGTCCAGATCACGATTTCCTCGGCGAGCCGCGACAGATGCACTGCAGTGATGGCGCAGGCCGATAAAGTCTCGAGCACGAAGTCACGGTCGGCGACGGCATCGAGCGAATTCGCCGTCGGCCGTGTGAAACCGAGCGCCTTCGCTGTCATGGCGCGGTCGATGGGAAACGAAGTGCCAGCGAGCGCGCCCGAGCCGAGCGGGCATTCATTGAGCCGGCGCCGCGCATCGGCGAACCGGCCGCGGTCGCGCGCCGCCATCTCGACATAGGCAAGCAAGTGATGGCCGAAGGTCACCGGCTGGGCTGGTTGCAGATGGGTCAGCCCCGGCATCACGGTTGCCGCATGGTCGAGCGACTTGCGCGCCAGCGCCCGCTGATACGCGGTAAGCGCCACGTCGATCTCGTCAATGGCCTGCCGCAGCCAGAGCCGGAAATCCGTCGCCACTTGATCATTGCGCGAGCGCGCAGTGTGCAGCCGCCCGGCCGCCGGCCCGATCAGCTCGGCAAGCCGGCTCTCGACATTCATGTGAATGTCCTCCAGCGCACGTTTGAACGCGAACTTGCCGGTCTCGATTTCTGACAGGATCGTGTCTAGACCGTGAGCGATCCGCTTTGCATCCTGCGCCGTGATGATGCCTTTTTTCGCAAGCATCGCCGCATGCGCCTTGCTGGCGGCAATGTCCTGGCGATAAAGCTTTTGGTCGAAATCGATGGACGCGTTGATGTCCTCCATGATCGGATCTGGGCCCGAACCAAAGCGTCCGCCCCACATTTTATTGCTCATGATCGAATGCTCATGAAGCTCATGACGCCCGCGCCGAAAGGAGATTCCGAGATGACGCTGCGGCCGCCGGCCTCTTTGCAGAAGATCGGCCGCCTGCGCCTGTTTTCGGCCCTCGGAGCGCTCGTCATCCTTATCGTCCTGGCGGGGGTATACGGGATAGCACATATTCGAAGCAATCCGACCGGCGCAACCTGTCAGGCTGCGGTTAACACCGCCAAACGGATTGCGGGTTTGGCGCGTGGCGAGGTTGCTGCGCTCACGGTAGCGCATGCGCCGTTCCAGGTCCCCGATCTCGCCTTCAAGGATGCGCAAGGGCGCGAAGTGAGGCTGGCCGATTGGCGCGGCCGCAGCGTTCTCTTCAATCTATGGGCGACCTGGTGCGTGCCCTGTCGCCGCGAAATGCCTGCTCTGGATGCTCTCCAGGCGCTTGTCGGCGGGGCCGATTTCCAGGTCGTCGCAGTCAATATCGATACTCGCGATCCACAAAAGCCGCTCACTTTCCTAAAAGATATCGGCGTCACCCACCTCGCCCATTATTCCGACCCCAGCGCGCGGGTGTTCGAGAATCTCAAAACCGCCGGCAAGGCATTCGGCATGCCGACAACGATCATCGTCGATCCCGCAGGTTGCGAGATCGGCACCATGGCCGGTCCGGCCGAATGGGCGAGTGACGACGGCGTGCGGCTCGTCAGCGCCGCAATCAGGAAACCCGGCTGATCGCAACAAGCCGGCGAGCGCCGGTTCCCGATCGAGCGACTGCTGAAAAAATTTTTGCGTGCAGCTTGACTCGATCGCGGTCGGCTCTCTATACTTAACCAAATGGTAAAGTTTTACGATATCCCGCTCGATCGCACCTTCGCCGCGCTCTCGGACGCAACGCGCCGCGCGCTGGTGATGCGGCTCGCACAGGAGCCGGGACTTTCGGTCAGCGAGCTCGCCGCGCCGTTCGCGATGTCGCTGCCGGCGGTCATGAAGCATCTCGACGTATTGTCGGAAGCCGGACTGGTGAAGCGAACCAAGACCGGCCGCACGGTCGCGTGCCGGCTCGAAGCCGAGCCGATGCGCGATGCTTTCGAGTGGCTCAATCGCTACGAGAAATTCTGGTCCGACCGGCTTTCGAGCCTTGCCCTTTTTCTGGAGGAAGAGTCATGGCAGTCCAAACAGCAACCAAACCGAGCCTCACCCTCAAGCGCCGGCTCAACGCGCCGCCCGCGAAAGTCTTCGCGGCCTGGACCGACCCGGAAAAAGTGAAAGGCTGGATGGGCCCCGGCGAAGTCAAAGTGCTCAAGGTCGAGTGCGAGCCGCGGGCCGGCGGACGTTATCGCTGGCTGATGAAAACCCCGGACGGCGAAGAGCACGATGTCAGCGGTGTTTACCGCGAATTCGTGCCGAACCAGAAGCTGGTCTTCACCTGGGCCTGGAAAAGCACGCCCGAGCGCGAATCTCTGGTCACGGTCGAGATCAAGCCTGACGGCGACGGCTCGCTCTTGACGCTCACGCATGAGCAATTCTTCGACGAGGAGGCGCGCGATCGTCATCACAGCGGTTGGACCCGTGCTCTCGACAAGCTCGAGAAGTTCGTCGCCTGAACATGGCGTTGGACCGGCCGCGCGGCAGTTCGTGGTTTTCTTACACGCGTGACCTATGCTCGCCCGGCAACTGACAACGAGTGGAGTACCGCATGCGCGGATCGCACGGGAAATTTTACTGGAACGAGTTGATGACGCGCGACGTCGCCAGAGCAAAGAGGTTTTACGCCGATACGCTCGGCTGGAGCTTCGAGACGATGCCGATGCCGGGCGGCGGCACCTATTGGGTCGCCAAAATAACCGACCAGCCGGTTGGCGGAATGTTCGATATCAGCGGGCCGGATTTTGCCGGCGTGCCCGAAGGCTGGATGCCTTACATAGCGGTGGATGACGTCGACGCACGCGTGAAAAAAGCAGTCGCTGCCGGCGCCAAGCTCATGAAACCAGTGTTCGACGTTCCCAATGTCGGCCGCATCGCCATCTTGCAGGAACCCGGCGGCGCCGGCATCGGCTGGATGACGCCGACAGATTGATATTGCCGGCGATCCCGCCGCTGTCGGTTCCAAATTTGCGGCGCGTCGCATGAGCGCCGGTTCAAAGGAGCAACAGATGCAAGAACAGAAGCACAAGATCGTTTCGCACGAGCAATGGATCGCCGCGCGCAAAGCTTATCTCGCCGAGGAGAAGGCCTTTAGCCGCGCCCGCGACGAGCTCGCCCGCAAGCGCCGTGAATTGCCATGGGAGAAAGTCGAGAAGAACTACGTGTTCGACACGCCAGCCGGCAAACGATCGCTGAGCGACCTGTTCGGCGGCAAAAGCCAATTGATCATTTATCACTTCATGCTCGGTCCCGGCTGGGAAGCAGGATGCCCAAGTTGTTCGTTCCTTGCCGATCATTTCGACGGCACGGTCGTTCACCTGGCGCAGCGCGACGTATCTTTTGTCGTCGTCTCGCGGGCGCCGCTGCCGCAGATCGAAGCGTTCCAACGGCGCATGGGCTGGCGCTTCAAATGGGTCTCTGCGTTCGGCGGCGATTTCAATCAGGATTATCAGGTATCTGCGACAGCACAGGAAAAAGCCGGCGGCAAGGTGATGTACAACTACGAATTCATCGAGAATTTCCCGAGCGAGGAACGGCCGGGTGCCAGCGTGTTTTATAGAAACGCCGCCGGTGAAATCTTTCACACCTATTCGACCTATGGCCGCGGTCTCGACATCCTGATCGGCACGTACAATTTCCTCGATCTGGCGCCAAAGGGCCGCGACGAGGACGGTCTTGAATGGTCCATGGCCTGGGTGCGCCATCACGATCGATACGAGGGCGCAGCAGTCGACGCAAAAGCTTCATATCAAGAACCGAAATCCGCCTCATGTTGTGATTAGGTGACCGACAACGAGGCTCGCCTGTCTTCGCGTCCAATACCTGTTGTCTAAAGCAAGGAGCTGATCATGAAATTGTATGGTTTCCCGCCGTCACCTAATACCTGGCAGGTCCGCGCGGTCGCCAATTATCTCGGCGTACCGCTGGAATTCGAGGTAGTCGACCTGGCCAAGGGCGGCTCGCGCACGCCGGCTTATCTGGCCATCAACCCGACCGGCCGCACGCCGGCTTTGGTCGATGGCGAGCTTAAGCTGTGGGAGACGCTCGCCATCATGCAATATGTCGCCGGCCAAAAGCCGAACGCGCTATGGCCAAACGATGCCAGAATGCGGGCCGATATCACACGCTGGCAGAGCTGGAATCTGGCGCATTGGAACCGCGATGCCTGGGCGCCGGCGCTGTTCGAGCGGCTTGTCAAGCAGATCCTCAATCTCGGACCAACCGACGCCGCCGCCGTGGCCAAGGCCGCCGCTGCTTACGAAAAAGAAGCGACGATGCTCAACGCCCACTTGGCGAAACAAAAGCACATTGTCGGCAATTCGCTCACGATCGCCGACTTCGCGGTCGCCGCTCCGTTGTTCTACGCCAAGGAAGCGCAGCTACCGCTCGAACCCTATCCGCATGTCCACGGCTGGTTCGGTCGCATCTCAGCGCTGCCGTGCTGGCGCGACACCGCGCCGCAAATGGCGGCAGCCTGAACAGGAATCTGCGATCAGTAGTCAGTAATCGGATGGCAGTCCGATAACTGATTACTGATTTCCTGACTCCTGTTTATCTGGTGGGTACCGGCTTTTCGCCGCGATAATCGTAGAAGCCGCGCTGTGTCTTGCGCCCAAGCCAGCCGGCTTCGACATATTTCACCAAGAGCGGGCACGGCCGGTATTTCGAATCCGCCAGGCCCTCGTGCAGCACCTGCATCACCGAGAGGCAAGTATCGAGGCCGATGAAATCGGCGAGTTCCAGCGGACCCATCGGATGATGGGCACCGAGCCGCATCGCAGTGTCGATCGACTCGACACTGCCCACCCCTTCGTAAAGCGTGTAGATCGCCTCGTTGATCATCGGCAGCAGGATGCGGTTGACGATAAAGGCGGGGAAATCTTCCGCCACCGCAATCCGTTTGCCGAGCTTGGCGACGAACTGTTTGGTCGCCTCGAAGGTTGCGTCCCCGGTTGCAATGCCGCGGATCACCTCGACCAGCTCCATCAGCGGCACCGGATTCATGAAATGAATGCCGATGAAACGCTCCGGGCGGTCGGTCGTGGCGGCAAGCCGCGTGATCGAGATTGACGAGGTGTTGGTACCGAGAATGGCATCAGGCTTGAGCGCCGGACAGAGCGCGGCAAAGATCTTGCGCTTGATTTCTTCCTGTTCGGTCGCCGACTCGATCACCAGATCGCAATCGGCGAGCTCGTCGAGCGTCTTGGCCGGCGAAATGCGCTTGATCGCCGCCTGCCGCTCTTCATCGCTGATACGCTGACGGCTGACCTGCCGCGCCAAATTGCCGCTGATGGTCGCCAAGCCTTCGGTGATGCGATCGGGAGCGACGTCGTTCAACAGGACGTGAAAGCCAGACAGCGCGCAAACATGGGCGATGCCGTTGCCCATCTGGCCGGCGCCGATGACGCCGATCTTGCGAAACGCAGGAGCGGAGTCGCCCGCTTCTGCGCCGCGCGCGGGCTGTGCGCGCGCGCCAGTTCGTTCTTTAGGGCGTTCTTTTACCTCGACCATCTCGATTCACCTTACGCAATTTACGACGATCCCGGTCAGCGCGCCAGATTCCTTCAGCGCTTAACCTTATCCAGCTCCGCCGCAAGCTCCGGCAATGCCTCATAAAGATCGGCCACCAGACCGTAATCGGCGACCTGAAAGATCGGCGCCTCTTCGTCTTTGTTGATCGCCACGATCACTTTCGAATCCTTCATACCAGCGAGATGCTGAATGGCACCTGAAATGCCGACCGCGATGTAAAGGTCCGGGGCCACAACTTTGCCGGTCTGACCGACCTGCCAATCGTTGGGCGCATAGCCGGCATCGACCGCGGCGCGCGAGGCGCCGATTGCCGCGCCAAGCTTGTCCGCCACCGGTTCGATATATTTGGTGAAGTTTTCGCGGTTTTGCATGGCTCGGCCGCCGGAAATGATGATTTTGGCCGAGGTTAGTTCGGGACGTTCCGACTTTGAAAGTTCTTCACCGACAAAGCCCGAAAGTTCCGGATCGGCGACCGTGGCGGCGGGCTCGATCGGAGCAGACGCGCCGCCTGCGCCGGTCGCTTGGACGGCCGCCGTGCGCACCGTGATCACGCGTTTCTTTTCCGCCGAGCGGACCGTCTGCACGGCATTGCCGGCATAGATCGGGCGCTCGAAGGTGTCCGGCGCCAACACTTTGGTCACATCGGAAATCTGCATGACGTCGAGCAGCGCCGCGACCCGGGGCATGATATTCTTTCCGGTCGTCGTCGCCGGCGCCATGAGCGTATCGTAAGGCGGAGCGAGCGCGACGATCAGCGCCGCCGTCGGCTCCGCCAGCATGTGGGCATAGCCGGGCGCGTCCGCGACCAGCACCTTGCCGACACCATCGAGCTTGGCCGCAGCCTCGGCGACCGCCTTGCAGTTTTGTCCGGCAACGAGAACATGCACTTCGCCGCCGAGCTGCTTCGCTGCGGTGAGCGCCTTGTTGGTCGCGTCCTTGAGCGCGCTATTGTCGTGCTCGGCGAGCAGTAACGTCGGCATCGCTACACCGCACCCGCTGCTTTGAGCTTCTCGACCAGCTCGGCGACGCTCTTGACCTTCACGCCGGCCTTGCGCACCGGCGGCTCGGCGGTCTTGAGCACTTCGAGCCGTGGCTTGATCTCGACCCGGTAATCGCCGGCGGTCTTCTCCTCAATCGGTTTCTTTTTCGCTTTCATAATATTCGGCAGCGATGCATAGCGCGGCTCGTTTAGCCGCAGGTCGGTGGTGACGATTGCCGGTGCTTTCAGCTTCACAGTCTGCAAGCCGCCGTCGACCTCGCGCGTGACCGTGACCGCATTAGCATCGAGCGTGAGCTTGGAGGCGAAAGTCCCTTGCGGCCAACCGAGCAAAGCGGCCAGCATTTGTCCGGCCTGATTGCAGTCATCGTCGATCGCCTGCTTGCCCATGATGATCAAGCCGGGCTTTTCGGCTTCGGCGATGGCCTTAAGGATTTTCGCCACAGCGAGCGGCTCGACGGCGCCGTCGGCTTTCACCAGGATGCCGCGATCGGCGCCCATGGCGAGCGCAGTGCGGATCGTTTCGGCCGCCTGCGCCGGACCGACCGAAACGCAGACGATTTCGGTCGCCTTACCGGCTTCCTTGAGCCGGATCGCTTCCTCGACTGCGATTTCGTCGAACGGATTCATCGACATTTTGACATTGCCGAGTTCGACGCCGGAGCCGTCGGGCTTGACGCGAATTTTCACGTCCTTGTCGATCGCCCGCTTCACGGGCACCAGGATTTTCATGAGAGGAACTGCTGCTGTCGTAACGGTTCTTCGCGCTAATCGGCGCGGGCACAAGCGCGCTGCTGCAGTGCGGCAAACTACCGGCCAAGGCGCTGCCGGTCAACGATTTTAGCGGTTTTCGCCCGGCTTCCAGATCACGTCGCCGGCCCCCTTGCCGTTGGCGTAACGGCTGGCGACGAAAAGGTAATCGGACAGGCGGTTGAGGTATTTCAGCACTTCCGGCGTAACCGCCTCCCCGGCTTTGTCCTTCAGTTCGGCTGTGAGCCGCTCGGCGCGCCGGCAGATGGTGCGCGCGAGGTGCAGATAGGCCGCGGCGGCCCTGCCACCGGGCAGCACAAAGGATCGTAACGGAGCGAGCTCGCCGTTGAGCCGGTCGATCTCGGCTTCGAGCCAGGCGACCTGCTTATCGGTGACCGAGAGCCGGGCGCCGCCGGGTCCTTTGCCCTTCCCCGGCGCGCAAAGATCGGCGCCAACATCGAACAGGTCATTTTGGATGCGCGCCAACGCGCCATCGAGCGCGGTATTGCCGGCAGTATGCAGTCGCGCGACGCCAATCGCGGCATTGACCTCATCGAGCGTGCCATAGGCGGCGATCCGCAAATCGTATTTTTTGCGCCGCTCGCCGGTACCAAGCGCGGTCGTGCCGTCGTCTCCGGTGCGCGTATAGATTTTGTTGAGAACGACCATCGCTATTTGGCCATTACCCAGAGCGTGAACATGATAACAACGATGGCGACGAATTGCAGCAACACCCGCAACCGCATCAGCTGCTGCGAGCGGTTCGGCGAGCCGCCGCGCATCATGTTGATGAGGCCGAGAAGGAGAACGACGGCGACGGCGACGATGGCGATCGGGACCGCGACGTGGGACATGAAATCGCTCATGCCCGTATATGTAGCCGGGCTTGAGCGCTTGCGAAAGCGCGGCTAAATCGAACGTGTCTACCCGTAGGAACGCCCGCGATGATCGTCGATTTCCAGCACCATTTCACGCCGCGCGAATTGATCAAGGACGATCCGGGCGACCGCCTCGTGCTCCATTATGATGCGCTCGGCGCGCCGAGCTACACGGTGCATGCGCTGCTTTACGATCTCGACGAGCACGTGCGCATGATGGACTTGGCCGGCATCGATGCGGCATGGCTCACCAGCGCCGCAGGCATGTGCGCCGATCCGCAGGCCTCGCGGCTAGTCAACGACAAAGCAAGCGAGGCCGAGCGCGATTATCCGGGACGCTTCATCGGCGCTGCGCACGCGCATCCGCTCGGCGGGCCTTCGGCCCTCAAGGAGCTCGCCCGCTGTCGCCACGAGCTCGGTTTTCAGGGCGTCGTCATCACCTCCGAATTCGACGGCAGGTTCATCGACGATCCGGCGCTGGAGCCGTTCTGGAACGAAGTCCGTAAGCTCGACATGTTCGTTTTCGTGCATCCGGCGCTCAAGCTCAATCATGCGCAGCAATTTGACCTCTATGACACCGCGCGCGCGGTCGGCCGCGAATTTTCACTGATTATGGCGACGATCCGGCTCATCAATTCCGGCCTATTCGATCGGCATGCCGAACTCACCGTGCACATGGCGCATCTTGCCGGCGGGATCGCCTCGATGCTGGCGCGCATCCGTAGTTTTCAGGACAAGGAATTTTGGGGGACCGCCGGCAATCCGTGCCACGGCCGCCAGGCCGCGAAAGCGTTCGATCATTACATCGCGCACAATCTTGTTTTCGACACCGCGGGCTTTGCCGGTGGCATCGGCGCGATTAAGGCAGGCCTCGCTGAAATCCCAGCCTCACGCATCGTGTTCGCCACCGATTATCCGCAGGAAATCAGGCGACGCGAGGCGGTGCGTGATTTTGTGCAGGAACTGCGCGCGCTAGGCGCGGACGGCGAACGCATCTTGTCCGGCAATGTCGGGCTGTTGCTCAAGGAGCCACCCGCGCCGGAGCGCAGCAAAATCGAAGAGCGGATGTTATAGCACCTATCCTGCCCCGCGTGAGCGGGGAAGGACTCTATCCCGCCAAACGCTTCTCGATCTGATCAATGGGATGTTTGGTGAGATCCTTGTCGATCTCGGCGATGATCCGCTTCTTGACATCGGGGTGAAACGCCTTGCGCAGGTCGGCGAGTGCGCGCGGCGGCGCGACCACGACGAGCGCATGAACGCCACGTTCGCGGACGATCCGTTCGAGAGCCGCGGCGACGTCTGTGGCAAAGCGGTGCTCTTCGAGCTTGTGCCAATCGGTCTGCGCGACGCTCGAACGGCCCGCGCCCACGGATGAAAACGCCCGGCCGGGCCGATCGGTGCCCTGCTCGTGCGTTGCCGGATTGTCGTCCGTGAACACCCGCTCGGTCTTCAGATTGAGCAGGTCCGGATCACCATCGTTGCGCAGGATCAGCGCCTTGCGGCCATCGCCGACGAATACGAATGCATTGTGCGGAATCCTGATCATCGGCCACTCCAGCGTTCAAACGGCCTTTGCCTTAGATCAATCGTGCAGGGTGGCCGTCGTTCCCATCGCGCCGTTGACAGTCAATTGGAATCGTCGAGCAAGCGCCGGGCAATGACCTGCGCCTGGATCTCTGCGGCGCCTTCGAAAATATTGAGGATACGCGCGTCGCATAAAATCCGCGACGCCGGAAACTCGACGGCAAAGCCGTTGCCACCATGCACCTGGACCGCATTGTCGGCGGCGGCCCAGGCGACGCGCGCGGCGAGAAGCTTCGCCATGCCGGCTTCGAGATCGCAGCGCCGCCCGGAATCCTTCTGCCGCGCGGCGTAATAGGTTAGCTGGCGGGCGATCATGATCTCGGCCGCCATCATGGCGATCTTGTCGGCGATGCGCGGGAACGCGGCAATCGGCTGGCCGAATTGCACGCGGTTGTTTGCATAACTGAGCGCCTGCTCCATGGCGGCTTGCGCCACGCCGATAGCGCGCGCCGCGGTCTGGATGCGCGCTGCTTCGAAGGTCGCCATCAATTGCTTGAAGCCAAGACCCTCGATGCCGCCGAGCAGATTCTCCGCTTTGACCGCAAAACCATCGAAAGCGATCTCATATTCCTTCATGCCGCGATAACCCAGCACCTCGATTTCCGTCCCGGTCATGCCGGGCACCGGGAACGGATCGGCGTCATTGCCGCGCAGCTTTTCAGCAAGCAGCATGGACAAGCCGCGATATCCGGTCTCCTCCGGATTGGTGCGGACCAACAGCGTCATCAGATCGGCGCGCACCGGATGCGTGATCCAGGTCTTATTGCCGTAGACTTTATAGACATCGCCTTGCCGCACCGCGCGCGTCTTGAGCGATGCAAGATCCGATCCGGTATTCGGCTCGGTAAACACCGCGGTCGGCAGCACTCCCCCGGACGCGATTTTCGGCAGCCATTTGCGTTTCTGTTCCTCGGTGCCCGAACCGAGAATGAGCTCGGCGGCGATCTCGGAGCGTGTGCCGAGGCTGCCGACGCCGATATAGCCACGCGACAGTTCCTCTGAGACGACGCACATCGACTCCTTGCCGAGCCCCATGCCCTCATAGTCTTCCGGGATGGTCAGGCTGAAGACGCCAAGCTCCGCCATCTGCGTCATGACGTCGAGCGGGATGTATTCGTTGCGCAGGTGCCACTTCTGCGCGAACGGCGCGACGCGATCGTCGGCGAATTTGCGCATCTCTTCTCGGATGGAATCGAGCGTGTCGTCGAGCCCGCAGGCGCCGATTGTGGCATCGTGATGCTGGCGCATCAGCTCCATGAGCCGCGCCCGGCGCGCCGCCGTATTGCCGGTGGCAATCAGATGCTCCACTGCCGGATTGACGCGAGCCGCGACTGCGGCCGCGTTGAGTCCGAGATCCGACAGGCGCACGATCTCGCCCTGGCTCATCGGCATGCCGCCGAGCATTTGCGCGAGATATTCGCCGGCGCCGATCCGCAGCAGGAGCTCCTCAACCTCGCCGAACGTGCCGGCCTCGGCGAGGCGTCGCCCATATTCGGCAAGCTGCCGGATCGCTTCGACATAAGTGGCAAACCAGGCGAGCCCGTGCGTCGCGCGCTGTTCGCTGTCGAACAGTCGCGCTACGACCTGTCCGTCGATCGCTACCCGATGCCCAACCGCACGCCGCGCGTCGCTCAACAGCGCATCCGCAGCCGCGACCGCTTCGCCGAGCATGGCGATGACTTCACGACGCGGCGGTCTCGCGGTAACCGTAGACGGCATGACTCGTGGCCTCTGTGCCCAGTCGACAACATTATGCGTGCGGTGCACAAAAGCCAATCTCGGCGCCCACTGCCGGCTCCGAGAAAATCGATGCTATGAATTTGGGCCGTGTGATCGGCCGGTGCTGAGGTTCTCTCCGCTTGAACGCGATCCGCCTGTGCTACCGCGTGGTTTTTGACGCCTTTTATCGCTTCAACGCCGATGACGGCTGGGCGATTGCGAGCCACATCGCGCTTTCCGTCCTGATGTCGATGTTTCCTTTCCTCATTCTGGTGACTGCGATCGCCGGATTCATCGGCTCGCAGAACCTTGCCGAGCAAGTGGCGAGCCTGATCGTCGCCGCATGGCCGCGCGAAGTCTCCGGCGGCATCACCGATGTGATCCATAGCGTGCTGACGACCGCGCGCGGCGACATCCTCACCATTGGCGCCGTGTTCGCGATCTACTTCGCTTCGAGCGGGATCGAGAGCCTGCGCATCGGACTCAATCGGGCCTATGGGCTGAGTGAGACGCGACCGTGGTGGCTGTTGCGTCTGGAATCGATCGGTTATGTGCTGGTGGCAGCCATTGGACTGCTCGCGCTCGCTTTCCTGGTCGTGCTCGGTCCGTTGGTATTTCGCGCCGCGCTTGCTTATTTGGACTGGCTCGCACCGCTCGAAGGTCATTACAACGTCGCGCGCTATTCGGTGGCGACCTTCGTGCTCACATTGGCTTTGTTGATCCTGCATATGTGGCTGCCGGCCGGACGGCGTCACATCGATGAAGTATGGCCGGGCATTGCCGCGACTCTGGCACTGTGGCTCGCCTGCGGCTTTGCCTTCGGCCGCTACCTCGCCGACTTTCGCTATACGTATGTGACCTACTATGCGGGGCTTGCTTCGGCGATGGTCGCGCTGGTTTTTCTTTATTTCACGGCTTGGATCTTCATCTTTGGCGGCGAGCTCAATGCCGCCATCGCGCGCGAACGCGAAAACCGCCGCCGCATGCGCAGGGGTGAGGAATAAAAGACAAAAAGCATCACCCGCGCTCCGCAGTGACGACGTGCACGGCGCGGCCGTACCGTGCTAATCTGGCTTGCGCCCGGGAGGCCCCTTCATGAACCCGCACATCAAGCTTGCCACTGTCACGCAATCGGAAATTTCGCCTGCCGAGTGGCAGGCCCGCGTCGATCTCGCCGCGACTTATCGGCTGACCGCGCACTACGGCTGGGGCGACGTCATCTACAATCATTCTTCCATGCGGGTTCCAGGTGAGGAGCGCAAATTTCTGATCAAACGGCATGAACTCCTCTACACCGAGGTGACGCCGTCAAACCTGGTCAAGGTCAGCATGGATGACAACCTCGACGAATCCGCGGGTGTCAATCGGCCTGGCTTCACGCTGCACGGCGGCGTGCTGTCGGCACGGCCGGACATCAACTGCGCCGTCCACGTGCATACCGAGGTCGGCATGGCGCTCGCCGGATTGCGGCACGGTCTGCGCATGCTATCGCAGCCGGCGGTGCGTTTTTACAATCGCGTCGGCTATCACGATTACGAAGGCATCACCGAGGATTTCGGCGAGCGTGCCCGCATCAACAAGGCGCTGGGCAAGAACCGTGCGCTGATCATGCGCAATCACGGCTTGCTCACGGTGGGCCGGACCGCGCGCGAAGCCTTCGTCTTGATGAAAACGTTGATCGAGGCGTCCGATATTCAGCTCAAAATGGAAGCGACTGGCGGTGACCTGATCGAAATCCCAGCGGAGATCTGCGAAAAAACCGCGCACCAATACGAGCATCACGATTCCGGCCGCGGCTCGGCCGATTGGCCGGCGTATTTGCGCATGCTCGACGCCATCGATGCGCAGTGGCGGAATTAAGCGCCGAAGCTGCTGACCAAAGACGGCCTTTTAGAGCTTCCATGTTGACTGGGGACGCTTGGCCGCCAGGCTGCTCGCGCGCGGCCGCGTAAGTACTCTGACGAACTTGATGGTGGTGACGGCCAAAAGGGCGAAAACAAATAGATCGCCATATTCGAGAGGATTGTCATTGCCGAAAATGTATAGTGGCTTCTGCAAGAAGTAATCGGCGCATATCAGTGCAAGGGCAGTGGCTAACAAGGCGAGACGACCATTGTAGAGAGCTGCAATCAAAGCCACTGGGAACAGATAAAAATAGACGAGATGGTATGAACCAGCGGCAGTCGAGTTTAAACGCCAAAGAATCGCCGTGACGGCCAATATCAGGCCAATCGACACGACAACGGGAAGTACGCCGTTTAAGGCACGCATGGGCTTACCCAGCCACCAGCCCTTTTAAAAACAATAACGGAAGTAGGTCGCGCGGGATAGATCAAAAATGGCCTGTCAGAACGCGCGGCAAGCGACTGCCGGCGAGCGACCCCTAGGCATCTGGCTTCCTGGAAATCATGAAAAGCGCGATGAGCGCAAAGCACGCGACGCCGACCAAGATACCGAATTGTCCCCAATCCATCCTTGTACTGTACGGGATAGTTGAAGTCGGTTGCATTGGACCAAATAGTCGCAAGACTTTTTGACGCGCCGGATGGCGGCCAATATCGCCAGTCGCCGGAGCTACTACGCAGCGGACACCCCGACAACACGGCCCCGCGGGCCGCGATGCCTAAAGACGTCAGCTAAAGACGCAAATTATTCAGACACACGGGTCGGCATCTATGTCCGTTCCAAACATAACCAGGCGGACAATGCGCGCCCGTGCCCCGGCACGCGGCTGGCTTATAACGATCGGCGTGGCGTTCTGGATTTGCGTATGAAAGCCTGCGCCGAACCCTTGGGTCTGGGCGTTGGCCGTCCACATCATCGACCCGAGTATCATCGCGTCGCTGCCAAAACCGTCGCAAATCTAGTCATAGTGAGTTGCCTCCGTTTGCTCGAACGTAATTCGACAACCTCGATTATGAGCGCACGTCGCTGTCAGTCGCTCAGCGGCCTTGCGCTTCGACCACGTCGTCGAAATTGCGCAGGCCTTGGCGCGGCGTATTGACCAGCACCGCCATATTGCCGGGCTTATGGCGATTGGTGCGCATCAGTTCATGGGCGTAGGGAATCTTCTCCCACGCAAACACGTCGCTCATGCAAGGGTCGACGCGCCGGTCGATGACGAACTGATTGGCGGCGCTGGCTTGCTTGAGATGCGCGAAGTGCGAACCTTGCACACGCTTTTGCCGCATCCAGACGTAGCGCGCATCGAAAGTGATATTGTAGCCGGACGTGCCGGCGCAGAACACGACCATGCCGCCGCGCTTGACCACGAGGCATGACACCGGAAAAGTCGCTTCGCCGGGATGTTCGAACACGATATCGACGTCGCGTTTGCCGGTGACATCCCAGATCGCCTTGCCGAAGCGACGCGCCTCTTTCACCCAGGTGTCGTATTCCGGGGCGCCGACCTTGGGCATCGCGCCCCAGCATTTGAATTCGCTGCGATTGATGACGCCCTTGGCGCCGAGATCGAGCACGTATTGCACTTTGGACGGATCGGACACGATGCCGATGGCGTTGGCACCGGAAGCCGCGACGAGCTGAACGCCGAACACGCCAAGCCCGCCGGACGCGCCCCACACCAGCACGTTGTCGCTTGGTTTGAGCGTGTGCGGCGGATGGCCGAACAACATGCGATAGGCGGTCGCCAGCGTGAGCGTATAACAGGCCGACTCTTCCCAGGTGAGATGCGCCGGCTTTTGCATCAATTGCCGCGATTGCACGCGGCAGAATTGAGCGAAGGAGCCGTCGGGTGTTTCGTAGCCCCAGATCCGCTGCGACGGCGACAAGAGCGGATCGCCGCCATTGCACTCCTCATCGTCGCCGTCGTCTTGATTGCAATGGACGATGACCTCGTCGCCGACTTTCCAGCGTTTGACCTTGGGGCCGACCGCCCAGACAACGCCGGACGCATCCGAGCCGGCAATGTGAAAGGGATGCTTGTGCCCGTCCAACGGCGACACCGGCACGCCAAGCCCGGCCCAAACGCCGTTGTAGTTGACGCCGCCGGCCATGACATAGACCAGCACCTCCTCCTCAGCGATCGACCAGGTCGGGACGACCTCGCATTGCATCGCCGATTCCGGCGGTCCGTGCCGTTCCTTGCGGATCGCCCAGGCATACATTTTCGGTGGGACGTGACCGAGTGGCGGCACCTCACTGATCTCGTAAAGGTCCTTAACGGGCGCGGCGGGCGGAATTTTCTGGGCGACGGCCATAGCGGGGCTCCCCGGTTGCACCGGCATGCGCTTGCCGACCAGAAAATCGGCAAAAAACGCGGGCCCGGTTGCAACGATAACACTTTGCCGCAGTTTATGTTGCATTGCAACAAGAAGGGCGTCACACTTTCCCATGTTCCGTGCGAGCAAGGCGCGATCAGGCAATGCGCGATAATGAGCCGGGTGACTCTGCGACCGGCGCCAAAGCCGGCGCGTCGCGGGAGAGGCCCATGCCCGAAACCCTGCCCGACAAACCCTGGATATTCCGCACCTATGCCGGGCATTCCACGGCCACGGCTTCGAACGCGCTCTATCGCACCAATCTGAGCAAAGGCCAGACCGGTCTCTCGGTCGCCTTCGATCTGCCGACCCAGACCGGTTACGACAGCGACCATCCGCTCGCCAAAGGCGAGGTCGGCAAAGTCGGCGTGCCGATCTGCCATCTCGGCGACATGCGCGCCTTGTTCGAGAGCATCCCGCTCGGCGAGATGAATACCTCGATGACCATCAACGCTACCGCCGCCTGGCTGCTTGCACTCTATATAGCGGTTGCCGACGAACAAAATGTGCCGCGCGCAAAGCTGCAAGGCACGACGCAGAACGACATCATCAAGGAATATCTGTCGCGCGGCACTTATGTGTTTCCGCCGGCGCCATCGATGCGGCTAACCAAGGACGTGATCCTGTTCACGACCAAGGAAATGCCGAAATGGAATCCAATCAACGTCTGCTCCTATCATCTCCAGGAAGCCGGCGCGACGCCGGTGCAGGAACTCGCCTTCGCGCTCGCCACCGCCATCGGCGTTCTCGACGCGGTCAAGGCTTCTCGTCAATGCGCCGATGAGGAATTCGGCGACGTGGTCGGGCGCATTTCGTTTTTCGTCAATGCCGGGCTGCGCTTTGTCACTGAAGTCTGCAAGATGCGCGCCTTCACCGAACTGTGGAATCAAATCACCCGTGAGCGCTACGGCGTGCGCGATGCCAAGCAGCGGCTGTTTCGTTATGGCGTCCAGGTCAATTCGCTCGGCCTGACCGAGCAGCAGCCGGAAAACAATGTTGCGCGCATTCTGATCGAGATGCTCGCAGTAACGTTGTCGAAGGATGCTCGCGCGCGGGCCGTGCAATTGCCGGCTTGGAACGAGGCGCTAGGCCTGCCGCGGCCATGGGATCAGCAATGGTCGCTGCGCATGCAGCAAATCCTCGCTTTCGAAACGGATCTGTTGGAATACGGCGATATTTTCAAAGGCTCGCCAGCGATCGCCGCCAAAGTCGATGAATTGAAATCGGCCGCGCGCGAGGAGCTCAACCATATCGAAGCGCTCGGCGGCACAGTCGCGGCGGTCGAATCCGGCTATCTCAAGGCGCAGCTCGTGGAGTCGAATTCCCGCCGCGTCGAAGCGATCGAGCGCGGCGAACAGACCGTGGTCGGCGTCAACCGATTCATCCAAACCGAGCCATCGCCGCTCGCCGCCGCTGCCGGGGCGGTGCTTACCGTCTCCGACGAAGCGGAAACCGATCAGGTGGCCCGGTTGCAAGCGTGGCGCGACCAGCGCGACGGCAAAGCGGTCGCCGCCGCGCTGGAAAAACTGCGCCAGGCAGCAAAGAGCGGCGCCAACATCATGCCGGCTTCGATCACTTGCGCCAAAGCCGGCGTCACCACCGGCGAATGGGGGGCGGCGCTGCGCGCCGCATTCGGCGAATATCGCGCGCCGACCGGGGTCGGCGCCGCCATGCGTAACGACGCCGAGGGACTCGATGACATCCGCGCCGAGGTCGATCGCGTGTCGAAAAAGCTCGGCCGCCGGCTGAAGCTCCTGGTCGGCAAGCCCGGGCTCGACGGCCATTCCAACGGCGCCGAACAGATCGCGGCGCGCGCCCGCGATGCCGGCATGGACGTCGTCTATGACGGCATTCGCCTCACCGCCGACGCCATCGCTACAGCAGCCGTTGAAAAAAACGTGCACGTCGTCGGGCTCTCCATCCTGTCAGGTTCGCATTTGCCCTTGGTGCAGGAGGTGATGGCGCGGCTGAGGGAAAATGGCGTGACGCGTTTGCCGGTCGTCGTCGGCGGCATCATTCCGCCGCAGGATGCTCGCGCGCTCAAAGAGGCCGGCGTTGCCGAAGTCTATACGCCCAAGGATTTCGCGCTCAATCGCATCATGGCCGATCTCGTCCGCATCGTCGAAGGCGCGGCGGATCGCGACTAGTCTTCCGCGATTGGCAGCACAGCCGTGAACTGAAAAACCGAACCGCGTCCCCCCATGCTGGCGACCGTCAGATCGCCGCCCATGCGTTCGGCCAGCGTTTTGACGATGCTCAGACCAAGGCCTGCGCCGCCATAGCGGCGGGCGATATCGGGATTGGCTTGGGCGAACGGTCGGAACAGCCGCTTTATTTCCGCCGGCGTCAGGCCAATGCCGCTGTCGCGCACAATGAAATCGAGCCGCACGCGTCCGCGCGCGAGGCGCTTGGCGCGCGCTTCCAATACCACCGCGCCTTGCTCGGTAAATTTCACGGCATTGTCGAGAAGACTTTCCAACGCCGCCCGCAGCCGAACGGGATCGCCAATCAACCATTCCCGCAGATCGGCCGCGATCTTTACCGAGGCGGTCAGACCTTTGGCCTCGGCTCGGGCGGCGAGAGTCGCGCCCAATGCTTTGAGCAAGTCGCGCGGGCAAAATTTATCCTCTTGCAAAGTTAAGGAATGGGCGCCGGCTTTGGCGGCATCGACCACCAAAGTGGTGAGCGCCGCAAGATGCTCGGCACTGGTTTTGATGTCCGCCGCCCACTGCCGTTCGCGCGCGCCGAGATCGGACCTTGCCAAGAGTTCGCCGAGCGCCAGGACGCCGGTGAGCGAGGTGCGCACCTCATGCGCGAACACTGGCAGCGCGCCGGCGCTTGCCATGCGCGCCCGGCGTCGTACTGGCCTGCGTTTTTGTTTGGTCCTCGACCGCGCCATGCAACTCCTCGGCGCCCGCTTTAATCGGCACGCACCATGCTGTACTCGCCACGCGTGCTCACCATGCCTTACTCACCATGCCACGGGCAAAGCTGCGCACAAAACGATTAAGACGCGACCGGGCGCGACCTTGGCACGTCCCAGGCCACATTGCGCGCAATCATCCCCCGTTTAGCGCTTAGCGCCCGAGCCCGACCATGCGCCTGATCTCGAACGGCTGCACGCCTGCCGCGCGCAATTCGCGCAAGCCCGTGGCGCTAGTCGATTTCGAAAGCTTCTGACCCGCCTCGTCGAGAATGAGCTTGTGATGGTGGTAGGTCGGCTCGGGCAAGCCGAGCAGCACTTGCAACAGCCGGTGGATGCTGGTCGCCCAGAACAGATCCCGACCGCGCACGATATCGGTGACGCCTTGCAAGGCGTCATCGATGACGACGGCGAGATGGTAACTCGCCGGCGAATCTTTGCGCGCCAAAACGACATCGCCCCACATCTGCGGCGCCGCGGTGATGAGCCCGCTCTGCCCAGCCGGCCCCGCGCCGGTCTCCGTCCAGGTCAGCACCCCGGCGCGGGCTACCGCGCGGTCCATGGCGAGGCGCAGCGCATAGGGCTCGCCGGCCTCACGGCGGCGCTTGCGTTCCGCTGCAGATAATTTGCGGCCGCGGCCGGGATAAATCGGCACACCATCGGGATCGCGCGGCCAGCCGCCTTGCCGGTCGAGCTCGGCCGCCAGCGCGGCGAGCTCGCGGCGGCTCTCGAAGCTCGGATAGAGCAAGCCCTCCGCCTCAAGCCGGTCGATCGCCATCTCGTAATCGGTGAACTGCGCGGTTTGGCGGCGAACCGGCTCCTCCCAGCGCAGGCCGAGCCAGCGCAGGTCCTCGTAGATTGCCTCTTCGTATTCGGAACGGCAGCGCTCGGCATCGATATCCTCGATTCGCAACAATAGCTGCCCGCCAAATTCGCGCGTCATGTCGAAACTGAGCAATGCGGAATAGGCATGGCCCAGGTGCAGATAACCGTTGGGACTGGGCGCGAAGCGCAAAACCCGGCTGTACATCGGCGCGATGCTACTCGACCTTGACGGACAGGAATTGGGCGGACAGGAATTCCAATGCAGTCTAACATGCTCACCCATATTCGCACTGAAAACGATCTCGACGCGGCGCTCGCGGCATTGACCCGCGCCGACTCCCGTTTCGGCGCATTGCTGGCGAGCTCTGGGCGCCCGTCGCTGCGACGACGACCGGACGGATTTGCCGGCCTTGCCTCGATTGTGGTGTCGCAGCAGCTTTCGACCGCCAGCGCCGGCGCGATCTGGGCGCGGCTCGCCGCCGCGTTCGATCCGTTCGAGCCGGACGCCATCATGCGGGCACGCCAGCCACGGCTGGCGCGGCTCGGTCTATCAGCACCGAAAATTCGCGCACTCAAGGCGATCGCGCGCGCCGTGGTAAAAGGCCAGATCGCCCTTGCCGCGCTTCCCGATGCCGCCGCCGACGATGCCCATGCAGCGCTGACCGCGATCCATGGCATCGGCCCGTGGACCGCGGACATTTACCTCTTGACCTGCCTCGGTCACGCCGACGCCTGGCCAGCGGGCGACCTCGCGCTGCAAGAGGCCGCACGGCTTGCCTTCGCGCTGCCGGCGCGGCCGAACGTCAAGGAGATGCTTGCACTTGCGGAAAGCTGGCGGCCGCTGCGCGCGATCGCGGCACGCGTGCTATGGACCTACTATCGCGCGCAAAAAGGCCGCGACGGCGCGCCGAACCTGCCTAAACCTTCGCCGAAACCGAAACGGGGCCGCAATGGCCGCTGAGATCGCGCCGCGAACCCGAAGTTCGCACACAGTTGCGGAACCCTCCGATGCGAACTTCGGGTTCAAAAGCGGCACGACAAGAATAAACTTGCTAGTGTCCTTATCGATTCCGAAGTTCGTACGAGCGCGGTGCAAATGGTGACGAACTTCGGAATCGGGACACTAGATGGCCCGCGGCTGGCACCGCGCTCCGGGCCTGCCCAACAGCTCGTCGTGTTCCTGCACGGCTATGGCGCCGACGGCAATGACCTCATCGAGATTGGTCGCGCCTGGCAGCAATTGCTGCCTTCCGCCGCCTTCGTGTCACCGCACGCGCCCGAGCCGTGCGGCCAGGCGCCGGTCGGCCGGCAATGGTTCGCGCTCACTTTCCGCGATCCGAACGAACGCTGGCTCGGCGTCAACAAGGCGGCGCCGCAGCTCGAACACTTTCTCGAGGCCGAACTTGCCCGCCATAAGCTTTCCCCATCCACGCTGGCGCTGGTCGGCTTCAGCCAGGGCACGATGATGGCGCTGCATGTCGGGTTGCGCCGACCCGTCGCCCCGGCAGCGATTGTCGGCTATTCCGGGCTGCTCGTTCTGCCGCCTGAATTGACTAATCCCGAAGCTTTTGCCGCCGAGATCAAATCGCGGCCGCCGATCTTCTTGGCGCATGGCGATCGTGACGACCTCATTCCGGCGCAGGCTTTGTTCCAGGCGGCGCAGGGCCTCGCCGCGCTGGACGTTCCGGTGGAGTGGCACCTCTCCGCCGGCATCGGCCATGGCATCGATGGCGATGCCCTGCGCCAGGGCGGCGAATTCCTGGCGCGGCGCTTTGCGGCGAAGCGGTAGCATCGTCAGGCCTGAAGATTTCAACAGGGGAGGGAAACTCTAGAACATCGAAAAATCGATCGGCTTGTTCCGATCGAGCGTGCGGTGGATCGGCGGCAATGGATATTTGAGACCGGTCGCGCAATTAAACAGGATGGCCTGTTCGCTGCGCTTCAGGCGGCCGTCGGCGAGGCTTTGCTTATACGCGGCATAAGTCGCGGCGCCTTCCGGGCAGAGCAAAAAGCCTTCCTCGCGCGCGGCCTCTTGCAGCGCGTCGGCGATCGCCTCATCGGAGACCGCAATGGCGAAACCGCCGCTCTCGCGCACGGCGCGCAGAATCAAAAAGTCCCCGATTGCCTGCGGCACGCGAATGCCGGACGCGATCGTATGCGCATTCTCCCAGCGGGCTGCGTGTTCGACACCGGCCTCATAGGCGCGCACCATCGGCGCGCAACCGGACGCCTGCACCGCGACCATGCGCGGCCGCTTGGCGCCCATGAAGCCGATCGCTTCGAGTTCGGCAAACGCCTTCCACATTCCGATCAGTCCGGTGCCGCCGCCGGTCGGATAGAAGATGACATCGGGCACCGACCAGCCGAGCTGTTCGGCGAGTTCGAGGCCCATCGTCTTCTTGCCCTCGATGCGATACGGCTCTTTGAGCGTCGAGACGTCGAACCAGCCCACTTTCTCCCTGCCCTCGCCGACGATCTTGCCGCAATCGTCGATCAAGCCGTTGACGCGGTACACCGCCGCGCCTTGCAGGCCGATTTCGCTGACATTCACTTCCGGCGTGTCTTCGGGGCAGAAGATCGTCGTCTGGATCCCGGCGTGGCTCGCATAGGCGGCGAGCGCGGCGCCGGCATTGCCGTTGGTCGGCATCGCCATGTGCTTGATGCCGAGCGCTTTGGCCATCGACACCGCCATGACCAGCCCGCGCGCTTTGAACGAGCCGGTCGGCAGGCGGCCTTCGTCCTTCACAAGGAGCTCGCTGCCGCCGACTTTGGCCGCGAGCTTCGGCAGCGGCACGATCGGCGTCATCGCCTCGCCCAGGCTGACGATGTCGGCAGTGCGCCGCACCGGCAACAGTTCGCGGTAGCGCCACAGATCCGGCGCGCGGCGCGCTAGCGCCTCCTTGCTCAAGGCCTTGCGGACACCAGCGAGGTCGTAGCGCACCAGCAGCGGCTTGCCGGCGCGCGAGAGATTGTGAATGGCGTCGGCGGGATGGTGCTCGCCAGTGGCTGCGCATTCCAGATGGGTGACAAAAGTCTGCCGCTCGGTCGTCAGATTGTCATCGTGGCGCAAGCATGGTCTCCGGGAGGTGCGACAGTGGTTTTCGGGCGGCGGAACAGGCGGTCCGCTTACCAACCCCGGCACGGCTTCACAATCCCGTCATGCCTGCCTATAAACTAGCGCCGAACGCCGCATGGACGGCAACTGAGTCGAGGTGGGAGCGTCGGCTTGAACGCTCATGTATCGCAAACCGGCTGGCCGGCTTTGGTCTTGAATGCGGATTTCCGGCCGCTGTCCTACTACCCGCTGTCGCTGTGGTCGTGGCAGGACGCGATCAAGGCGGTGTTTCTCGAACGGGTCAATATCGTCGCCAATTACGATCGCGCGGTGCGCAGCCCGAGCTTCGAGATGAAGCTGCCCAGCGTGGTATCGCTCAAGACCTTCGTCAAACCGTCGACCCATCCGGCCTTCACCCGCTTTAACGTCTTTCTGCGCGATCGCTTCTCCTGCCAATATTGCGGCGCGCGCGACGATCTCACCTTCGATCATCTGTTGCCGCGCTCGCGCGGCGGACACACGGTCTGGAACAATGTCGTCGCCGCGTGCTCGCCATGCAATCTGCGCAAAGGCAATATGACGCCTGAGGAAAGCAAGATGTGGCCGTCGCAGCGGCCGTTCCAGCCGAGCGTTCAGCATCTGCACCGCAATGGCCGCCTGTTCCCGCCGAACTATCTGCACGATAGCTGGCTCGATTATCTCTACTGGGATACCGAGCTCGATCCGTAAGCCCCGAGACGATTCGAAAGCCGTCGTGCCCGCGCTCGTCGCGGGCGCCAGGTAAGGTGCGGATGGCCGGAACAAGTCCGGCCATCACGAACCAATGTCAGCGCCCGCTTCAACCGATCGCGGGGCTCGCCTTCGCCTCGTTTTCCGGCGCGCCGTTAAGCTTGCGGACGGAGTCGCTGCCTGAGCCAGAACTCGCGGTCGCACGTGCTACCGCCAGGCGCGGCTTGTCGCCGAGATTATCATCGCGCCGCGAGGTTCCTTCGAACCGCGCATTTTCTTCTATCGCCAGCGAACGATGGAAGATGTCGCCTTCGACGCTCGCCGTGCTGACGAGCTTGACCCGGTTGGCGCGGATCGTTCCCTTGACCCGGCCACCCACGGTCAATTCCTCGGCGACGACGTCGCCTTCGACTTCGGCGCCGTCGGCGATCAACACACTCGAGGCATGCAGTTCGCCCTGCACGCGGCCGAGAATTTTGACCGCTCCTGACCCGGAGATTTTGCCGACGATCGTCACGCCTTTGCTGATCGACGAAGCGTCGTTGTTTGACTGTGGCTCTGCTGCCGGCGCGGCCGGCATGCGGAATGGCTGCACTGGCGCCGGCGCTTTAAGCTCTTCCGGCAATCCGTCTTTGGTCTTTCCAAACATCTGATACTCCTCCGTTTACTCTCAGTTAGAAGTCTCTCTGGTTTCAAGTGGCGTAGTAGACACGGTGGAAGCGGCGGCCGAGTCGCGCCAGAATCTCGCGTCCGGCCGTGCCGCTTGCAGCGGCAAGCTCATCAAGGCCGATGCCGTCGCCCATCAGCGTCGCCAAAGCGCCAAACCTCGCCGTGCTGCGGTCCGGTAGGTCTGTAATGTCGATCGGCAACAGCTCCATCATCGGCGGCGCTACAACTGGGCAACGATGGTGGCCGATCATGACATGCAATTGTTTTGTGGATCCCGCCGCAAGCCGCGGGTAACCGTCGGCATAGCCGAGCGAAACGAAGGCAACTTGCATCCGCCGCTTCGCCACAGCGGCACCCTTGCCGACTGGCATTCGCGCCGGAAGCGTTTGCCCTGGCGCAAATTCGCGGACCTGCACGATGCGCGCCGCAAGCTCGACGACCGGCAGCATCGGATTGGCAGCACCAGGCGTGGGATTGACGCCGTAGAGCGCGCTGCCGGCGCGCACCAGATCGAAATGCGCCTTAATGCCGAAAAAAATTCCGCAGGAGCCGGCGAGCGATGCCGGCACGCCGTCATACAGCCGCCGTAGGTCGCGGAAGACGCCGAGCTGGCGCTCGTACGCCGGATCGTTGGCGCCGCCCGGCTTGTCCAACCGGCTCAGCAACAGCGCGATGCCGTGTTTGAGCGACTGCACCCGCGGCGCAAAGGCAGCCGCTTCTTCGATCGACAGGCCGAGGCCGCCGTCACCGCTGTCGACATTGAGCGCGCAGCCGCCCGCCCATCCCTGCGAACTTGCCTGCGAAGCAACGAACATGTCCCATTCGGCGAGTTCGATCGCGCTGTTGATCACTGGGCGGGCATCGATCTCGGCAAAGGTGGGACCGGTGCCTGAATAGAAACCGCCGAGCACATAGATCACCACGCGCGGCGCGACCGCCCGCACCTTTTTCGCCTCGGCCAGATCGGAGACAAAGAACGTGTTGCAGCCCGACTTTGAAAGCGCAGCGGCGATCGGGCCGATGCCGCAGCCATAAGCGTCCGCTTTGAGGATAGCGGCGCATTCGGCATCGGTGCGTTTGCTCAAGCGCTCATAATTGGCGGCGAGATTGGTCAGATTGATTCTGAGGATGCCGGCGGCCTCCGCCTCTGGCGGGCCTTCCAGCGTCACGCAAGCGGCCAGTCCTTTGTTGTGGACGAGGAGCCGTCCGCCGCGATTGGTGATTTTGCCATCGACCGAACCTTCGACGATGACATTGGCGCCGGGCTCGATGGTCAGGCTGCCAAGGAGATTGCCCCGCACATGCAACGTGCAATTTCTGTGCACGATGGTGTCTGCGAGCACCGAACCATGAACCTCCGACGAGCTAGTGATCAGGAGCGGCCCAGCTTCAGGGACCGATCGGGCAATCGGTGCGGTGACCGGTTCGACGATGGTACGTTCGGCAAGCCGCTCGGCCGCCTGCTCCCCGCTCGCTGCTAGACGCGCTAAAACCGCCGACACAATGCTGGGCTCCCCCCGCCCTGGACTGCCAATAGTCGCGCAATTAGCTGCGCCTCACAAGTGGCGCTTGGTTGTACAGCAAAGCCTAGGCCAAGTTCATAGCTACTACATGACAATTTCTATGACGATGGTCATTGGTAACCGGCGCGGCCTGCGGTGGCGCACCGCCCCGAGAAGGCCGCGGTTTTCTGTCCGCCGGCGAAGGATGGCGCCACCTCGGCCATGAACCGCGCCATCTCATCCTTGACCTGATTGTGCGGCTTTAGCCCCACATTCACATAGAGAATGACTTCGGCGAAGCCTGCCGCCTCGACCTTTTTCAAGGTCTCGGTGATGCGCGCCGAGGAGCCGAGCAGCACGGAATTTTCCGTCAGGTCCTCCGGCTTGACCTTGTTCAGCCGGTCGACGATGTCGATGAAATAGCGGTAACTCGGCGGCGCCGATTTCGGATCGCCGGGGAAAGCCGGGATCACGCACTCCTTGTAATAGCGGATCTGGCGGGCGCGCGCGGCGTCCTCGGCCGCCTTGCTATCGGCGAAGTGCGTAAAGTAGCTGCACATCAGCCGGCCCGGTTTCTTGCCGTGTTTGGCGCAGGTCTCGTGGTAGAGGTCGGCCACCTGTTTGAGGCCACCGAAGCTCATCGCCGCGGCGAACGGCGCCACGATCAGGCCGCAGCCGAGCCGCGCCGCAAGCTCGATCGAGGGCCTGGAGAATGAGCCGACATAAGTCGGCAGCGGCTGTTGAATCGGCTTCGGCGTAATGCGCACATCGTCGAATGAATAATATTTGCCGTGATGCGAGATGCGGCCTTCCGCCTGCCACAGCTTGCGCACTAGCTCCAAGCCTTCTTCGAAGATTCCTTGATTGTCCTCGAAGGAAACGTGGAACGGCAGATATTCGCGCTTGTCGTAGCCGCGCCCGCAGGCGAAATCGACGCGGCCGCCGGAAAGGAGATCGAGCGTCGCCCATTGCTCGGCGACGCGGATCGGATGATGCAGCGGCAGCACATTGACCGCCGGCGCAAGCCGCAGCCACGTCGTGTTGGCGGCGACATAGGCGAGCACCATGTCCGGGCAGGACAAAACGCCGAGCGAATTGAAATGATGTTCGCCGATCCAGGCCGAGTGCATGCCGACCTTCTCGGCGTATAGCGCTTCGGCTGTGATGTCGGCGACGAATTGGTTCGAGGAGCGCGTATTGTTTTCGTAGTGATTGTCGCTCAGCGTGAAATAGCCGAAATCCATCGCATCCTCCCACGCCTATGGCACCAATCCACCGCCAGCCCATGCCGCAATGCACCGCACTGAGCGTAGCCGATCGACCGGGCAGGTCAATTGAGAGGTACCCTGACGATACCAGCGCTCGGCGCGATTGGCGGCTTTTCTTTAGGCGGCGAGTGCCATAATTTGCGTCATAATTTGCGTGCGGCGCTCTCGCGCGCCGCCGGAACAAGCAACGGCCAGATGGTGGGGGAAACGATGGCGGGCCAGGCGGAAGTACAGGTTTCGCATTTCTTGGACGAGCACGGGGTTGGCGCGTTCCAGATCAAGCTGATCTTCTGGTCGATCCTGATTGCGCTCATCGACGGCTATGACATCGGGGCCATCGCCTTTGCCGCGCCGCATCTGATCAGGGAATGGCATGTCGCGCCGAAAGACCTGGCGCTTGTGCTGTCCGCCAGCAATATCGGCGTGTTGTTCGGCTCGCAGATTTTCGGCTGGGTCGGTGACAATTACGGCCGCAAGACCGCGTTGATCGCCACCAACCTGCTGTTCGGCATATTCACCTTCGCCGCCGCTTACGCGATTGACCTCACGCAAATGTCGTGGCTGCGCTTCTTCGCCGGGCTCGGCATCGGCGGCGTCATCCCCAATGTGGTGGCGATCAACGCCGAATCGGCACCGCGCAACCTGCGCGCGACGCTCGCCATCATCGCCGTCGGCACGGTGCCGATGGGCGGCGCGCTCGCCGGTTTCGCCAGCGCCGCGCTGGTGCCGGCCTATGGCTGGCAGATCCTGTTCTACATCGGCGGCATCGTTCCGGTCGTGGTCGCACTCGCGGCCATCTTCGGCCTTCCGGAATCGATCAAATACATGACGCTGCACGAGAGCCAGCGCAGCAAGATGGAGTCGCTCCTCACGTCCATCCGTCCTGGTTACCAAGTTCCGCCTAATGCGCGCTTTGTGATCGAGGACGAAAAGCAATTCCCGGGCTCCAATCCGACTTATCTGTTCCGCGAGGGGCTCGCGCTCATCACGCCGCTGACGTGGTTGATATTCGCCTTCAACCTGATGGGTTATTTCTTCCTGATCAGCTGGACGCCGACTTTGATGACGGCAGCGCATGCGACGCCGACGGTGGCAGCGCTATCGGGCGCGGCGCTGCAAGTCGGCGGCACGGTAGGCGCGCTGACTTTGTGCTGGTGGCTGCAACGGCATCGCTTCCTCGCCGTCGCCGTGCTGTTCGTGATCGCGGTACCGATCGTGGCTTCGATCGGCTTTGCCGGACTGACTTCGACGACCGCGCTCCTTGTCGCCACCTTCTTCGCCGGCGCGCTGGTGCTCGGTATCCAGTCCGGCATCAATGTCGTGGGCGCGATGATTTATCCGACCTCGCTGCGCGCCAACGGGTCCGGCTGGCAACTCGGCATCGGGCGGCTCGGCGCCATTCTCGGCCCGTTCCTCGGCGCGCTGTTCGTCGGCCTGCCGGTCGAGCGGCTCTACATCTGGTCGGCGCTGCCGTTTGCCGCCGGCGCAGTCGTGACCTTCCTGGTCCACGCGCTCTATCAGAGGCGCCTGCGCGCGCGCCCCGAATTGCAGAAAGCGCAGTAGCGCCCCCTTCGCGTCGTCTTCGGCCGCTCCTTGGCGGCGGCGGCCATTTTTGGTGCTGCCTGCGCAGCACCAATTTCTGACAGCCGCCATCTCCGCCTCTAATTTCTGAGCGGATGTGAAAGTCTGCTAAAGCGAAATATCCGGCATTTCGCTTTAGCTTTTTATTTTGGCATGATCTTTTCCGAAAACCGGCTTCCACTTTTCGGGATCATGCTCTAGTGCAGAACTTTGCTGCCACCGACAGCGGCTGGCGCAGCGGCTTCGCCTTGATGGAGGCGATCGAGCTGGGCTGCAAGTTCGCGCCACTCGACCGCGAGATCGAGTAGCATGTGGCGCACCTCGCGATCAGTCGCGGTCTGCGCGATCCGATAGCATTTCAGTGCGTTAGCTCTGCAATCTTCTTTGGTCATTAAGCGAATCCCCTCACGCAAATCGATAGCGCAGGCGGCGGCAGGCCGCTTTGCGCTAAATCAAATCGTGGAAGTTGCGGGGAAAAGCATGGCGCCGGGAACCGCGGCGTAACTGCTTAAGCTCGAAGGGGAAAAGCTCGCCGTAAACTAGGCGTTAACTGACTGGCGGCGCGCCTGCGGGCTGACCCGGAAATGAACGGCAAGCGTCGCCAGCAATTGTTCCACTGTGTAGGGCTTCGCCAGAAAAGCGGAGTTCTTGACAAAACGCGCTTTCATTCCGTCGGTCACACTGCGCTCGGTCGTATAGAGCACTTTGAGGTTTGACTTTCGCTTGAACGCTTCCTGGGCGAGATCGATGCCTGCCGCGATCTCGCCTTTGAGATCCACATCGGTGAACAGGATGTCCACATGCGGCGATTTTTCTAACAGCGCCAGCGCGCCGTCCGGTGTGCCCGCGGACAAAACCTCATGTCCCTGTTCTTCCAAATAGGATTCTGCGAGAACCCTAACCTGATCTTCGCCTTCGACAAGCAACACGGTCGCCATAGCGGGTTCCCCCGTTAAACGCCAAGTTAAAAGTCTTCGATGCCGGCCAAAGTTCCACGGCACGCCGACAAATTCTGCGTGCCGGTCTTCTGGCCTATGTAGCTGGCTTGGCAGCCGGAGCAGCGAAGGCTGGTGCCGTGGAGGGCACCCCATTCAGAATCTAGTGCATTGATTTGATCGGTAAATTTTAGGCGCAAAGACGAAAGATACCAACAAAGATACCAACAATTACCGGCCCAACGACGCGGCAAAGTGGGGCGGCTCTCGCCTAAAAGCGAACCTCCTTCAAGAGAACGACCCGCAGGCCTTCGGAGAGGAGTTGGACCGGGCTTCACTCAATGTCGGCACCCAACCGGTCTTCCGGCCCCTATTTTTGGCTGCCGGTCAAAGTCCTTTTTGGCTTCGGCATTCTTACAAGCGAAGGAAACATTTCTGCCCAATTGGCTGAGGCCCTGCTTTCTCTGGTCGTGCCGACGGTAAAAATTGAGTTTTATTTAATCTGTGCACGATTAACTGTCACCCCGATCAAAGTTCAACGGGTGTTGTGGCGGGGGTTGCAATGCGGATCTTCGTGGCTGTTTTTGCGGCATTACTAACGTTGGGACTTGTCGCGTTTGGCGTCGTCGTAGCGCAAAAAAATACCGGTTCCGCGCCTGTGACGGCGTCTGCGGCGCCTGTTTCGTCCTCACAAAATACGGTAGCGGCAGCTGGGGGCGAGAAAGCTCCGCAGCAGCTGGCCGAGACTACGAATACCCCGGCGCCCTTTGCACCGGCCGCAGTCGTGCAGAACAACACGACGGCAGTAGCGCCAGCTTTTCCACCTCCCACGGTGGCGCCAAAGCCAGTTGCTGCTTGCAATAATCCTGACGCCCTCGGGCTCTCGCGACTCATTGAGATAGATACGACAGGTGGCCCTGCGTTCGGAACCCAGCATTTCAAACAATATGATTTCCTGCGCGATAAGGAAGTCGCGCTGACCTTCGACGATGGCCCATGGCCCGGAAACACGCCGATGGTGCTCAAGGCGCTGCAGGACAGCTGCACCAAGGCGACATTCTTTGAGATCGGCGAACACGCAACTTGGCGCCCCGATTTGGCCAAAGCACTCGCCGCCGCCGGGATGACGATCGGCAGCCATACCTGGTCACACAAGGACTTGGCAAAGAACCCCTATGCCAAGGATGTCGAGCAGGCCAAGCAAGAAATCGAAATGGGCGTGAGCGCCGTGCACATGGCGGTCGGCGGACCGACCGCGCCATTCTTTCGCTTTCCCGATTTGCAGCAACCGCGCGACGCGATGGCCTATCTCGGCACGCGCAACATTGCGATCTTCTCAACTGATATTGACACCTTCGATTTCAAGCTGCGCAAGCCGGAAGACGTGGTCAAATCGGCGATGACCAAGCTTGCCAAGAGCGGCAAGGGCATTCTGCTGATGCATGATTTCCAGCACAACACTGCCGAGGCCATGCCTGAATTGCTGCGCCAGCTCAAGGCAGGTGGCTACAAAATCGTGCACATGGTGCCGAAGGAGCCCGCGACAACGCTGGCAAAGTACGACGATATGGTCCGGTCACGGGACAAGTACTCGACCAGCAACAACGCAAGGTCCGAATCAAGTATCATCAAGACCATCAGCGAGTGAAGAAAGCCCAAAGAAAAAGATTGGGATTGATGCCTTGCGCCTTTTACCGCCAGCTCCAGTCCCAGTCGCGCCCAAATGCGCCGATTCCCGCCAGAATGTGCAAGTTCGAACCGTGGTTGTGCCCAAAGAGCGCCGGCTAAGCGCCGCATTGGCCCAATATTTGCATGGACGCTCGGTACGGATGGCAGATTATTTTCATGGGTGAGCTTTCCACTCGAAGGCGCTTTACCTTCAGTCTCGCGGCTGCGTGCGCAGTTCCTTTTGCAAGCCGCTTGCCATTGAGCCCCGCCAATGCGGTCGAGGCAGCGGCGTGCGACGCGCCAATTGCGCCGGTCGTGCCGAAGGCGGTCAAAGCATTCGGCGGTGTGCGTATCGATAATTACGACTGGCTGCGCGACCGCAAGGACTCGCGAGTCGTCTCTTATCTCGACGCGGAGAATGCCTATGCCGACGCGCGACTTGAGCCGATAAGGCCGTTAGTAGACGAGCTTGCCGCAGAATTGAAGGCGCGTGAGGCGCAAGAGGATTCAACCGTGCCCACCGCCTACAATGGGTACATCTATGAACGCCGCTTCAGTCAAGGTGCTCAGTATCCATACGTCGTGCGCCGCAAAGATGAGCATGGGGCGCAGGAGGAAATCGTACTGAATGTCGGCGAGTTGGCTGCTGGTCATCAGCAATATCAACTCGGATCATGGACCGTCAGCCCTGACAACAGGCATGTCGCTTTCTCAGTCGATTTCACTGGCGCCCGTGAATTTCGTATCTTCGTGCGAACGATCGCGACCGGCGAAACCGTCGACCAGGGTATCGAGAATGCGAGCTCAGATCTCGTGTTCGCCGCCGATAGCGATACGCTCTTCTATATACGCAACGACCCGATGACCTTGCGCGCCTATCAGGTCTGGCGTCATCAGCTCTTCAGCAACCCGAACGGTGACGTGCTGATTTACGAGGAGAGCGATCCGACCTTCGAGATTTCGATCGCTTTGTCCGGATCGGGGAAGGTCATCCTGCTCAACATCAGTGAAGAGCGCACCAGCGAGTTTCGCTATCTACCGGCCAATCGGCCAATGGACGAGTTGAAGATCATTGAGCCGCGTCGGCAGGGCGTGATCTATGAAGTCGATCACGTCGGCGACCAGTTCTACATCCGCACTAACCTTGACGCGCCTGACTTCCGGCTGATGCGCGCACCGCAGGCGACGCCAATGGCACCGTATTGGAACGAAATCGTTCCAGAGCAGCCGGGACATCATCTCGGCCATTTCAAAGCCTTCGAGACATTTGTGGCCGTGGACGTGGAAAACGAGAGCGGGACGACAATCCGCGTATTCAGCCTCCCGGAGCTCCGCGAAATTCCGATGCCGCGTCCAGCCACGATCGGCGTCGCCTCCAGCGCCTTCATGGACGACAATGAAGCCAATCTCGTTCCAGCCGCAAAGGTACTGCGCTTCCACTTCAGCAGTCCGGTGAGGCCGCAATGCGTCTATGACTTCGATGTGACGACAGGCGTGCTGACCCTGCGCAAGCAGGACCAGGCAAGCCGGTGGTTCGACTCGAATCACTATGTGCTTGATCAGCTCCGCGCCACTGCACCCGACGGCGAGCGTATTCCGATCACAATCGTCTACCGCAAGGACATGCATCAGACGGGGGGTAATCCGACGCTGATCGTTGGTTACGGCGCCTATGGTATGAGTTTGCGGCCGACGTTCACGCGGTCTGTTTTCAGCTTGATCGATCGCGGCTTCGTCTATGCCATTGCTCATGTGCGGGGCGGACACGAAAAAGGTGAGCGCTGGTACGCCGAAGGTCGCATGCTCAATAAGCGCAATACGTTCACGGATTTCATCGCTGTGACCGAGGCGCTGATCGCAAAAGGCTATGGCGATCCGCGGGCCATTTTTGCGCAGGGCGGCAGCGCCGGCGGACTTCTCATGGGCGCAATCGCCAATCTGCGTCCTGATCTTTATGCCGGCATCGTCGCGGAAGTGCCGTTTGTGGATATCGTTACCACGATGTCCGACGCCTCGGTCCCACTCACGACGCTCGAGTACGACGAATGGGGCAACCCGGCCGTCAAGCGCGAATATGATTACATGCTGTCTTATTCGCCCTACGACAATGTCGGCCAAAAGAGCTATCCGGCGATGTTCGTTACCGCCGGGTTCTATGACAGCCAGGTGAGCTATGCCGAACCCGCAAAGTGGGTTGCAAAGCTGCGGGCGAGTAAAATCGATACGCATGACCTTTTATTAAGGACCGATATGGCCGCCGGGCATATCGGACGCTCAGGGCGCCTCGGTTCGATCGAGCAAGACGCGGAAATGACGGCGTGGCTGATTGCTCATGCCGGTCGGCGCGCTTGACGCCACTTTCTCACGGCGGACCATGGCCTGTTTAGGCGATTTGTTTCATTACATTGATTGCATTCATGCGGCTCGGCCGGGCGGCCTCGGCTCATTCAGTATTGAGACCCTATGGTCAGCGACAGTGCGTCCTATTTGCTTTTTGCTGCAGCAAAGACGAAAGCGGCCGAACATCGGTCCGGCCGCTTTAGCGAGATCGCGAAAACGCAAGCTGACATTGCTATTAGACGAAGCTTAGGTGCCCTTCGATTTCTTTGAGCTCTTCTTGCTCTTCTTCTTCGTTGCCATGACGCTACTCCTTATTGCTTGATGAACTTGATCTGGCAGAGATTGAGTTTAAGGCTCCAGACCCAAACCAATGGTGCATTATAAATGAACGCCGCATGAACAGGCCCAACAAGAGGCGTCGACGATGGCAGCCGCAACCCGATCAACGCCGAAGGCCTTGCAATCAGTGGACCACACGGTGCTGCCGATCCGCTTGGCGCCGGTCAGAAAGAGCAGGTTCCGTCCATGGGCTGTTCGATCAAATGGAAGCACTGAGATAGTTTCTCCTAGTAACGCGCCCTGCGCCTCCCAAGGTGCGTCACCCCCGAGAGCGGAATTGGTTGAGCGCGTGGATCATTAAAGACACAAGCGAACGGGCGCCATCCAAAAAGCAACAGAGCGCAGACCTCAAGAGCGGTGTCCGCGTTGCCGCCAGAATGACCGCTTTGGGTCAGGAACAGACATTCCCAGGACAAGTACCAATTCAATAGCCGATCAGAATCTCACTGACTGTCGGCTTGGCCGCGCGAATTGCGGGATCCGAGGAACTGTATTCCTCGTCGACTGAAAGAGCCCCGATCTCTTCAGCTGAAGCCTTCGCATCGGCGCGTAGGCTGACGCCCGGTTTGCAACCGCCGGCGGCCGTCACTAGCGCTCCGCCGTCCCAGTTGCTCCCGGTGGCGATGCGGTCCTTATCGAAACCTTTGAGCTTGAACGGCTTGTGATTGAGCTTTTCTACTTGCTCCAAGGTCTGGCCCAGCCGCAAGCCCCCCGGCGCGGCCCAGGTCGACTGGCCGCCGATAACGATCAGATGAATATTGCTACGGGCGGTTGGATTGGACCACCACACTTCGAGTCGACGCTTCGGATCATTAGGGAACAATACCGAAGCGGGGACTTTGCTACCGCTGGCCTCGACGTCGGTGAAAGTAATATTTTTTGAATCAAAAAACATCGCAAGTTTAAGGTGACTTGAGTCCTTGGCGAAGGCGCCGCTACAGGCCACCACCTGAGCACCTGTAGGCTGGGCACGCTGCTGCGCCGAAAGAGGCGCGGCTACTAACAATAGTGCCGCAACGACTGTCGCAATGATCCATGCTTCGCGCATTACCATCCTCTACCGCGCTTTAGAGGTAGCGGCACGGGTTCACACCGAACGGTGCTGCTGGCGACTGACTCACCCGGTCATTCGAGGACAACACCCCGAAAGCGGACATGGCCCGGCGCGTCGGTGATATCCGCTTTGTGCCATAAGCGGACATCAGTCGGACGGGTCGCGGCGCTCCTGTAACGCAAGTTCTGTTTTCATTGGCAAACTGAAGGATCCAGCTGCCTCGCTTTCGCGATATCCGCATTGCCGCTCGCATCGTTGATATTCAGTTTCAGTTTTCCTCGATTGCAAAAGGCGAGAGCATTGTTGGGATCGAGACGGATCGCCTCGTTAAAATCACCAATGGCTCGATCATTATCGCCTTTGTGCACATACAGGACACCTCGGTTCCTATAGGCGTGAGCACTCTTGGGAACAAGCCGGATCGCCTCGTTAAAATCAGCGAGGGCTCTGTCGTAGTCGCCTTTGTTCGCATAAGCGACGCCCCGATCGCTGAAGGCAAGAGCGCTTTTGGGGTCAACTCGGATCGCCTGGTTGTAATCAGCGAGGGCGCGGTCGTGGTCACCTTTGTTCGTATAAGCGTCGCCTCGGCCAATAAAGGCGAGAGCGCTTTTGGGATCGAGGCGGATCGCCTCGTTGTAATCGGCGATGGCCCTGTCGTAGTTGCCAGCCTTGGAATCTGTATTGCCTTGGCTGACAAGGGCAGCGTAGCGTGTTCGCGCTTCGGCTTCCGCTCGTTTGCCCTCCTCCTCCGCCACCCTGAGAGCAGCAATTCGCTGTTGCTCGACTTCATCACTCTTGCGCTTAGCTTCCGCCTCGGCCGCTGCTCTTGCTTGGCGCTCCTGCTCCGCTGCCTGCCGTTGTTTCCCTGCCTCCTCCAGCTTGCGGTTGGCTTCCGCCTCGGCCGCTCTGCGATCTTCCTCGGCCGCTCTGCGATCGTCCTCGGATTTAAGTTCGGCCTGCTGCACGCGCATATGCCGAACGAATGCGTAGCTGCCCACGCCAATTAGCAGCACGGTTACTACCACCGCGCCCATCGACGTCCGCACTCGCCGGGCTAGCATTTGCCAGTCCCCAAAGGTCATGAAGGACGTAGGCCAATATAACACACCAAAAACGGCGAGGTGGGGCCGGTTGAGCGGTTTGTCGATGTCCGGTTTGGGTCATTAGCGGACATGGCCGCACGTGCGAACAATGTCCGCTTTACCCCCAAAAGCGGACATCCGAATAAACTCGAAATCGATCTTACTCAGTTCGTGTTTATCCATAGCGCACCCCTGACAAACCGCATTACTCACCGCCCACCATTGCTACATAAGGCACCCAACAGCTCCGGCAGCTTGGCGATATTGACCGCGATCCTTTGCGCGACGTGGCTAACACGTTGTTAACCTCCGCCTCGTTATGGTGAATGACAGGCTGTGAGGAGAAAGCCGATGGACACTTCAGCATTCCAGGAAGTCACAGAGGAATCGCTCTCGGAGACAGCGATGATCTCAGAAGTGAAAGATTTGGCCGAGAAAAAACCCGCTCAGGTCGTGAATTCTAAAATAGGGACTGATGCCGAACGAATCCGGTCCTCCATCTCAAAGTTGACTTCCAATTCCGTTGACGAACTCGAAAAGCTGATCTCGAAACTCCAAGAGCTGCAGGAATTCCTGAAGTCCGAAACTAGCCGCGTGCAGGGCGAAATCGGGAGCGTATTGGACGGAGTCGGGATCATAATCGAAGCCCTTGCTCCATGGAAAAACGACGGTGCCCCCAGTACCCGCACAAATGGACGCGACAAACTTAAACGTTGGCCTTGATTTGCGGTTTGAGCGGAAACTCTGGAAGCCTCGCGATATAGGCCCGCAATCCTTTGCGTCTCATCCTTGCTGAGTAATTTGGCGGCCGATCGCCAATTACTCGGCGCATCCGTCACGTCACATGTCACACCCCCTTATAGGGTGTGACAGATGCGACGGCGCGACGGTGGGCTGGCAACGGATTATGGGTGAGGCGGTATGTACGGCGGCACTGGTGTGCGCGACGACGGCGGCGTTACCGGTTTGGGCTTGGTTTGGGCAGCGCTGTGCACCAGCGTTTCCTTGAAATACGCAGCGCATGTTGGAGACAATTCCATGGGATGAGTGCTTAAGCATTTAATCACGTCACCGTTTTCGATGGAGATCCCACGGCAAAGCCTTTGCACATCCGGACCGCAAGAAGCTCGCAGGGCGAGGCTGGCAGATGTTGGGGCTGTATTTTGCGTATTTTCCGAAGGTGGGGCCCCTCCGGGAGCAGGTCGCCCTGTTACCGCTGGGGCAGCAGCAATGGGTGGCGGCGGAGGAGGCTCTGGGATCTTAACGAGAATTGCCTGGTTGGCGGCCCGTAGCCTATCGACCTCGCGCGCTATCTGGTCTTGCCCGGCGGTGATCTGCGCCACGGTTTGCCGCAGCGCGGTTAGGTCCATCGCTATTTGATGCACCTCCGCCGGGTCGATGGAAGGAGCGACGGGCACGCTCGGCGCGACCGCCGCTGGCGCAGTTTGCGCAACAGGCGCCGCTTGCAGCGTCTCCGTCGCGGATGAACGAACAGCGGGACTGGCCGGCGGCTTCGTCCAGCCAAGTTGCTCCACCCAATTCGCGATCATCTGCTTGGTCTCCGGCGACCATCCAAGTTCTGGAGCCTCTGCCGCGAACATCTGTTTGGCTGCGTCGCCGTAAGATTGCCAAGCCAAGGTGGCTGCAACACCAATACAAATAGCAAGCACGTAGCGGGTGAACCCTCGCGAGCTCCGCTTGTTCGTCTGGTTTCCTATTGCTAGGAGACGATTATAAGTCGCTTTTCGCTCCGAAGTCGCGTGGTCAAGGTGGTGACTAATCGGTGAAAGAGGGCTTTGGACATCTTCCCCAGAGTTTTGCTGGGGGCTTAGACGCAGAAGATCGTTGAAAGCGACACGTAACTGTTCGTTGACTTTATCATCAGAACCGGCCGCACCACCGGCTGACTGGCCTTCACCAGTTTCCTTATTCGCAGCCATTTCATCCCCACGGTTCGTGGCGCGCTTCTCAACTTAAGGTATTCGTTGTTGCGGTTTTAATGGATTTATCGCGGCGTCATTGCGGCCGCACCCAGGTTCCACGTCGTAATCGTAGCCCTGTGATGCGGGACGCTGTCCGCTTTGGGTTCTCTTCGTCCCGCCATTGTCCGCTTTGCCTCCGAGAGCAGACATCGCGGAGCGTCGCCAGCATGTTCGCTAAGGACCAGAAGCGGAAGTCGCTGTAATCAGATCAGTGGAATTGATAATTGAATACGTTAGCATCACGGATTGGTTGGTGACCCGCTCCTGGGTGTTCAGGACCGCAGGACCGGAGCCCGTCAACGGTCCGATCTAGTTGTGTACGAACAACGGATCTACGATTGTGAAGTTCGCCGCCCGCGTTGGTTGTTTATCTCTCAGAATTTTTCTTGCGGCTTTTCAACCAACTCCGAAGCTCCCGTTCGTTACGGCTAATGTCGATATCTCGAAAGGTTTTTGTTAGTTCTTCGGGCGTTTTCCCTCCGACGTTCCCTTCTCCAACAAAAATTTTAATGTCCTTGCCATATTCCTAAGCTAGCTGCAGTTCAGAAAGTGTGCCTGAGCCACCCGGAAGGATAACAACTCAGCCGTCAACGCATTTATATGGTTGCGGCTCAAGGTATCACGACCTTCGTCTCCGCTGTAGGGCAAATGGGTGCGAATGACTATCTCGCCAAGTTTATTGTCCGCGCGTGGTTGCCAGGTTTCGTTCTCCCTCCGTTTTTAGCGGTAACTCTTTTGCTCTCAGGTGCGGTCATTCTGAGAAGCCGCTAATCATGCCAACAGATTTGGACGCTGCGACCGCCGCACGAAAACGTGCGGCGCAAGGCTGAAACGCAAACCCTCGTAACGATAAAACCTACTTGAAGCGGCGGGTCACCCGTGAGCCTGGATCAGCGGAAGAATAGACTGCTTGGACCGTATCCAGATTGTGCAGCATAACCTAGAGCGTGCCCATTGCCGTAGTTGTTGTGCTGACGGGCGAGAACTTTGGGCTTGTAATGCTTGATTTTCTTGTTGTCCGCTTTTGCAGTGGCAACGACCGAAAAGACATCTTTTGCTGGCGATGCTTCTTTCGCGGCGGGCGGTGAGTGACGTTGTGTCTCCACCATAACTGTCTGACCGATTGCAGGCGGACGGAGATGCTGACTCCCTTTCCGTGATGGTGAGATGTTGACGAAGCCGGCCAGCAACACCGCGGCGGCGGTGAGCACGGTAATCATAGAGAAAAAGTAACCAAGCAAAGGACCTAGCATAGGGGCTGAATCCGAGAAGCCCCCCCAACACCGCAACTGTAGCCACTCGGCCGCGTCCGCAATTTGATCGAAATCAATAATAACCGTGCGATTTCAGAAATGGGCGGCACCGGGCTGATGCCGAAACTCAGCTGTTAGTCCTTATGTGGTGCCGTAGCGTGGACGTCGAAACGCACCATTCATGATCGCCGCTTTTGCAGGCTTTTTTCACGACCACCACGGTGCTGACGGCCGCCACAAGCACAACCGCAATGAGGACAATTACTAGGGGCGTCTTCACTGTGTAACCTCGCTGCCCCCGGCCGCTCACTGGCCGAATTTTCGCCCTTCAAAAATGAACCCAGAGTGAATGTTTTGCGCTGCTGCTTTGCAGCAAAGGCTGTTTTTTGCTTCCTGCCGAGTTACGCGGTCTTCCGCGCAATAGCTCCGGCAGCTTGGCGATGCTCGCGGCGATCCGCCGCGCCACGTCATCTAACATGGAATAAAACTTCAGAATTGGCATTTGTAGTTGAGGACCACCGCACACTAGGAGGCGGCTATGCGGCTCTTGCTATTCTTATTGGCAATTTGCGTTGGCATCGGGATCGGGACGCACGCCGAGGCGCAAAACTATCCCTGGTGCGCGGCCTACAGTGGCGGCGACACGGGCGGCGGCGGCACGAATTGTGGGTTCACAACATTTCAACAATGCCTGGAGACTGTTCGTGGGATTGGCGGCTTTTGCGAGCAGAATACGCAATACCAGCCCCCACCGGGCCCGCATCAAAAGACCCAAACGCGCTATCCACATTGAACGGGCGTAGCTAACTTCGACTATGCCTTCTTCAGCAGCTCGGGCAGCTTGGCGATATTCGCCGCGATCCGTCGCGCCGCGTCTTTGGTGAGCAGCTTGGCTGTGGAGCTTAACGAGGCGGAATGTAGGCGGTGGGCGGTGGCTCGACGCGTCGTTCCAACTCATACCGGCGGATTTGGTAAATCCGGCCCAATACAAAGCCGAGCCCGAGCGCGACTGAAATATTGAGAGCCATCACGAGTACCAGTGTCATCGGCATCTTCCTCTTGAACCAATGTCACTAGCTTGCCCGAGCAAAAGTTACCGGACCGTTTCGAGCGGGCCACACTCTCAGTAGCAGCTACTCACCCAGGCGTAACCGTTCCACACGACTGGGTCGTCCAAAGGCCCAGCGTGTGATCAATTTCCCCTCCGGATGACCGCTTGGCGGCGACATGGGTCATGATTTTTCACCCGCAAGAGCCGCTCCAAAATGTTTTAGCACTCAGTCGAGCCAGTTGCCAACAAGCGTTGGCACTGTGGCAAGACAGTACCGTTGCCTTGAAAGTAAACAGCTTCGTTTAATTTTGAGGCTTGCAATGGAGAAGAGAGTCTCGAATCATCCCCGATAATGGGATGGAGGGGACCATGGTGTCGCAAGACTTTCGGCGGCAGCTTGAAGGCTATGGACTGACCACAGCCAACATTCTCTATCGGCGACCGGATCACCCCTGGTTACTGCAAAACTATGTCTGGCAGGATTACGATCTCTGCCCGATATTTCCGGCGCTCAACAAGTTCCTTAGTTTCTGGCTGGAGACTTTGGAAGGTCCGTTGCACTCAGTCACCGTGGCGCATGCGCGTTTGATCAAGCCTGCCGAGATCCGCGCGATCGACGGCGAGTTCCGGCTGCACTGAGGACAGAGGTCGGATTGTCAGATGTGCGCTCGACACTCGGTCCCGGGCGCAGGGGTGCATTTGTCATGCAGAGTAGCGACGGTGCAATCGAGGAACTCAACTGGGTTCCAGCGCTTTGCCACCGACGCCAGCAGAGTACGGAACAGACCCCCATGTTACGATGTATACAAGCCGACACGCTCCGCGTTCTTCGGCGCGGCGTCCTAATTCAATTGTCGCTGGGTAGCGGCGGCAACTTGATCAAATAATCTATCAAGCGATTCCAAGCCTTATGCTCGAACTCTTGCAAGGCACCTCGTGACATCGCGGGGAATTTGCTTTTTAGACGGCGCGCCTCATGCAGGTCGGCGAACACCTCGACAACCACACGATCGGCTTGCACGAACCGCTGTACGCGTTGCGGTTCTGCTCGGCGGCTCCCGCTCCCCACGCCAAACCACGCCATGGCACTTTCCTTCCACTTTCCTCGGTCTTGACTTCCCGGCCACGCGAATTGCCTCAGCGCCCCACCAGAGCGCCGCGACCGAATAACTGGGCACCGAACGATGCGAGTGTCTTTCGCAGGTGATGGACAGACCCGGCGAGGGCGGGGCGTAAGTCATCATTTGGGTCGCCATGGCCGATGTCGCGCGCCAGTCCTTCAAGGCCGCTGTGCAGGCGCAACAAAACGGCGAGATCGTCTAGATCTCCGGCGTTACTCGTAGCAAGGATAGTGCCGGGGAATGTGCAAATTTCGTGCGACTTGCGATGAGCCGCGTAAAGTCGATAACACGCTCTAATTTCGCCGGGAGTCATCCCGTACCCTCAGTAACTCTTAACGCATAAGTCGGAACACTGCCCTTGGTTCCCTCTAGGGCGCGCGACGGCAGCTCTCGCTGCGATGCGGCACAAACTCTTCGCGTGTGCGGAAATAGACTAGTTGAAGACGTGGGGCTCAAGCTGATTGGGCTAACGACACCCGCGACAGCCTAATGTCCACGATACGCCAGCGCTTTCTGTGGCCTGCTTGCAACGCCAGGCGATTTTATCCACAGGGACCGCTATCACCTCTCGACAGCTTCTAAGAGTAGTGCCCAAAATAGTGATGCGGCCAGATGAAGAAAGTTGGTCTGGCAGACTGGCGGACTTCAAATGGCCTTCCCTCCGCATCTGATCCGGAAACGGAAGCAGATCGGACGCCAAGGGGATCATTGTTGGCGTGCATGACCGCCAATCGTGAGCCGTCTAATCAAAGCTTTGAAATTGACAGGGAGGCGACGGTTTGCACTGCGAGCCGTCGCTTCTTGCCGTTTGAGAGAACGCCGCCCCTTCCCAAGCCAAACCGGCGACAAATTTGACGGCTTTGCTGAACATACGATCAGCCTGCAAAGGGAATGTATCGACGTTGGGCAGCAAGGTGAGGATCAGGTTCAAGGTCGACGTCATTGAGAACGCCTGCCTAGTCGCTCGCGCTGTCGATTTAATGACCAACGACAGATTCATTGAAGGGTACAGCCTCATAAGAGATATGCAGGCAAACGACTTTCTGATCGCTTTGCGCATACGCGCTGAGCACGGAGTGATGATAAAGAAATTATGTGATTTCAAAGAGCGACATAAAACAACAGAAACGGAATCGATCGCAGCTATGCTCACGCGAGCGGCAGAAAGGGGCGATGAGGAGGCAATATCCCTGCTTGCTGCGGGTGCCTTGGAAAGGTGCGTTTGAACCGTCATATACGTCGACCGCCCGAGCATCAGGTTGCATTTAGCTGATGCGCGAGGATGGAGAAAAGCGTAGGCTTCAACAGGCTGAGGGGCTTTCCGAAGGGAGGTCCCGGATGTGTGATTACAGCCTTCACAGCGTCAAATCGCGACCAGCAAAAGTTGGCGACAAGCTGACAACGCGCAACTTTGGTACTGGCACGCGGGGGTTTTCGGCGTCGGAGGACGCGAGCGTAGTGGTCTGCGTTCGACCGGGAACGGAGTTGTCCTTTGCTGGAGAGGTGACGTTTTCGGCCACCGGTCTGGTGGGCTGGTGGCGTAAACTGATCAACCACAAGACGGCAATCTTTCGACAAATAAACAAAGAAAAGATCGCCACACATCACGATGCGCTGGAATTTCCGGACGGCCGGGTCGTGCTCCTGACATTCCTGGATGAGGGCCAGCAAGCGACGGTTCTTCAATTGCCGGCAGAACCCAAGACTGTCATTGAGGTTGAAGCCCAACGGCGGGCAACCTACGTCGACTGACACTTCGCAGGAAGATTCAACACGGTCGATCGACTACACACGCGAGCACGACGTGGCCTTCAAAGCTGGTAGCGCCGCTAGGGGGGATCGCGGCCATAGAAGAAATGATGGAGATGACAATGCCGGCTGTCACCAAAATACGTGAAGACAAGACCACGCCTAAGAAAGAGCGCATGTTGATCGGCGGCAAATGGGTCGACAGCGTTTCGGGCGAGTGGCTCGAAGTTGAAGATCCAGCGCACCGACGTCCAATCGCCGAGGTGCCGCGGGGCCGCTCCGAAGATGTCGCGCGCGCGGTGAAAGCCGCGGCCGATGCCTTTCCCGCCTGGTCGCGCACGGTTCCTCGCGAGCGCGGACGGCTACTCGCCCGGATAGCAGATGCACTTGAAGCGCGGGTCGAGGAGCTCGCGCGCACCATCGCCCTCGAGACCGGCAACGCGCTGCGCACCCAGGCACGCACCGAGGCCAAGTCGACGGTCGACATAATTCGCTACTTCGGCGGCTTAGGGGGCGAACTTAAGGGGGAGACGATTCCCTTGGGCGAGCAGGTCTTGAGTTATACGCGACGCGAGCCGCTCGGCGTTGTCGGCGCCATCATCCCATGGAATGCGCCGGTGCTCCTTGCGGCCCTCAAAATCGGCCCGGCGCTCTGCGCCGGCAACACTCTCGTACTAAAGGCAGCAGAGGATGCGCCGCTCGGAGTCCTGCTGTTGGCCGAAGTCTGCCACGAGCTCCTGCCACCTGGCGTGCTTAATGTGCTGACAGGGCTCGGCGAGGAATGCGGCGCCCCACTCGCCAACAACCCGCTGGTAAGCAAGCTCTCGTTCACGGGTTCCACGGAGGTTGGCAAGCTCATCATGCGCGCTGCCTCTGACCGGGTTGTGCCGGTCTCGCTCGAGCTCGGTGGCAAGAGCCCCTCAATCGTTTTCCCCGACGCAAACGAAGATTGGGTCGTCGACGGCATCATTTCCGCGATGCGCTTTACGCGGCAGAGCCAGTCCTGTACCGCGGGCTCGCGCCTTTTCCTCCACCGCGACATCTTCGACAATTTTCTTGATGCACTCGGTCAGAAGGTCAAAACACTCAAGCTTGGCGATCCGCTCGACGAGGCAAGCGACATTGGCACTATCATCAACGAGAAGCAGTTCAACAAAGTATGCGGCTACGTCGAGGAAGGACTTAACCGGCCCGAAGCGCGCGTCGTGATCGGGGGTCTCCCGCCCAAGGAGGGACCGCTTAGCGAGGGCTATTACGCATTCCCCACTATTTTCGCGAACGTGGCGAATGACTGGCGATTGGCGCGTGAGGAGATCTTTGGACCCGTGCTTGTTGCCATTCCTTGGACTGACGAAGCGGATGCGATTCGCATGGCTAATGACAGCCATTACGGGCTTGCCGCCTATGTCTGGTCACACGATATCGGCCGGGCTCTGCGCACGGCACATGCGATCGAGGCAGGTTGGGTTCAGGTCAACCAGGGGCTTGGTCAGAGTCCTGGTCACTCTTACGGAGGCTACAAGGAAAGCGGTATTGGCCGCGAGTTTTCCCTCGAAGGCATGCTGGAGAGCTACACGCAGAGGAAGAACGTCACGGTCAACCTGATGCACTAGGAAAAAGCGCGTCTCCTCCATGGGTTCAATCGCTGCAGCTCTCAGGAGGCCCAAATGGTGATCGCTCGAATGCTTGTGCGAGGGGGCCTGTTGATGCTTACGCTGACAGCGGCTATGGCCACAGTTAAAGCTGTTGGTCGGATTATTAGGTCGTCTGCTCTATCCGACACTGCGCCCAAGCGAGCGCGCACCGAGCAAGTGCGCACTCGATCCGCGTCGACGTCCAAGCGCCAGTCCCGTCCGACGCGATCCGCAAAGCCTCGTCGTGGCTGAGCCGGCTGGCCTTTGATCTTGCTCAATGGGTCCTCAAAATCGGAAGTCGATAAATGCCCTGGATCGGAAAACGGCTCATTGACGAGACTGGGCTGAACGAGCCAGGTCATGATACCCCTGCGCCGACACCGCGCAGAACATGATCAGTTCCCATTGGTCGCTGATTTCGTCGAACCGGAGGATGTACACGCTATTGTCATACGCTCTGACTTTGAATTGATGGGATCATCCGCTCGCGGCTCAGCTAGGAGCGTTGCTGGCCCGGTCCTAGCCGCGAATATCCATCCGAGATCAGTATATGTTGTTCTCGGCGGCGGTTTGTATTTCCGGGGACCTGATGGTCATCCGTTCCCGCGGCCGTTGGGCGATCAGTCATCATTGGTGGAAACGTGCAATGCCTGATCGGCGGGCGTGTAAGGCAGCTTAAGCGCGTCGGCAACGGCGCGACAGGTGATCTGGCCATCGTGCACGTTGAGACCATTACGCAAATGTGGGTCATCGTGGAGCGCCCGCCGCCATCCCTTGTCGGCGAGCGCGAGGATAAATGATGTTGTTGCATTGGTCAGAGCGAAGGTCGAAGTGCGCGGCACCGCACCGGGCATATTAGTCACGCAATAATGCACCACGTTGTCGACCACAAAGGTCGGATGCGAATGGGTGGTCGGCCGCGAGGTCTCGGCGCAGCCACCTTGATCGATGGCGACATCGACGATGACCGTACCGGGCTTCATGGCTTTAACCATCTGTGCTGAGATCAGTTTTGGCGCGGTCGCGCCTGGAACCAGCACGGTAGCAATAACGAGGTCGGCTCGTCGGCAGAGCTGCTCCACCACGTCGCGTGTCGAAAACAATGTTCGCACGCGACCGTCGAATTGCGCGGCAATCCGGCGTAGCGCCTCCGGATTGCGATCAAGCACTGTAACATCGGCTCCCATGCCGGAAGCGATCTGCGCCGCATTCGTCCCTGCGACACCACCGCCGAGGATGACGACGGTTGCGGCGGCGACGCCCGGCGCACCGGCAAGCAAAACGCCGCGGCCGCCATTCGGTTTTTCCAGGTAATGGGCGCCGACCTGCGGTGCCATTCGGCCGGCGACTTCCGACATTGGGATGAGAAGCGGCAGCGTGCCTTGTTGGGACGTCACAGTTTCGTAGGCGATCGCAGTCACGCCCCTCGCCATCAACTCCTCGGTCTGCGCGCGATCCGGCGCCAGATGCAGATAGGTGAACAGTACTTGCCCGCGCGACAGTTTTTTGCGCTCCGCGGCGAGCGGCTCCTTTACCTTCACGATCAGTTCGGCGCGGCCGAATACGGCGTCGCCATTGGGTACGATCTCGGCCCCAGCGCTTTGATAATCAGCGTCTAGGAATCCTGCGCCCGCCCCCGCGTGAGTCTCGATTACGACTTGATGCCCCTTATCCGCGAGCTCACGCACAGTCGAGGGCACGATGCCGACGCGATATTCGTTGTCTTTGATCTCCCGTGGCACACCCACCAACATGGCAACTCCCGCCGCCTCATGTGCCGCCATGGCCAAAGACCACGCTATCGATTAAAGGCTAGCACGTCCGGGCGGTCTCAACGTATGGCACAAAACGAAATAGATCGGGTGGCTCAGACTAATGTCCGCTTTGGGCCAGCATGGAATGCAATGCGCAGCTCTAGCGAGTCGGAATCGGATAGTTCGGCCATGTGTCGCCAGCATTCATCGCTTCATGGGAAATGCGGTCCGTCGATAACGCTGAGGACTAGCTTTAAGTGCTCTGCGGTCGGCGTTCCCTTGTGCAGCCGTATCTCCTGAACCACGCGAGCCCGGCATAGCGCGTGGTATGCGTGAGCCGCCTTTTCCTTCATTCGTCTATTGACTTCCTGTGACCGGAACAGTTGCTCGTAGTCGGCAAGCGCGCCGCGCACTCCTTCACGGATTGCATTAACGTCTTCGCCCTCGAGCGCGAGGACGTCTGCCAAGAAGGCTTCAACTCGCTCGTCGATCATTTTTCCCGCCACGCTGCCTGCGGGCTACAGAAAGACGTATTATAGTCCTTGGGAGCACTCGCCTAAAACTCTGTTGTACATAGACTTCGTCAAGCACTTCTGAATTCACCTGGCTTTAAGCCTAACGCTTCAACGGCGGCTTCTGGGAGCCGTCCGTATGCCTCCACTTTCTCATTGGGGGCCATGATTTTGGCAATGATAGCCTGCGCTTTGGTCGGGTCCTCTTCGGCGACGTAGTAGACTGTGCGCATGGGTAGACCGCCGCTTAGCCCTTCGGTAGTTACAAGGACAACTTGACCGTTTGCCATATCAAACTCCTCGGCTTGATTAACGGCAACGCTCACGCCTGATTATAGTGCTGCCGACTTTTTCAGTTCGCATTTGGCGGATGCGCCAGTACACAGCAAGGGGTTGCCTGACGCTACACACGCCGACCGGCGGCAAAGGGGCGGACATGAACGACGCGCGTCGCGAGTTAATCCAGCGAGCTCGGACCCTGATTGAGGAAGCCAAAGACATTCTCGAGCGGCGACCCAAGAACAAGACGATTTCGACAACATGCCCGAGGATCTCCAAAGTGACGAAACAGGGCAAAGAGCGGAGGACAATATCGACGCGCTGGAGCGCGCCGCGATGTGCTGTGACGACGCGATTTCTGCTTGCGAGGATGCGCTGCAGAACTAGCACCAGCATAACGAAATGCGACGAATGGCTTTGCAATTTTTAGAACGTCAGGCTGATCTTGAATACCTCGACCGCATAGAAGTGGAGTTCCGCGTCCAGGCAGCGCTGGATGGTGGCCGCCTTGCGAAAGCCGTGTTGCTCGTCTGAAAACAGGAAATAACCAACTGGTTTGCCCTTGCGGCGCAACGCTTCAACCAGGGCCTCCGCTTGATTCGATGGCACGATGACGTCCTCGGCGCCCTGAAAGAAGATAACTGGTTTCGATAGTTGATCCGCGTGATAAAGCGGCGAGCGCTCACGATAGCGCTCCTGGGTCTGCGGATAGGGACCAATCAGCCAGTCAAGATAACGCGACTCAAACTTGTGAGTTTCGCGCGCCAATGTAGTGACATCACTTACTCCGTAGTAGCTCGCACCGCCGTGAAAGAAATCCCGAAAAACCAACGCCGCCAGCGTGGTGTAGCCGCCAGCACTGCCGCCCCTGATGACCATGCGTTTGTCATCGACTAGCCCGTCTGCAACGAGGAATTTGGCACCATTGATACAGTCATCGACATCTACGATACCCCAGTTGAGGTACAGGCGATCACGAAAAGCGCGGCCAAAACCGGTGCTGCCGCCGTGGTTGACGTCGAGCACCGCGATCCCGCGACTCGTCCAGAATTGCGTGGTCAGATCGAGCACGCTCGAGGCCGAGGCGGTGGGACCGCCATGGCATTTGACCAGGAGTGGTGGCCGTTCGTTGGCAGGACCGGCGTAGTCCGGATTGTGCGGTGGATAATACAGACCATACGCGCTATTCCCGTTGGTGGTCGAAAACTCAACGGATTTTACTGTCGATAGGTAATTCGCAATGCCTAATTCTGATTGATCAAGAATATCGGTTTCTTTTTTCAGGACGCGATACGCTCCTGAGGTCAGATCGAGCATGACGATGCTGGCCGGATGATTGGGCGCGCCGGCACGAAATACGGCGCCGTTGCCGTCAGCCCTCACCGAGCTAAATTCTGTGAACGGCGTCTCGAACGGCCGTAGCACTTTGTCTTTCAGGTCAAGTACTGCAAGTCGGCCGAGCCCAGCTCTGGAATAGGTGCAGACGATCCGATCTGGGCCAGCGCACGCATAAGTCGATGCACCGAGACGCCACAACGGTACGCCGAACTCGGCCGCCGTTGGCGCAAGTGGTTCAGATGTCCGCGACGCGAGATCGAAGTGGTAGAGATTCCACCAGTTGCTGCGATCGGACACGAAGAAGATTTCCCTACCGTCAGGCGACCATTCGGGCTGAAAGACTGACTCCGAAACATTGCCGGCGATGGCCAGCAGTTCAGTTACGTTGCCAGCTTCGTCGAGTTCGGAGAGATACAGCGTCGTACCATTCCACGGCATGTTGGGATGATCCCACCCCAGCCAAATGAGCCAGCGGCCGTCCGGCGACAAACGGGGCGAAGCGAAGAAATCATGCCCACTGACCAGCACCCGCCCGGGCTCGCGGCCTGGCTGATGGAAATCGACGGCAACGATCGTATTGATCGGCTCCCCGCTGGCCGTGTGGTCTTCACGCACGCCGATCCAGCGCTTGCGTAAGCCATCGATGACGCCGTCGGCAAATCTCCACTGACGCTCGCGCTCGGCTGGCTCTGGGGTCAACAGTGCCGGGTGCGAAGTACCGTCCCTCTGGCAGTAAAGGCATCCATCAGCGAAGTTGGAGAAGTAGACGGCACCGTTGGCGACCGTCCAGGAAGCCCCACCGTACTCGTGGACGCGCGTGCGCGCGTTGTACGGTTTCGGGGTCATGTCCGTGCCCTGACCGCCCAGCGAACTGCCCCGAACAACGACGTAGCGTCCTAGTTCCTGCGGCCTTCCTTCAAGCCAATAAACCTGCTCGCCATTAAGGCGCGGTTCGGACAGCGAAATGGATTGCGCCGCGATGAGATCGGAGGTGATTGGTGACTTCCAGGAGCCATACGGCGCTGTCTCGGGAGACATTGCTATTCGTCCGGTTCTCTGATGACCGATGGTTCTTCTTCCTCGCCGTCAACCTCTTCGTCTACTTCGTTCTCGTCATCATCCTGATTAACCACACGGACCCGTTCTGCTGGGAGCGCGAGATCATGACGGTCTCCAGCATTTTCTCGAACCGATGTTAGCGCGTGAAGCCCGGGTCGGGAGCACCGCATCCCCGGCGGATCCCCGCGCGTTCTGTGACCTGCTTGCAACGCCAGGCGATTTTATCCGCTGGGACCACTGCTACGGTGCGGCGGTTGAATGTGAAATTGCCTTTGCCGCTCAAGCCATAGACACTGCCGCGCCGGTCAGCGGCATCTTCTCGTTCGTCCCCGACTCCGGCATCAACGCTGCCGCCTTCAATCCTTCCTGAACCTTGGGCACCGTGGCCGTCACGTCGGTAATCGGCAAGCCATGGGTCGGTGCGATGGTCTTGACGCCGAGCCGTTCGATTAGACGGTCAAGCTGATCGCAATATACTTTCATGTCAGCGAACTTGGTCCAGAACAACGCGAGATCTGCGAACGTCGATGACACATCCGGCAGGTCGAGCGAAACCGCCTCTTCGGCGACCAAGCCGCAGTGGCCGTCCTCGTGGTAGTGGCTGTAGGCAAAGCCGTCGCCTGGGAATAGCACGCGCTCGCGGGTGTCGAATCCCCACCAGGTGGTGCGCAGGTCGCGGATCACCGGCTCGACTGCCATCAGAGTCCTACCACCGAGGTCGATCTCGTCACCTTCCTTCATCCACTGCATGCGGTGTTCGTATTGCGGGAACGCCAGGTGATAGTCGCTGACATCACCGCACAGGATCGCCTCGGGATGGGTCTTGAGGATGCGGCCGAGGCCACCGCAGTGCGGCGTTTCCTGGTGGGTGACGAATAGATACTTCAACGGCGCCACACCGCGCGCGAACAGCTCATTGATGTGCCGCTCGATGACCGGAAAGTCCTTTGGATGACCAGTTTCGACCAAGCACGACGCGGACTCACCGGCGATCAAAAAGGCGGCGTTGTAGCCGTGATAGATCTTGCCGTTGTGGCGTTGCGCCAGGCAGTCGCCGATCCAGAACACGCCGCGAGCGATCTCGCGTGGCAGTTTGTGCGGCATAGCTTAGCGCTCCTCGTCGCGAGGGACATAGCGCGACACTGCGACACTTTTGTCGCAAGCTTTGAGAAATTCATCGAGCATCTGGTAATGCCGCGCCACTACTTTGCGTCCGCGCAAAATGCAACCGTAGCCGGGCGCGATGGTCTCGACCTCGTATTTGTCAAATATCGCGTCGATGCCGCGGCGGATCTCGCCAGTCGGCGCGCCTTCCAACCACCAATAGCGCGTGTTTAACATGAACGAGCGAATGTCGCGCATCGACGTAGAGTCGCTGTCGGTCTCGGTTACAATCCAGGGTCCGGCCTCGGTGTCGCGCCAAACGTGGGTAAACATATCGGATGAGAACAAAGTCCGGGTCGCGCGGTCGTAGAGCCAGCGCGTAGCGATCAGGCGGATCGGCGCCTGCGTCACATCGATCGCCCGGCCACCATTGCCGACCTGGATACTGTCCGCCCGGGTTACCGCTGTGACCTTCATTAATTTCAGGATGTCGCGGCCTTCCGTCTTCGTGCCAAAATCGAACCACAGCGCCGCATCAATATTACTGGTGTAGCAGGTCTCAACTTTAAAATGTCCGGCGAAGCTTTCGACGTTGTTGATCGACATGAACTCGTTGAGCCGCAGCGGAAATATCGACAATGGCAGTCCCGGTGCGGTTAGCGACTCAATCTGCGCCCGGATTACCGCCTCGTCCTTGCCGAAGCCAGTGTCGATCAGTAACGCGGCGTCGGGCTCCGTCAGCAGGTAACTGTTCGCTACCGAAAAGCCCCGCGCATTGACCGGATAGGAGCTGACCCGGCCGTCGAGAGCGAAGGGATTTTGCAGCGCGTAAAGGTGATCATCCGCGAGTGACGCGATGCCGCCGGCAAAGGCTTGCAGCTCGCGAGCATCCGGGCGCAAGCGTTGCGTCAATACGGACATGCTGGTTAGGCCTTATCCCTGGGGTTGGCCCGACGCTGCCGTGGTTGCTGAAGTCACTCAGAGTCGCCAACCTAGTCTAGTTTTAGCAACCATTTTGCGAATTAATGTATCGCGTCCTGCGTGCATCAGGCCATGAATTTTTTGATGCTCAGATGCCGCACAAACGGAAATTCCGCGCCCTTTTCTGTTGGGTTCCCTTATTGCCCGTTCATGAAAGCTTGCTCTGGCGGTGCGCCGTCATGGGATGCGAGTGATCGTGCTGGGCATAATGCTGGCGTAGCAGGTCCTTGCCATAGTCGTTGCCGTTTGGTGTGCGCACCACCGTGTGAATATGGTCGCGGGAGGGCGTGTCGTTGTCATAGACAATACCCGGCATGTGATCGAACTCGACGAGGATCACTGGGCTCAGGATGCGGTAATAAAACGGGTTTGCGTCGTCGCATGGCCCGATCCAGGCGAAATGCGTTTCGGTCAAATAGCGCTTCGCCTCGGAGTAGCGGATTTCAGCGTGGCCCGGCCGAATGCGGCCCGTGTAGGTCGCGAGCAGCGCCTCGAGACGGTCGCGGCCCTCCGGCGAGAGCTCGGCATAGCGGATGCCGGTGCGATCAATCCGCCGGTTGTCGCAAAAGGCGGCTGTCAGCAGCTCACCAGGGAGATCTTTTCCGATCGTTGCACGCGCTTGTTCGTCCGCCGACAGCGAACGCATCAGGGCAAAGCCCTGCTCCTCCTCGGCGGCGAAAACGCGCGTTCCCACGTATTTGCCCGAGCGCGCAAGCACTGGTTCGGAGCCCATGAAACCGGGCGTCAGAACGAGCTGATCGCCGAGGACGAAGCAGTTGACATTCAGATGATGGCCGTCGATTTGCCATCCCCAGGGCTGCTCTGGCGACGGCGTCCCGAAGATGCTGATCCAATAGAACCACTCGCCGTATTCCTCAGTCTTGCGGGTAATCTCGAGGACGTGCTCGTTGAGCCGCATGATGTCTCGCGCGGTGCGATACCCCGTGATGCTCATCGTTTCCCGTAACAAGCCGAGCGCGCGTTCACGCTGGTTACCGTCAAGATCGGCCAAGCACGCACCATGGCGCATCAGCCAAGGGTGAATGTTTGACCAACTGCGCCAGGCCTCGTCGTCGATCCCAAAGCATGCGGCTTTGCGTTGTTCCGGCGTAAGCGCCGCGAGAAAAGATCGTGCGGCCTCCAAGAGGGAGGCAAGCGAGACGCCGGTCCGTTCGGGCGCGAAAAGCGACTGCACGATGTCACTCCCCTTGGCGATACCCCGGAACGGCTCGGCAAGAGCCGCATGGGCGCCATCGAGCATGGCCTTGAGCCTTGGCGGCACATCAAAAGGTCGGACCGCAGGCGTGGGCTCTCTATTCCGCAGGTTGAAGTGCGCTGTCTCTCCTGCCATTCGTGGCCTCCTCACGCCATTGGGGTCATGTACCTGGCGGGCATCTGCAACAAAGTAAGTTATTCAGGATGGGACCAGCGTGCCGGCTTGTTGCAGTGGTAGCCAAACTTACAAACTAAACGAATACCGCACGAGAATTGGATTCTACGCGATCCAGTAGTCCTCGGCACCGGAAAGAAAGACAAAGACATGGTCCAGGGCCGGCGCCTCTTAGGCTCATCGTTACAGCAATGATCCTGTTTGACGGTGGCTGGACGCTAACTGATTTCCGAGGCAGCGCGCGCAAAGAACTTAGTCGCTTCAGTTTGGACAAAATCTTCAGTGATTTTGTCTAAGGCAAAGCTGCCCACAGGTGCAGCAAATGCTTTAGTTGCGACATTGACCAATACCGCGTTGCTTTGTTTTTCTGGTTGGTAGGTCATGAAAGGTTTTTCACCTCCACTCACGCCAGCCTTCGCCGCTCGATAGACCGTGAAATGCACACCCGGGTCTTTATCTCCAGCGCGCACTTCGCACTGCCACCCCGCTTTCCTCAATACTACCGCGACTTCTTCGAGTGCGGGGAGCACAACAGTAGTTCGTATTTGAGCCCAATCGGTTTCAAACCTTTCGCGCTCATGCAATCGCTCTTGTTCGGCCTGCTGGCGCTTTTCAAATACGGCGATAGCGTTTTCTAGTGCCTCTTGGACGTCCTTCCTCATAATCTTGTCTCGTTAATTCCAGCCGTCTCAGCGTTTGAAGTTAATTCTCGGGGCGTTACCCAGCGTCACGAGGCCCCAGCCTCCTGATGCAGCTCGCCGCCACACAACGTCGCGGAGCACTCCAGCAATGTCCGCTTTTGGGGGTAAAGCGAACATCAGCCGAAGATGGATGAATGCGACAGCGCCTTTAACTTTTTAACACCAACGACGTGCATCTTGAGACTACGTAAGAAAGAAGAGACCCTAGGGTTCTTTCGCGAGCCGAGTCGCGAAATAAGCAACTGTCTTCGCGTAGACTTCGGACTCATTCCACTTCTGCAGAACACCGAAATTGGCAGCGCCTTCTGTCCATGGCTTACCGGCCGTCCAACCATAGCCTTTCAGATAGTTCGCCGTCGAAGCGAGCGCATTGAGCGCACTATGGATTAGGTCGCGACGTCCATAGCCTTCGAAATCAACTGCAAACTTGAGATAAGCAGAGGGGAGAAACTGCGTCTGGCCGATTTCGCCCGCCCAAGCGCCAATCATCTGGCTTGAGGTGAGGTCGCCGCGTTCGATGATGCGAAGCGCATCAAGCAATTCAGGCCGAAATTTTTCTGAGCGACGACAATCATAGGCCAATGTTGCCAGTGAGCGGGGCGTTGAATATTTGCCCTGGTTGACTCCGTAGTCGCTCTCAAGTCCCCAGATGGCGACCAGCACTTCTCCCGGTACACCATAGCGGTCCTCGATCCGTTCGAGTATTGAGCCGTATCGCTTGAGCATATTCGCTCCCTTGCGCAGACGGTCGGGCGATACCATACGGCCGGAAAACTCCTCAAAGCTCTGCTGGAAGACCTTTTGCGAATGGTCGCGCGTGATGATGGCCGGGTCGTAAGTGATACCGTTAAGTGCGGACACGATTGTCTGTTGGGAGATGTCTTGACTGGTCGCTTCCTGTCTGAAGTGTTCGAGCCAGTCGCTAAAATTATCCCGCTGCTGACATTCTGCAGCAATGGTGATGCTGACTGAGAATACTATGCAAACCACACAAAGTATTACGCCAGCTAACGGGTATCTAATCAGCATAAGAACTCCTGCGGGAATACGATGGCGGTTCGGTGCCAGAACCTCAGCTCGCTATTTCGCCCCGGAATGCATGGCGCTGGCTCATCAGTTCAACTACGCGCTTGAAGGCTTGCGATGTAAAAACTCGAGCTGCCTTTAAGGGCAGCAATCCGAACTGGTTCCATGGCACGCTATGAATAGGTGGGCGTGGATCATTTCGCTCTTGTCTCAGAATATCGCGAGTAGAACTGTGACACGCGCTGCTGCCACATTCCGACAAAAGCACCCGAGCTGAAATTATCGACGGTCTTCCAGATGTGTTTGATTGCCGGAAGTGTGTTGCCCCAAATAGCTCGCTTACACCACTTCTCACCTTTTGCTCTGCCTTCATCGGTGGCGCACATTGATTTCCAAGCAAGGCGGTCGGAGTGGCTTACATGTTCGGCTGCACCTTGCCAACCTTGTTGGTGAATGAGGTAAATGTCATTTAAGCTCGGCTTTTTGTGCGTGGTAATTTCGAACAGAATATCTTCAGTCAGAAACTTGTACGCGGCAGCGACCGCATTATCCCGCGGATCAAGGATGTCCCCGGATCCGTATTGTTGGAATTCGGCGTTGCTCAATTGAAATAGCCCAATATAAGAACCAGTACGCTGCTTAGGGTTAAAGTCGGATTCGATTTTGGCGACTGCTTTCATGAAATTGAAGTCCATTCCGAATGCATCCGCCACTCGCTTTATTTCTTCGACTGGCGTGCCGCGTGGAATGTCTTCCAATGACTTGAGCACCGTTTCCGCTGGTTTGGTCTCAGGGGGGACCTCAGAATAGGCGTAATCAGCTAAATATGAGAGGTTCTTCTTTGCGACCCCCGGGTCAGAGGATTGATTCGTCGGGGTGACGTTGTTGCGGTCCTCTAGCTGTGCTTTGTCTGTAGCAATTGCCGGTTCGTCAGGGTTCGCATTCGCAAGCGCCAGATCACCGCCCTGCAACCGTGACTCATCTTTGTAAATCGGCAGCGGGTCCAATTTTTTCTCGAATGGAATGCTTCGAGAAACATCGAATTGATCTGGCGGTAAATTTGGAAACGGCGACTGATTGAGAATTCGATACGTTGCCGCAAATATCAGGACGCCAAGAAGAATGTAGGTCAACGGCCAAGGTCGCATCCCCGAATCCCCCACAGCCCCGTGTCAGTATCGTGCGTCGGAATGGTTAAAAAGACCAGAATTCTGGGAGGTGGTGGTCAGATACCGTGGCGAAATTGAGGAAGACGATGAGGTCGCCTGATCCGCCGCCTACTAGGAGTCTTGGTCCGCATACTACCGGACCGCCGCTGTCGAATTTGCCGTCGTCTGAGGCTGGTGCAGAGCCCCCATCGAGGGGCCTACCTTCGAGTGTCCCGGCAGATATTTGGCAACGACTACCGGATCAACTTCCTTTAAGGCGCTTTGGGGCAAGCGATACCACGTCTCATCGCGACCGAACAAAGAAATCCCAAGATAACCGCGGACTGTCAGCGTCTTGTCGTCGGGGCTGACCGTCATCATCGCGTTGTAGACATGGCCGTCCCGCGGGTCGAGGATGTTGCCGTTCTGATAGGACAGGCCGTTGCGCTTCATATCCCGAACCAACGGTAGGCCGAGCAGCGGCGCATCCTTCCGGTCATCCCGGCAGCTTGAACAGATCGGATTTTTGGGATCGCCAGGCCGCGGAAACAGCTTTGCGATCACACCTTCATAGAGCCCATTGCGTTCGACGAACAGGAACCAGCCGACCGGTTTGCCGGTCTCCCCGTCGATCTTCTGCCAGAGGCCGTTCACCGAAGGTTCTGTCGCCGCGGAACCTGAGATCGCCCCCAGCACTATGAATCCTGCGAGGAAGGAAGCGATAGCGCTTTTACTCGGTTGCTGTGCCAACGAGGCTCTCCATTCTTGAACCAACACAACACTTCGGCCTAAATGGCGCACACAAATTCTCGATTGAGATTGCGGTGTATCAACGACAGCATATTGGCAAGGCCCGCCAAATTGGTGCCGAATTTTTTCCATTTTCAAGCGAATGGCACTATTTGTCCAAGCAGACGTCGAGCGATTTGCTGGGAGGGTTAATTCTCAGACCGAGACTAACGATCAGGAACGGGATCGCCCGTACTTGCGCGGCCCCGGTCGGTGCCAAAAATCCGAATGCGAGTTACCGGCTCAACTGGCAGATCGCGCGAGATCTCAGATCTGACAAAAGCGGCCCATAGGTCATACAGCATGAGCAAGAACTTATTCGGGTTAGGGATAACGGCATTGATTCTGAGCGTTGCGCCGGTTAGCGGCCAACAACTCGGCACTGTGGAACAAGCGAAAGCAATGCTCGACCGCGCCATTGGTGCGCTCAAATCCAATGAAGCTGCGGCACTTGATGAATTCAATGATCCAAATAACAAGCAGTTTCACGAGCGCGACCTCTACGTGTTCTGCTACAATATGTCTGATGGAAAAATCACGGTGTATGAAAGTCCTGCGTTACTGGACGTTGATGTCCGCACCTTGGCGCTCAAGGATGACCCGATAGGAAAAAGAGTATACGAAGCCCTTCAGAGCGCGCCTGAGGGAAGCCTCGTCACGATTGATTACAAGTTTCCGAAGCCCGGTACGACAGAGCCGGTTCCAAAACAAACTCTCGAGACGCGCATTGGCAATCAAGGTTGCGGAGTCACATACTACAAATAGATGATGGTCTATCCACGCGGTTTCCAGGCATTTCAACTGGAACATTTCAACTGGAACATGGCGTGGTAAATCGAGAGTTCGATCCGCTCTTCATGGAGACGCTCCTTAAGAGCGGAGCTCGTCTGTGCCGAGATCAGCGACATGGCGCTGGCCGATCCGCACTTGCCGGTTCACTCAATCGCAGCCAACCCGAGCTATTGCGGAAGGCTTGATCTGTTTTGATTAAGATCAAGGTTCTTTCCTCCCATCAGTCATTAAGCTTCCTCGGAGGGAACTGCGTGGGAAATTCACGGTTATTCAGCTATGCGACGGGACATCGGGTTTCCTACCATTGTGACGCTCGCGGCGATGGCCACACTGGCGGCGCTAACCGCCGACGCCATGGCGAGACAGGCGCGACCGGCGCCAACCAACGAGGCGACGGCGCCGCGCGAGGCAGGCGAGCCGATCATGGCGATCGTGTCGATCGGGAGCCAGCGGGTCACTTTCTACGATGCCGACGGATGGATCCTGCGCGCGCCGGTGTCGACCGGCACCACAGGACGCGAGACGCCAGCAGGCGTGTTCGCCATCATCGAGAAGGACAAGGACCACCACTCGACCCTCTATGACGATGCCTGGATGCCGAACATGCAGCGCATCACCTGGAACGGCATCGCGCTGCACGGCGGGCCACTGCCCGG